>OLGL01002581.1_pt1 | contig 13564 bp, 9 predicted proteins | sample 1605041 | NCBI WGS metagenome assembly OLGL01 (sample SAMEA3888905, study PRJEB22519) | human gut metagenome | biome: human gut; feature: human-associated habitat; material: faeces | place: Denmark | collected 2010 | reverse complement strand
CACCGGGCATCACCGTCCTTGTCGTAATAACTGCGGAAGGGCTTCACCGGCTCCGGTTTATCCGACTTTTCCTCCAGTGCCGCCAGCACCGAGGGGCGGCGAGGGGGGTCCTCCTGTTCTTCCTCGTCCTGTTCCGGCTCGTGGCTCTTTTCGTCCACATCCAACTGGGCGTTCAGCTCTGCAAGTCGTGCCGACTTCTCTGCCAATTCTTCCTCCTGTGGGAATGGTTTCTCAACCTCGATCTGCGCTGCCGCCTGCTGCTGATGCAGGGTGTCCAGTTCGTTTTCTGCGGCGGTGATGCGCTCTGGGAAGTTGTTCAGGGAGTTGTCCAGACGGATAATGTTGCCCAGAGGGTCGGTGCCCAAGGGTACCGTGTACTTCCGCTGCCCCTTCAAAAGTGCCTGATACTCGCTGCGGAAGGTATCGAACCGCAGGGACAGTTCAAAGCCCCGGTAGCTGCCGATGACTTTTTCCTCGGCATTGGGCAGTTCGGAGCAGGCAAGCACCAGACGCTCACCGGCGGTCTTTTTCTCGTCGTAGGCAACGCCCTTGATGACCATGCCGCAGAACTCTTCTTTGCCCTGCGGGTGGGTGGCGGCAAGCTGTGCATCCGCTTTCAGCCCGGCGATGTGGGCGTTCGTTTCCTGAATGTCAGCCGGGAATTTTGTCAGCAGCTTGTCTTGCAGACGGAATTTCTGGCTCTGGTGGTCGGCTTTCAGAACCTTGAGTTTTGCGACCTGCACATCCAAATCCATCTTCTCCTTGATGAGCGGATTTCCAGCGCACAATGCCTTGATCTCCGCATAGGAAAGTGCCTGTTCGTCCACATCCTCGCAGGAGCGCACCGGGGATTTGCTGGTCATAATCTGGCTGATAAATCGCTGTTTATTTTCAAGGGTCTGATCGGGTAAGAGGATGGCATTACTGCCAGCCCCTCCCCTAAGAACCGTACGTGAGAGTTTCCCCTCATACGGCTCAAGCCTTTCATAAAGCTCCCATCAGGGAACCCGGCTCAACAAAACAAGAATCGTTTTTGTGCAATACGGCATGGCATTCGGGATACTAAATCCCAGCTTGTTGTACGCCTTATCGTTGACTCTGTATTGACCAAAGGGCACGTTGCCGACAGCGAGGTCATAAAAATCACGGCGGTCGGTGGTCTCAAAGCCAGCAACAGTAATGTCAGCCTGCGGGTACAGTTTTTTCGCAATGCGCCCGGTGATGCTGTCCAGTTCCACGCCGTACAGTCGGCTGTCCTGCATGGTGTCCGGCAGCATTCCAAAGAAGTTGCCCACGCCCATACTAGGTTCCAGAATATTACCGCTGCGAAAACCCATGCGCCCCACGGCATCGTAGATACTACGGATGACGGTAGGGCTGGTATAGTGGGCGTTCAGGGTGCTGGAACGGGCGGCGGCGTATTCGTCCTCGGAAAGCAGTCCTTTCAGTTCGGCGTATTCCTTTGCCCAATTGTCTTTGCCGGGGTCAAAAGCATCCGCCAGACCGCCCCAGCCCACATACTGGGAAAGGACCTGCTGCTCCTCGGCGGTGGCACCCCGGTGCTCCTCCTCCAAACGGAACAGGGTGCGGATGGCTTCAATGTTCCGGGCGTACTTCTGCTTAGGACCTCCGACACCCAAATCATCATCCGTGATGCGGAAGTTCCCGGCAGGCTCCGGCGCAGGTTCGGCATTCAGGGTTTCATCCAAGGCTGCGGCATCCGGGAAGGTCTGCACCTTTCCGTCCATCACGGCAGAAATGGGCAACTCGTCCAGTTCCTCGTCAGAGAGTTGCGGCTCAACTTGCCGCAGACCGTCCTCAAATTGTTGCTTGTTGATAACCTCGTTATCCCACGACTGCCCCTGTGCGCTGGTGTCGATGCGCACATCCGTTTCGCCTACATAGCCGATTTTTCCCTCGATGGTTCGTGTGAGAAGGTCTACCACAACATCGTCCCCGACCTTATAATCAACGGCCTTTTCGGGAGCAGCGTCAAGGGCCTCGTCCTGCTGTTCGTACAATTCCCGGACAACAAATAGCGGTTCTTCCCGAAAAATTGGCATCCGCAGGTCGGCCAGTGCCATATCCTGCAAGGAAACCTTGCCCTTATCAAAATCCACTCCGTCAATCCGAAATTTCCGGCCATCCATATTGATGATGGAGCCGATGGGCAGATAGTCCTCTTTGTGCAGATGTTTAGTCTGGTGATGAGTCCCATCTTCGTCCAATCCAGCAAGGTAAACATCGTTGCCCGCAGACCACAATTCTTTTGACTTTCTTGCCCATAAGCTAGGTGGAAAGCCTGTGACCTGAACTTCGCCCAGTGCTGTTTCTCTCGTAAACAAAGCACTGTTGAGAACTTTTGCGACCTTGGCAGCATCTTCTCCATAGAACATAAAATTGCCGCCAGCTTCAAATCCAACCAGAGTATCCGGGTGCTGCGCCTTTAATGCAGTGTATTCGGCTGCACTGGCGGCGTTCAGTTCAAGGGGAAAGTCGATGGCTCTTCTTTCTTTGTCCGACAGGTAGCGGTCAGACTGAATCATCAGGTCGATATACTTTTCAACCCGATCCCAGCGGAGGAGCGTTTTCCGATGGTCGGGATAATGCTCAAACGTCAGCCCCTTGCTGTCATGGTCAAGCCAACCACTGCTTCCGTCCAGATAAGTGTGCGAGGAACCACCGGGGCCGTATGGTGCGTATTCTTTGGCGAGAGCTTTTGCCCGGAGCTTTCGGTCAGGCTGCATCTGATAAATTTGCCATATCCGAAGTTTGCTATCTTCAAAATTGGAACCTCTGCGCAGCGCATTTTCAATCTCGGCCTGAGACAAAACAAAAGCGGAGGGCGATTTTTCGCTCTCCGCTTGGTCGATGGATTCAATTTGTTCGGCTTCGGTGGGAATAGCCACATCGAAGAAACTTAGCTGTAAATCAGCTCGTTCATCACCAGTTCCTCGGCCTGTGCTTTCAGGCTGTTCATGTGCTGCACCCACTCCATCTGATGCCGCTCTTTGTTCGGAGCCGGGTTCTGCTTCAGCAGTTCCTGTATGGTCTGCTGCATCCGGCTCTCTGCGGTCTGTTCCACTTCCAACAGGTGCGGATGCAGAGTCCCCGACAGGAGCATCGAATTGTACAGCACCGGGCGATGCTCCATCAGATAAGTCCGGCGCAATCTGCCGTATTTGCCCAGTGCTTTCTCCTGCTGGGGCAGGGTCAGGTTCGGGAGCTGGTAGTCCCCGACGGTCGAGTAGGTCACGTTCCTGCTGTTCATATTCATACTGGCTCCTTTCTACATTGCGGCGGCGGATTGTCGTTTTTACGGTTCGTTCGATGTTGCGCAGCACATCCCGGCTGCATTCGCTGACTGCGGTGCCCAGCGCATACACGGCGGCAGGCGTGGAAAAAGAGAAGATGGCCTGAAAATCGTCACGGTCAAAATGACCGTCCGGCTCAAGGCCGCAGCGTTCCAGAACCGTATACAGGATGCTGATTGCGGCGGCAGATTTGAACTGGAACTCCTGTCCGGCTTCATCATAATCTATCAGGAACGAACCGTCAACGATGTCGAGAATGTCGCCGCTGTTGTTGTCCCAATAGGAATCCACCAGCTTGCCCGTCAGGTCAGAAATCTGCTGGCTGAGCCTTTCATGGTAAACGCCGTACTCTCTGGCAATCATTTCCGACACAGGCTGCATCAGATCGGGGCCGAGCTGCCACACCTCCGGGTCACGGGAATTGCGGCGCACCCCGGTGTCGCTCACATCAAAGACATAGTGCAGACGCGGCACACTGCTGGACTGGTCTAACAGTGCGATGCCCTTGGAGCCGCGCCGGACATAGCGGTTCATGCGATTGTTCCAGATGTCGAAGCTGGCGCAGGCAGTGGCATCAGGCCGCTGGGCGTAGATCATGAGCTGGTCTGCAAAGGGGTACTTGTACAGCCGGGATGCAGTGGTCAAATAGTCCGTCCAGCTTTCCCAGTACCGGGTCAGACCATTCGCCGTGCGCTGGGCAAGGGCGAGATATTCTTCGGTTTTGCTTGGCATAGCGTTCCTCCCTTCAATCTCGTTGTAAACAAAAAAGCGAGCGGCCTTTTCAGGTCACTCGCTTATGGAATCTATGGTAGTTTATAGCATGAATGGAAGCATTCTATCAAGCCCACTTTTTGCGGGTTATGAAAAAATTTCGGAACAATGCCCTATGACATTATCCCAGTTGACAACCATCGACAAACTGAAAGTCGTCATCGTATTCCTGTTATATAAGGTTGATCGTCGTTTCATCAAAATTCTTAATACTGAACATTGTGCACCACTCTACATCATCCCGAACCGGCTCAAAGTGCAGTGCTGAGCAAGCAGCATAAAGCCTGCCTTGTGATTTTTCTCCAGTCATAATCACTGTTGGTCCGTCAGCTCCACCGATAATGCCTACGCAAGCATTATTTTGGGTTTCTGGCGTGAAGGAGTCTCCCTCCACAGCAATTTCCATAGGCTTATCTCCATCGCAGCAATCACAAATCGAGATATCTTCCTCCGATTCAGGGAAAAGCGTATAACGCATGACGGTAAAATGTGTCGGATAAACCCAGCGGTCAGAACCGAAACACTTTTGAGGAATTGTTTGTTGCTCTATTTCCTGCACGGTCAATGTATAGTTTGTTCCGCTGACCGGATGGAGGAAAGAAAACGAATCACCGGGAGCGTGTGTCTGGAAATGTGGTCCCGGCACACGGCATGGCCGTTGCTCCATCGTAAGGGAGAGGGATTTTATTTCGGGACGGCGTTTGCTTGTCCACGGAAATGCCGCCCGAAAAATCATCCACCCATAGGATGTATCCAAATCATAGTGTTCCAATGCCCACTTTGCTTCCGCTTCATTGATCACCCCGTCTGGCAAACATGGATTAAAGACCACGGAACAGCCGTGGGAGGTCAGCATTGTTTTCCCGTTCAATTCCAAACGAGGAATAAAGTCAAGACAAAGTGGATTTTCTAAATCTATTTGCAGTTGCTGCTCCTGCGTGAAGTATTCACAAGAGTCGTTTTCGGGGTGTAAATCCCATTTAGTCATGAACTTGCGAATGTCTTCCTCCGGGGTACGCATACAAAAGTCCACAACGAACCCCTTGCTGCACGAATACGCCGCAGGAATGATCCAATGATGCCCGGCCCATTCAAATTGCTGATTCAAGGGGACTTCTGTTCCGGCACGTTCTTTTCCCGAATGTCCCCAGAAGTTTCCCTCAAAGTAGACTTTCCACTCCGGGATAGCTGGTTTTGCGTTCTGGTCCACAACATCGTAATATTCTTTGGTGTACTTGATTTTGCTGTAATCAAAAGATGCCTGAAGCTCTTTGATATATGCCCATGGCCGCTCCATTGGCATCAGCTTTAATTTCGTAGCGACAAGCGCAAGGGTTTCCTGCTGCTCCTGCGTGGGAGGGTTGTCCTGTAAGAAGGTTTCAAATTGTGCCTTATCCCACATCCATGCCTGCTCCAATGCTGCCACATCGCCGCAGGCAAGCAGTAGCCGCAGAAAATCAGCGAAATTTTTTGCCAACGGATGAACATAGTTTGGAAATGTGTTCGCCGGGCTGACAGCAAAAACCATACCGCCAAAGCCACGAACAAAACAGAAGTGGATTCCATCCACACCGGTCCAACCAAATACAGACGCACCCTTTGGTGTGCAAAAATACGGTTCGTTATCTGTACGGCGTTCTACGCCTAAGGATGAAAGATCAATGTCAGTCTGTAATAATTTCTGAAATGTTTTGTCCATCGGCTGATCCTCTTAAACAGGAAGTTGGCAATTTCCTATACCTATGATTTCTTATCAAAGAGTTTGCATCATTTCAAGGATAATGCCATCCGGGTCTCTGAAATAAAAAGCTCGGCTCTCCCCAAATCCATTTGCTCTAAAGTCGAAATACTGCGGCTCAGACAAGCACTCCACATGATTTTCGATAAGGGATTTGTAGACGGAATCAATGTCATCCGTATAGAAACATACTTCCGAGATGGATGTCGTAAACAAGTCTGACTGTTCTTTATGGATCTCGCTATCTACGAACTGAATCAGCTCGACCGGTGGTGCTTCAATAGCCTTAGAACCGTTCAAATAAGCAACCCTTGCTTTGCAATTTACCTTATGAAACATTTTATCTGTTTCTTCGCCTTCCATAAAGATTTCGCCTTGAAATTCAAGCCCAAGAATGTCCCTGTAGAAAGCAATGGAGCGATCTATATCAGAAACGGTTAAGCCAACATGATAAATTCTTCCACTTTATTCGTTTCTAATAAAAAATAGAGTCTCACTCTGCCCCTCATTCCATCAAGCACTGAGCCCCTCGACTGGCTGCAAAGTCAATCGAGGGACGTACTTTTTTGGGGTAAGTATGTTTGCAAATCCTGCATAGCCGACGTATTTCTACCACGTAGCTTATTTTGTAAGCGTCATTGGTTAAAACCCTGTTTGTGCATTTTGCCGTAATTATTTTTCATCCAAGTTTACTCCCATTACAATTCACAACAATACGAAAGCAACGTTGTTTACAGGCAACAATTACTGATACACGGCATTACCGTTTCGGGGGCTTACCTTTCCTTGCTATACTCCTCCAGCTTCCTTTGCACAAAAGGATCCTGAAACGGGAGGCGTATAGGAACATAATTTTTTGCATTGGCATCCATGTGGATGCCAATTTTCCTTCTGTAGTCATTTGGCGTCATACCAAAATATTGTTGGAACGCAGCGTAAAGACCTTTTGCATCTGGAAAACCTGCGTTGACCGCAATCTCCAACACTGTTTTGTCTGAATTGTTTAATTCATATACTGCTTGCGCGAGACGTTTTCTTGTCAGATACTCGTGAAAACCCATCATCATATGCTTTTTGAAATAGGAAGAAAGATAACATGGACTCATATCCACGGCCTCTGCAAGCGTTTTCAATGTGCATTCCTGACGGTAGTTTTTGTCAATTTGCATAAGAATTTTATTGAATTTCCGGCTCTGCTGCGGTGTCAGTCCGCTCGCAATACGAGCAGTTGGCTCCGAAGCAAAATACATCATCAACGTACCAATAACCATCATCAATTGGGATTCAGCGTAGATTTGACTCCCGAGGCTCGTCTCAGAGGATGCTGTCCGATAAAAAGACGCAAATGCATTTCGAATACGGAAATAAGAGATATCACGTTCTTTTGAACTGTCGTACAGGCACCTGATATGCTGTGCAGACGAACTTATACCCTCCAGATATTTTTGCGAAATATGCATAACCGCAGCTATTGTGTCGACTGTTTCCATCATTGTAGCATGTCCTTCATTTGGCTGAAGGACAATAATATCCCCTTCTTTTAGCAAATAAGTACCGCGCTGAGTAAAAATTCGGAGGTTTCCCTGCATTACAAACATGATTTCAAGGGATGGATGCCAGTTAAATCGGAAAAAGCCTACACGGTACATATAGGCTTCACAGATCATATTCCCCTGTTTGTCCTGCAGCAGGGCACAGACTCCTTTGTCCATGGGAAGCGTGCCGATTGGGTTGTGCCGACTTGCCTTTTTCATGGAATTCACCCCTATTTTTATAAAATATAATTTTAGGATAATATCTAATTCTGAATTCTAAAATATCGTAACATATAAATTGAAAATATGCAAGGTATAGCAACGATTTTTTAATATACTAACCTTAATTTCTCTAATAATAAAGCGAAAATTGGAATAGATCAATCTAAAGTAATGGGATTATTGGGTTGAGTACGGAGACGAAATCCTTTACAATTCAGCTTGTGCAGTACGGCACTCTATAAAATACATTCCAAAGGAGGCTAAGATTGTATGAAGGTAACAAGCGTAGAAATCATCGAGGCAAAGCACTATCTCTTTGTCAAGGTCCATACGGACGCAGGTATCACCGGCCTTGGCGAAGCGGGCAACTGGGGATTTCTCCAGGCTACCAAGGGAGCCATTGAGAAGTTCTCTGAATTCTTGATTGGTCAGGATCCTTTCCGAATTGAGCATCATTATCAGAACATGTACAGGGCCATGTATTTCCGTGGCAGCGTTTTGATGAGTGCAATCAGCGCTCTGGAGATTGCTCTTTGGGACATCAAAGGCAAAGCTCTTGGCGTTCCGGTCTATGAGCTGCTGGGTGGAAAAACAAGGGATAAGATTCGCACCTATTGCAGCGGTCTAAGCAACTTCAACATGACAGCAGAGGAGATGTCCGCAGAGTTTAGAGTCCTGAAGGATCGGGGCTTTACTGCCAGCAAAGTATTTCTTCCGGTCAATGAGGTTTACGGGACCGGCCACGATGAATTCTACAACAGCAAGGTCCAGATCGCAGTGGAAAAGGTCCGTCAGGTACGTGAAGCGGTTGGAGATGATTTTGATCTGATTCTTGAGGTACACCGCTGTATGAATGTTCCGGAAGCAATCCTTTTTGCCCAGTCTGTTGAAAAGTATCATCCCATGGTGCTGGAAGATCCTATTGTACCGGATAATGTGGATGCAATGGCGTATGTGGCCTCCCATATTTCTATTCCCATCGCCACCGGTGAGCGCTTTACTTATTTCAACGAGTTTGAAACTCTGATGAGACGGGATGCGGCACGGTATGTACGTCCAGATGTATGCGCCATTGGCGGCATCAACGCTTCGCGCAAAGTCGCAGCTATGGCAGAGGCAAACAATGTACTTGTGATTCCACACAATCCGCTTGGCCCCGTATCAACAGCCGCTTGTGTGCAATTGAGCGCCTGCATTTCCAATCTCGGCATTATGGAGCTGCCCAGCTTCATGCTCAACGGTGCAGAAGATGCCATGGTCAAAGAACCGCTCCAGCTGGAAAATGGCTGTATCCTCGTACCCGACCGTCCAGGTATCGGTATTGAACTGGCTGACGATGCGGCTGAGAGATTCCCGGCTCATGACCGGGCAAATCACTCTGCGCATATGAGCTTTGACGGATCTGTGCGTGACTGGTAATTGCCTATGGATCGGAAACAGTTACTTCAAAAAGCAGAGAATATCCGCGCCAATCCGCCCGCTTTTTTCCAGGTTGCAGGACTGCACGAACTGGATGAGGTCACGACGGTCGAAGATCACTTCATAAAAGAAGGAAAAACAGATACCATCCACTTTTACATAATCAGACCGGCCAGTGAGAAGAAACCGCTTCCATTCGTCGTAAATATTCACGGAGGTGGAATGATTCGCTGCCATGGTGACCGAGATATCCTTTTTGCCAGAAGATTGGCTTACGCTTCTGATTGCGCGGTTGTATCTATTGATTATCATTTGGCGCCACAGTATTTCTACCCTTATCAGATAGACGAAACAGAAATTTTAATTAACCATCTGCTCCAAAACGCAGCACAATACCACTTAAGGCAGAATTACATTTTATCCGGACAAAGCTCTGGAGGAAATATTGCGTGCGCTGTCACACTAAGAAGTATTCAGAAAAGACAGCTTCAGAAACCAGCTCTCCTACTGCTTGCTTATAGCTGGCTGGACCTTCACACAGATCCGAATGACAAGCCAGATGATTGTCCGGATGAACGGAAGGAGCAGTACCGATTTTACAAAGACTGCTACCTCTGTGATGTAGATGACAATATCGCCGAGGTATCGCCTGCACTTTCGCCAAGCAGTGTCTTCCGTGAATTCCCTGAGACGTTGATGATTGAGGGCGGGCTAGATGAACTGAGAGAGGAGAATCTGAGACTGTTTATGACTTTGTGTGACGCAGGTACACCAGTACAAATGCAATTTTTTCCGGAAAGCATGCATGGCTTCATGGTGAACCAAAAGGCCGATTGGAAAAAGGCACAGAAAATAATACAGCAAAAAGTTAGCGAAGTATTTTCAGAAAAAATGTAGGCAACTGCGAAGCAAAATAAGAAGGAGGATTATCCGATGACATTACAAATCGTTTTTTGCATTGCGATCTTTCTGTATATGATCGTCATGTTGGCATGGAACAAATACCCCATGGGGGTCACGGCACTTACCTCAATGGCACTGCTGATTTTGTTTAAATGTATTGGACCGGCCAATGCACTTTCCAGCTTTGGCAACGCCAACGCCGTAATCATCGTTGGTATGTTCGTGGTAGGTGCTGGATTGCGCAAGACATCCTTGGTTACAACAATTACAAACTTTATCCGTAAAGTCACCGGCGGAAGCTTTAAAACAGCTTATTGCGGCATTATTGTACTTGCGGCTATCCTGACAAGCATCCTGACCAGTCCTGCCGTCGCCTACAGCATTGCGTTTCCTATCATGGATTCCATCTGTGATGAGTTTAAGGTGAGCCGTTCCAAGGTGCATTTCCCACTCTGCATCACCTGCCTTGCATGCTGCGCTGTTCTGCCCTTTGGTTTTGCCATCAGCCAGGCAGCAGTATTCGACGGTCTGATGGAAACCTACGGTTTTGCACAGCATTTCAATGCTATTGACTTCACAATTGGCCGCTTGCCCATTATTCTATTCACTCTTCTGTGGGCATTCTTCTACGCTCCCAAGGTCACGCCGGAAAAGCCTATACTCCCCATTATCGGTAACAGCCAAAAGGCTACAGATGAACCCCCCCTCACCAAAGTTCAGGATATGGCGGGCAGTTTGATTTTTATCCTTACTATCCTTGCCCTGATTTTCAATGCACAGCTGGGTGTTCCTGCATGGGTCATCGTACTTGTTGGCTGTATGCTGAATGTGCTGTTTGGTGTACTTTCCGGTCCGGAGGCAATTCGACAGATGCCAATGGATATCGGATTCATGTTCGTCGGTGCAAATACCATGGCTGCTGCATTGGTCGAAACGGGTGCTTCTAACCTAATTGGCGAATACATTACAAAGATCCTGGGAGCACAACCGAATGTCTGGTTCCTGAGTGCAATTTTCTTCTTGGTACCGTTTGTTCTGACCCAATTCATGCAGAATCAGAGCGTGATGAATATGTTTGCTCCCATATGTCTGCTTACATGTAATGCCATTGGTGCTAATCCTAAGGGCATGTTGGTCTTGATTTGCGCCGGATGCTTAACTGCGTTCTTGACACCCAGTGCATCTCCCGGAATTCCCATGATGATGGCTGCCGGCGGTTACGATATGAAGAGCCTGACGAAGATGGGCTGGCTTTATGCAGTCGTAGTATCCATTTTCTACATAGTGTATGTTACTTTGGTAATGCCTGCATTCTAAAGCAACGGTAAGGAGCATCCGATTAATTTCTTACTCTCATGGCAGGCTAAATTTTCGGCGGTACTACCAGTCTGTATCGAAATACTTTGTGCAGTATATTTCCGTAAAAATGATTGTACTACAGGAAACTAATTGTACTACAGAAGCCCAATTGTACTACGTTTACCCAAAAGTACTACGAAATATATTTCTGGAAAAGAAAAAAACAGCGATCCCGGCGGCATGATGACTGCCTGGATCGCTGTTTTACCCATAAAAATAGCCCCTAAATGGGTAAACATCACGAAATATAGTCTACAAAAAACACCGCATGTACAATATTCTCCTGACGGTTGCATATGAATTGCATGGATTGCGGTTCGCCCAATGTACTCTTCTAACGCTTCATACTGAATATGTTAGCTAACCCTCGATTACAGAAAATGAAGTAATCGAGGGTCAGTTTTTACTGCCGAATAAATCCGAGCAGGCCGTCTGCAATGCTTTGGGAAGTTGCAGCAATGGCAGCAGTTGCATACAGCAGGAAACCACAGGCAACTTCCAAAATGACAAACACCGCGGCCTGATTCCATTGCTGCATACAGACTGTGTAAACTATGCCAAACAGAAGGAAGCTCATCACGGGGCCGAGCAAATATGCGCCGCAGTTTATTATTGCAATTGTTGCTATACGGATGACTGGGGCAACGGCAATAATCGGAAGGCATATGACACTAATAATCAACTTACTGAGCCTGTGTAGTGTGCTCATAGTATTTAGCATCGATTATTAAGATCTTGCTTCCGGCGGAAAGCATGATATCACTCTGCAGAATCGGCAGCATGTCGCTGAATCCATCATCGAGCTGCCACGGGATCTGAGATGCATACATATCGTTCTACCTTCCACGAACGAGGCTGCACATCTTCAGCAGTACGATTCGGGAGATAGGCAATCCTAAGTTCATCCGCTTTCTGGTCAATGAAGAGGAAATGCAGCTTGTGGTCCAGCCGTACCACAAGAAAGATTTCAGATCCCATCGTGTACCGACCAGAAGATCGTCTGACCGGTGGGAAATGGAGATAAGCTCAAATCCGCTCTGTATGCTTCTGGCCAACAAGCTGGACTGGGATCTCAACCGCTCATACAGGGTTCCGGGGAGAATCCTGCCGAAGCAGCAGATAGCCATTTTTGACCTGAAGAGTGCCGAGATAATCGGCCGGCTTTCTCCATGAGGTAATGCCATGAAGCGAATCATCAAGAACTGTATCCGCTGCAATCACTGCGGGGACGTTATCGAGTCCACATACTCATTTGTCATTTGCGCTTTCCTCCATTATCAAATTCCATGCTGAACTTCGTTTTGCCATCCTCCGATACCTCCATAAAGACGGTGGCATCAAAGGTGTTGCCCGTCCTTTCGGACTTACAATTCTTGAGCTTTACCTTGCCGGAACCGAGCAGTTTCTGCGCCGTGGCAGAAGTCATGCTCTTGCCGATACTCGCAAAGTAACGATTGTTTTTCCAAAGGGCAAAGCTGCACCCTCGGTTAGAGCAGAAGTATCCCTTGGACTTGTCCTCCACAGCACTCCCGCAGAGCGGGCATTTGCCGATAGAATTGGCTTCTTTCGACATCAGCACCTCGGAATCACGGATTACTTCATAGTTCTGAATCAGACCGGCAATCACATCTTTGATCTCGTCCATAAAATCCTCGCTGGCATATTCGCCTTTCTCAATAAGCAACAATTTTTCTTCCCAATCCGCCGTCATGGAGGGGGACTGAATCTGTTCTGGCATGACTGTTACCAGAGCCGTACCCTTATGAGTCGGAATCAGGTATTTGGTTTTCTTATCGCCCTTACGCTCCAGAAAACCAATGCGAACCAGCTTCTCAATGATACCTGCACGGGTCGCAGGAGTTCCCAGACCTTTTCGCTCGACATCCTCCGGCATTTCATCTGCACCGGCAGTTTCCATAGCAGAAAGCAGCGTATCCTCTGATACATTTTGTCAAGGTGGTTTTAAGAAATTTTCCCGCAATCGTTCATAATAAGCCGCTTGATTTTATCGCTCATAGTTTCCTTGCTGGTGGTGCTGAAGTGGATTTTCACCCGATAGGTCGTGTTTCCGATTTTCTTCACAATATCGGGCTGTTCTGCTTCCTTTACGGTCAGAGGGGAAGTGTTTGCGGGGGTGCTGGCTTTATTGCTCATAGGCTCTCCTTTCCATGAAAAAAGCCCTCATGCTACGGCGCACAAGGGCTTATAGTCATTCTTCTATAACTCTGAAAGTGCGAAAGTGCAAAGCGCAAAGGGTCTGCGTTTTGCACTTTCAGCTTGCGGGTTCGGGTGGCTGCTTCTTC
>OLGL01002577.1_pt1 | contig 13577 bp, 9 predicted proteins | sample 1605041 | NCBI WGS metagenome assembly OLGL01 (sample SAMEA3888905, study PRJEB22519) | human gut metagenome | biome: human gut; feature: human-associated habitat; material: faeces | place: Denmark | collected 2010 | reverse complement strand
CGGGGGTGATCCCGGCGCTGACAAGCTGCTCGTCGGTGAGCTGGCGGTGCGTGGAGCTGGCGGGATGCAGCACGCAGGTACGGATGTCCGCCACATGCACGAGCAGGGAGGCCATCTTGAGGCTGTCGATGAACCGGGCCCCGGCTTCGCGCCCGCCCTTGAGCGAGAAGGAAATCACGCCGCTGCACCCGTTGGGCAGGTATTTGGCGGCCCGCTCCTTGTAAGGGTTACCCTCCAGCGTGGGGTAGCTTACGGACTCGATCTTGTCGTGCTTCTCGAGCCAGTGGGCGACGGCATCGGCATTCTGGCTATGGCGCTCAATGCGCAGGGGCAGGGTTTCAAGCCCCTGATTGATCAGAAAGGCCCCGAACGGCGTCTGACAGGCACCCATATCCCGCATGATCTGCGTACGCGCCTTGACAATATAGGCAGCCTTGCCGAAGGCCTGCGTATAGATGGTCCCGTGATAGGAGTCGTCGGGCTCGGTGAATTCCGGGAACTTGCCGTTCGTCCAGTCGAAGGTGCCGCCGTCCACAATCACCCCGCCCATTTGCAGGGCGTGCCCGTCCATGTATTTGGTGGTCGAATGCACCACGATGTCCGCCCCAAATTCAATGGGGCGGCACAGAACCGGCGTGGCGAACGTGTTGTCCACGATCAGCGGCACGCCGTTCCTATGGGCGATGCGGGCGAACTTTTCGATATCCAGCACTTCAATGCTCGGGTTGGCGATGGTCTCGCCGAACAGCGCCTTGGTGTTGGGGCGGAACGCGGCCTGAATCTCGTCTTCGGAGGCTTCCGGCGACACGAAAGTCACTTCAATGCCAAGCCGCTTGAGCGTCACGGCGAACAGGTTCAGCGAGCCGCCGTAGATGGCGGAGGAACTGACGATATGATCCCCGGCGGCGGCAAGGGTCAGGATGGAAAACGTGGTCGCGGCCTGCCCGGAAGCGGTGCACAACGCCCCTACCCCGCCTTCCAGCATGGCGATCTTCTGCTCGACGGCGTCCACGGTGGGATTGCCGAGACGGGTATAGAAGAACCCGGCTTCCTCAAGGTCGAACAGCTTGCTGACCTGCTCGGTGGACTCGTATTTGAACGTCGTGCTCTGACAGATGGGCAAGGTCTGCGGCTCGCCGTTTTTCGGGGAATACCCGGCATACAGGCATTGCGTTTCGATTTCCATTGTTCTCTCCGTTCAAGATGTTTCCCTCCGCAACCTGCGGACGGGGGCGCTTCGCATTCCCGGCGGCGTTTCCCGTGGGCATCCGTCCTTTCCGGACGGCGGGGCATCTCCGCCAAGGGGCCGTAAATGAAGCGTGTTGCCGCGTGAAGTGGAGGCTATATCACTATACCTTGATATGTCAATTTAAAAACCGCCTCTTCCGCCCGGATTCGACAATGCGGGCCGGGCGGAGTATGCTCTGCTCGCTTTTCGTGCGGGATTTCCTTCTGTTGCGCCCCCCTTCCCCGCACAGCCCAAAGAGATCGGAGAAAGACGTGGATCAGAAACGAAACCGCAAGACGCCAAGCTGGTGCGGAAGCCGCAAACGTAAGGCCGCACGCACGCCATACGACGCCCGGATCACCGAATACGCCCATCAGGGGCACCTTGTCCCGCCCAGAAGCATCCTCAAAACGCCCGAACAAATCGTGGGCATCCGCGAAAGCGGCAAGATCAACATCGCCGTGCTTGACCATGTGGCGGCGCACATCAAGGCGGGCATGACCACCGCCGAAATCGACAGGCTGGTTTTTGAAAAGACCAAGGAGCTTGGCGGCGTCCCCGCCCCGCTCGGCTACCGCGGGTTCCCCAAAAGCACCTGCACCTCCATCAATGAGGAAGTCTGCCACGGCATCCCCGCCGACGATGTGGCGCTCAAGGACGGCGACATCGTCAATGTGGACGTTTCGACCATCTACAACAGCTACTTTTCCGACTCCTCGCGGATGTTCTGCATCGGCGCGGTCAGCAAGGAAAAGCGCCGGCTCGTGGACGTGGCCCGCGAATGCGTGGAGCTGGGATTGCAGGAAGTGAAGCCGTGGGGCTTCCTCGGCGACATGGGGCAGGCCGTGCACGACAACGCGAAAAAGCACGGCTACAGCGTGGTCCGCGAAGTGGGCGGGCACGGCGTGGGCATCCGGTTCCATGAGGAGCCCTTCGTCAGCTACGTCACCAAGCGCGGCACGGACATGCTGCTGGTTCCGGGCATGATCTTTACCATCGAGCCGATGATCAACATGGGCAAGGATGCCATTGTCCTGGACAAGGCGAACGGCTGGACGATCCGCACGGCGGACGGCGCGCCCTCCGCGCAGTGGGAAATCATGGTGCTGGTCACGGAAGACGGGCACGAAGTGCTGGCGTACTGAACTTTCATGGAGGCCGCCTTCCCGCTCCGGGCGAAGGCGGCCGTCCCCAGCATCTCTTGCACCGTATCCGATACCGGCAGGCCCCCGCCTTTCATTGAGAAGGACAGGGAGTCCTTGCCGTACCACTGCCGCTCTGATACTGAGAGGCATACTGTCTTATGAAAGAGAGCCTGTTATGGAAACATCTGCCACCACGATTGTTGTCCCCCCGACGGCTGAGGAGCAACGCATCGCATCCATCGCCGATTCGATAAACCTCGCCGATCCCTCCCTGACCGTCACGTATGGGACGGAGGCCATGCAGGGCATCTCCCGGTTCGCGGACGATCTCCTTTCCCGCGTGCAGGCCAAGGATTCCGGGGAACTCGGCGAATCGCTCACCAACCTTATGCTCAAAGTGAAGGATGTGAACGTCTCGGAAGTCATGGGCTCGCCGGGGTTCCTCCAGTCGCTGCCGCTTTTGGGCTCGCTGTTCTCTTCCGCCAAGCGCACGGTGGCGAAGTTCAACACCCTTTCGGAACAGATCGAAATCATCGTCGACAAGCTGGACGAGGCCATGATCGGCCTGCTCCGCGACATCGAGACGCTTGAGATGCTCTATGAGCACAATGCGCGGTTCCACGCGGAATTGACGGCGTACATTGAAGCGGGCAAGCGCAAATTGGAAGAGGCGCGTACTGTGGAACTGCCGCGCCTCAAGGCGCAGGCGGATGCGTCCGGCGATCTCATGGAGGCGCAGCAAGTCCGCGACCTTTCGGAGCAGATCAACCGTTTCGAGCGGCGGTTGCACGATTTGCAGCTTTCGCGGACCATCACGGTGCAGACCGCGCCGCAGATACGCATCATCCAGAGCAACAACAGGACGCTGGCGGAAAAAATCCAGACCAGCATACTCGCCACCATCCCCATCTGGAAAAGCCAGATGGTCCTCGCCCTTTCCCTGCACGGTCAGAAGAACGCGGCGGCGCTTCAGAAGACCGTCTCCGACACGACCAACGACATGTTGCGCAGCAACGCGGAACTGCTCGAACAGGCCGCCGTCGATACGGCCCGCGAGGTGGAGCGTTCCGTGGTGGATATTGAAACGTTGCGCGAGGTGCATGAAAAGCTCATCGGCACCATAGAGGAAACCCTGCGTATCGCGCAGGAAGGCCGGGAACGGCGGGCGGCGGCTGAAAAAGAGCTGGCCGTCATGGAAACGGAACTCAAGGACAGGCTTACCTCGTTGGCCGCACGCAAAAGCCGGGAAGAAATCGCCGCCGCATCCGGAACGGAAACGCGGCAGAGCGCCCCCGGACAGGGCGGCACCGGCTCCGGGGTGTAATCCATGCACGAAGGCGAAAAGGAACATATGGTGGTCGGACCGAACGCCGAGGAACCGAAGGGTTCGTTTTGGGATGCGATACGTCGGTTCTTCAAGCGTATCCTCTTTCATATCAGCGCGTTCATCATTGGGGCGATTCTGTCTACCCATGTTCCGCAAATACATCCGGGCGAGGCCGCTCTTGGCGTCTTCCTTGGCCTTATCTGCATCGTCGCGCGCGGCGCATCCCGGAAACCGTCGTGGATCGTCCCCGCCGTATCCGGCGCGGGGCTGGCCGTCTTGCTGATCCTTTTCGGTATGCCGTTCCCGTATGCGCTGTTCTGGGGAGGCTTGCAGTCATGGGTACAGCGCCTTCTGGTGAAATCCTTTCGCATGGGCACGGAATGGGTTCCGTTTTCTCTGTTGCTCATCATGGCCTTCTCAGTGAGGCAAACCCTTTCCCTGCCTCTTGCCATGCTGTTTTGCGCCCTCCTCGCCGGGGGACAGGGCATCCTCTGGGCCTTGGCCCGCAAGCGTGCGGCGGAACTGGCACCCAAGCCCAAACCGGAACCGAAGCCAGAACCAGCCCCCTCCCCGGATGAACCGGCGTCCATGAAGGCATCCCGTACTTCCCTCGCGGAACTTGAATGCAAGCTGCCCGGCCTCCCCGTGGAAACGCAAGCCTCCGTACGCGCCATCATGCAATCCGCCAACAACATTCTGGGCTGCATGGCTACTGATCCGCGAGATGTGGATCACGGCGCGCGTTTCCTCAAGCGCTACCTCGCCGCCACCCACGGCATCGTGGATACGCACCTGCGTTTCGCCCACGACAAAGACATATCCCCGGATGTCGCCAGCGCCCTTGCCCGGAGCAACGACATGCTCGCCCGGTTGAAGGTCGCCTTTGCCAAGGAGCACGCCCTGCTCCTGCAAAACGACGTCACCGATTTCTCCGCCGACCTCAAGACGCTCGACACGCTGCTCAAAATGGACGGCAACTAGAAGACTAACCGGAATATCCGCTGCAAACGGAACAAAACGAAGCGGGCCGATGAGAATATTCATCGGCCCGCTTTATTTTGCACGGAACGGCGCCACGGAAAAGGCTCTCATTCCTGCGGGGAGACATGATTTGATAAAGCTTGTTCTGTCCGCAACAAAAGTGTGGAGGCGGGAACCCCATACATTTCACCCAACAAAATGAGCACGTTTATTGAGGGAAGAATGATGCCCCTCTCCATGCGAGATACGTAGGATCGCTCTGTCCCAAGAGCTATGGCTACTTGCTCTTGAGAAAGCTTGGGAATGGATTTCCGGGCTTTCTTCAGTTGCTCACCAAGAGCGGCTTTGAGGTAGGGAACTTTTTTCACTGTGCTGTCGATTTTCCAAAGCTATTCAGTCAAGGCTGCTCCCTACCCCCCTCAGGCTCTTCTATCACGGGGATGGAGGGCATCAGCTCAACTGTTTTACGGAATAATATACAAGGATCTATCTCAAGGGCATGGGCGATCACCACAATTGTGGAAAGTACAGGCTCGTTTTCACCTTTTTCCAGCTTGGCCAACTGCTGTGGGGTGCGCCCGATCAATTTTGCCAAACGATACCGTGAAACACCTTGCTCTATCCGGGCAGCAAGAACAACTTCTCCAAAAGGGCATGGCGTTCTTTCAGTTTTCTCACTCAACAGGCACCATCGGCTCTTGTTGGGCACTCATGGCTTTTGCCGCCTCATTCACCAAAGTTCCCGGCTCCATGCCCAGCGCGTGGGCGAGCAAAATCAGCGCTGAAAGTTTGGGTTCCCTTTCACCGCGTTCAATTTGGCTGATCTGCTGAATGGAACGCCCTGCCAGCCGTGCAAGCCGGTATTGCGTGATACCACTCTCTTCACGGGCGGTTACGAGAATTTTTCCAAACGGGCATGGAGAAGGAGAAGATTTCTTACTCATCTTCTTCCAAGCGCATCAGCCGATCCATTTCGGTCAGCAAGTCACCGGGAGAAACGCCAAGCCCCCGTCCAAGACGAATGATCATCCGGGCTTTGGGCTCTCGCTTGGAGTTTTCAAGCTTATTCAGGTATTCCTCAGCGATACCTGTTCTTTTGGCAAGCTGGTATTGCGATATCTGGAGAGACTCCCGGATATTGACAAGTGCCGCTCCGAACAGACATTGCTTTACAGTTCCTGCTCTCATATTCTTTTTTTTACTTTTATTGTCTCCAGCTTCTCACTAAAAATATCAAAAAAAACTCCAGCATCAACACCTGTAGCCATAACCAACTTTACAGCGTTGATAATACCAGGCAATTGCGTTCCTTTTTCCACCTTCTGGAGACTTCTATGATCATACTTTGCTATGGAAGAAATATAATTTTGGGAAAGTTTTGTAACAGATCTACATTGCGAAAGGAGCATTCCAAAAATTTCCGCTTCTTCGAGTGGTGTCAGAACGGAATTCAACTGCTCCTGAAATTCTTTTTGGGATAGCGATGGAATTTTTGATACATCGATACAATGAGATAAAAGAGAGGCTAGCTCCATAAAGAAGCTTTGTATGTCGGCATTTACGGCAAGAATAACGTTAGGCTCTTGATTTCCCGCTTCTACTTGATTCACATTACTGAGATGTGTCCCTGCTCTGACGGAAATCTCCCACTGCGAAAGAGCGGTTTGAGAACGAGCCTCCTGAAAAAGGCTACCGAATATGCATACTTTCTTAGTCATGCCATAGCAGATGCCTCAAAATTTTAAATCATACCAGATGGCTAAAATCATACTTGGTATTCACCCAATTCGAGACAAAAAAAACCATAACTGCTCAAAAAACTGTCCCGGCGGTACATCGATCGCAGCAACCAATTTCACCGCAGTCGTTACCAGAGGCTCTTGTTCTCCCTTCTCAACACGTTGCAGGCTTCTTAAATCATAATGGATATTCTTTGCTATGCGCTTTTGAGACACTCCTCTCTGTAATCGACAGTACCGCAGCAACTCCCCATAACCGGAAACCTCATGAGGTTCGGGAGTGCGGGAAAACATGTCCTCCTTTAGAGATTCGAAAAGGTACGGGGCTATTCGCCCAGAAGATGTGCACAGCTTCATTTCTTCAGTTAATTTCGAAAAAAAAGAGTTTAAATCTACATCACATGCGGCAACAAGCCGTACCGCCACATGGACGCGTGGCTCTTGATGGCCTGCTTCAATTTGGTTGACATTGCTCAGATGAGTTCCGGCTTTAACAGAGACAATCCACTGTGAAAGTCCACTGTTCATCCGAACATCTCGAAATAACTGACTAAAAATATACGCTTTTTTACTCATTAAAAATAATTGCCAGAAAATATCGAATCAGGCTAGACGGTCTAAACCACGCTTTGAATTAACCCAACAACATTATATTTTCTGAACTAAGGATGATTTATTTAAACTCTTTTTATCAACGGAGAGAGCAAGTTGAATCTTCTTTATGAAGAGACGATGGCTCGGATTAAAACCGTGTCGCGCACCCAGACACAGACCGAACTAGCCAAGTTACTTGAAGTCAGCCAATCCAGCGTAGCCGAAGCCAAGAGACGGCAATCCATCCCGGCGGACTGGTACCTGAAATTGTTTGAAAAACTGGGAGTGAATCCCGATTGGCTCAAGAAAGGCAACGGCCCGGTATACCTGCGCACAGAGGCCGGATACGTCCCCAGCGACGGGGACGGGCCGCCCATAGATCCCGGCTTGTTGGGATCGCCTCTGGCGCAATCGGCGCTTGCCCCGGTGTACGCCATGTGCGGCGACAGCACGAAAACCGCCTCACCAGCGGCGGCGCTTCAACCGATAGGAAAGATCGCCCTCCCCAAGCCATACGCCCGAGAAGGGATCATCGTTCTGGAAATGGACAACGAATCAGCCGCCCCCACAGCGCGCTGCGGCGCTTATGTCGGCATCGACACAGCCGCAAGCCATCCCGCAAGCGGAGAACTGTTTGCCGTACTGCTTCCCTATGAAGGGATCATCTTGAGAAGGCTGGCTTGGGATCGGAAGGAAAAATGCTTTGTGCTGCGGGCGGAAAACCCCGCTTACCCGGAAATTCGGATTCAGGAAGACCTGACGGGCCGGATTCTTGGACGGCTGGCGTGGGTCATGCAGAAAGTCTAGGCGGGGAATTGCTGAAGTCAGGGCTTATCCGAAAAGCATAGGGACAGGATACGTGCAGCCTCTATATACTGCGTCTGACACCTAGTCCTCATCAAACAAGTCCTTGATGTTGACATCCAAGACCTTAGCCAATGCGTCAAGCGTGGACAGTTTGCATTCATAAATCAAGGTTCCCCGAGCCCTGTTTATCGTCTCTCCCGCGACGCCGGAAAGCTCCGCAAGACGCCGATACGTCAGTTTTTTCTCTTTCATCAGTTTGGCAAGATTGCTTTTCACCATCCCTGTATCCCCCTGCGCGAGCGGCTTGCCGTGTTTTTCGAGTGCTCTTGGCAATAAAAAAAATCCATAACCGCTTTATTTCAAGCTGTTATGGACTACTTTGAAAAATATGGAAAGAGTTTTGGCGGAAGGGGAGGGATTTGAACCCCCGGACGCCTCACGACGTCAACGGTTTTCAAGACCGCCGCATTAAGCCGCTCTGCCACCCTTCCGCTCATGCCGCTCGTCAAGCGAACGACAAGTACTGAACGTCATAAAGCGGAGCGGCCCGTGGGTCAAGTGGAAACAGAGGCGCCTCCCCACCGCCGAACCGCCTTGTTTTTCCCTTCCTTCCCTTGCTGTTCCCGTGGAAGCTTTCGATTTCATAAAAATCTCATACCGTTTTTTTACATTTTTTTAGCCTTTCCAACACGGGTGATATATTGTACGGTATGACGATTTTGACAGAATTCGCATACTTCGAGAAAAAAAGCACATTTCGGACCCACCCAGAATCTCCTGAAAAAGGAATGCGTTCCGCAAGAACGCTTTTCAGGAACCACATGCTTTTTTGATCGGACGTTTTTTGTCAGGACGGCATGTTCGGCCGGCGGCGGCCGACCGGGGCCACATGTTGCCAAGCGCTTGCCATGCCTTGCGTCTTGACACGTGTTTGCCCGGTCGCCTACACCATGATGACGGTGAAAAAGCGCGTCCGTTCCCCTGTGGGAAGAGGCGCCAAGGACGGTTTTCCTGTCTCATGACGTGTCGCGGCCAAGAGGCGAATGGTTTTCAGCAACACAACCATTTCAAGAGGCGAAGGGTATGGAGGATAGGCAGAACAACGCGCCTTCCCACGAGAAGGCCCGCAGTCTGGCAAAACGACTTGAATTCGGTCCCGCACCGTTCATCGTCGGTCTTGTCGTTGCGCTCGTGTTTGGCTGGTGGATTTTCCCGGAACTTTTGTTCAGCAGACAGGATCAACCCGTGCAGTTCAGCCATGAGACGCATCTCAAGGATGCTTCTCTGGACTGCTCGGTCTGTCACCATCTCCGTGCGGACGGGACGTTCGACGCCCTGCCCTCTACAAAGGACTGTGCTGTCTGCCATTCGCAGATGCTCGGCAAAAGCGAGGCCGAACGGGTCTTCTTCAACGAATACGTCAAGAAGGGCAAGGAAGTGGACTGGAAAGTCTACCAGAAGCAGCCTGACAACGTGTTCTTCAGCCATGCCGTGCACTCGCTGGCAACCTGTAACAACTGTCATGAGTTCTCCGAGCGGGAGCTTTGCTCCACGTGCCATCTCGACATGGCTTCCAGCAAAAAGCCGCCCGTGTTCCGCGAGAACAGGATCTCCGGCTACAGCCAGAACACCATGAAGATGTGGCAGTGCGAAGCATGTCATGCCAATCCCAATCACCTTGGCAGCACCAATGCCAGCAACGCATGCTTTGTCTGCCACAAGTAAGGAGACGCCAATGCTTGACAGACGAGGCTTTCTGAAATTCATCGGCGGGGCCGCCGTGGGTACGCTGGCGACTCCTGTGGTCTGGAAGGGTTTGGACGACATCTCCATCTGGTCGCAAAACTGGCCGTGGATCCCTTCCCTGCAATACGGCAATCACGAAAACACCTATGTCCGCACGGTCAGCAAGCTCTGTCCCGCCGCCGGAGCCACCAAAATCCGCCTCGTGGGCGGACGTCCCGTGCGCGTCCTCAGCGATCCCGAGAGCCCGCTTGGCGGCGGCGTCTCCGCGCTGGCCGTCACCGAAGTCCAGATGCGCTACAGCCCGGCCCGCCTCAAACGGCCCCTGCTCCGCAACTCGGACGGCGGCTACAGGGAAATCACCTGGGAAGAGGCTGAAAAGCTGCTGCTCGAAAAACTCGCCGCAGCCAAGAAACAGACCGAGCACGACAGCGTGGTCTGCATTTCCGGCGACGAAAACGGCACCATGAATGAACTGCTCGCGGGCTTCGCCGCCCAGACCGGTTCGGGCCGCTTCTTTGCCATGCCCAGTGACGCACAGGCCACCGCGCAGGCGTGGAAGCTCATGGGCGGACGTGGGCGCGTCGGCTTCGACATCCCCAACAGCGACTACGTGTTCGCCGTCGGCGCGAACGTGCTTGAAACGTGGGGCTCGGTGGTCGTCAACCGCCACGCGTGGGGACAGGCCCGTCCCGCGGGCGCCGAACCCGCCATGCGTCTGGCCTATGCCGGGCCCGTGCAGAACAACACGGCCGCGGGCGCCGATCTCTGGCTGCCCATCAAGCCCGGCACGGAGCTGTTCCTGCTCCTCGGCGTCGCCCGCCAGCTCATCAAGGACGGCGTGGCCGCCCCCGCCGGAGGGCTGGATGACTTCGCGGCGCTGGTCGCCAAGTGGACCCCGGAAAAAGTCTGCGAAATCACGGGCCTCATGCCCGAACGTTTCACCGCCGTCGTCGACGGGCTCAAAAAGGCCAAGAAGCCTCTCGTGGTCGTCGGTTCCGACATGGATCAGGGCGGCGGCACCGGCCCTGTCCGCATCGGCATGGCGATCAACATGCTCCTCGACCGCGTGAATAAGGAAGGCGGGATGCGCATGATCCCGCTGGCCCCCCCGGCGGTCAACGGCGCGGCGTCCTACGATGTGCTCATGCAGGGCGATCTCGTCCGCTACGCCGCCGACATGGCGCAGGGGAACATGCCCGAAGTGGGCGTGCTCATGGTCTACGAGGCCAACCCCGTCTATGCCCTGCCCGGCAAGGACATTGAAGCCGTCTTCAAGAAAAGCGACTTCTCGGTGGCCTTCACCTGCTTCTTCGACGAAACCGCCCGCCGCTGCGATCTCGTGCTGCCCAACGCCCTCGGCCTCGAACGCTACGACGACGTGGCCGAGCCCTTCAGCTACGGCAAGTTCGTGTACGCGCTGGTCCGCCCGGTGGCCGAGCCGCTCTATCAGGCCCGCCCCGCCGGCGACGTGGTCATCGACATGGCCTACAAGCTCGGCATCAACCTCGGCGTTTCCGACGTCGTGACCATGCTCAAGGCCAAAGCCTTCAACATCGGCGCCGACTGGGGTTCCCTGAGCGACGGCAACGTCTACGTCAGCGACATTGTGGTCCCCAACAAGACGTTGGCCTACCGCTTCAGTCCCGACGACCTCGCTCTCGTCGAGAAGGCCGAAGCCGCCGCTGCCTCCTCCGGCAAGGAGCTGGCCGTGGCCTTCGTGAGCAAGCTTGGCCTCGGTACGCCCGAAACCGCCATTCCGCCCTTCAACACCAAGCTCATCACTGACGATGAGCTGGACAAGAACATGCTCGTCGCCGCCGTCAACGGGGCCACGCTCAAGAAGCTCGGCCTGTACGAGGGCAACCGCATCGTCCTGACCAGCAAGGCCGGGAAGGTTATGGCGAAGATCCGCGTCTTCGAAGGCGTGACCAACGATACCGTAGCTTTGACCATGGGCTTCGGGCATACGGCTTTCGGAGAGTTCAACGACGGCAAGGGCATGGATGTTATGGCCCTCGTCACGCCCTCTTCCGAACCCGGCTCCGGCCTCTCCGTCTGGAACGATACCCGCGTGAACGTCGCCCAAGCATAAGGATTCGTAATCATGTCCGAAGTGAAAGAATTCGACATCAAATGGACGATGGTCGTCGATCTTGACAAGTGCACGGGCTGCGGCGCCTGCATGGTGGCCTGTCAGGCCGAAAACAATGTCGCCCCCAACCCCGACGGCACGAACAAGGTCCGCTCCATCAACTGGATGAAGGTGTATCGCCTCTCCAACCACAAACCGTTCCCGGAACACGACACGGCCTACCTGCCCCGCCCCTGTATGCAGTGCGGGAAGCCCTCCTGCGTGTCCGTCTGCCCCGTCGTCGCCACCGACAAGAACGAGGACGGCGGCATCGTCAGCCAGATCTATCCCCGCTGCATCGGCTGCCGGTACTGCATGGCCTCATGCCCTTACCATGCCCGTTATTTCAACTGGTATGATCCGATCTGGCCGGAAGGCATGGAAAAGACCCTCACCCCGGACGTTTCCGTGCGTCCCCGCGGCGTGGTGGAAAAATGCACCTTCTGCCATCACCGTTGGATGAAGGCCAAGGACAAGGCCATCGCCGAGGGACGCAACCCCTATGAGCTGGCCGACGGGGAGTATGTGACTTCCTGCACCGAGGTATGCCCCAACGGCGCGATCTCCTTCGGCGATTCCAAGAATCCCGAACACAAGGTGTACGAACTGATCCGAAGCCCCCCCGCCTTCCGCCTTCTGGAGCGCCTGGGGACCGACCCGCAGGTGTACTACCTGAGCAAGCGCGAATGGGTGCGCCGTCAGGGCGACAACTACCTGGAAAACGAAAAGACCAAGGGGTAGGTCAATGGAAGTGAAAAACTACAACCAGCCCGTCGACGCCTCCCTCTTCCCTGAAGGGTGCCCGCGTTGTTCGCTGCTGAAATTCCTGCTGCATCTTGTTCCCGTGGCCGCAGTCGGCCTGTGGGGCGCTTATGCCGCCTTCCGCGTCCTGGCCCACGGCCTCGGCGAGACCGGCCTTGACGACTACTTCGGGTTCGGCCTCTGGATCACCTTCGACCTCGCCGTCATCGCCCTCGGCGCGGGCGCGTTCTTCACCGGCGCGCTGCGCTACCTGCTGAACATCGACGCCTTGAAGAACATCATCAACCTGACGGTCGTGGTGGGCTTCCTGTGCTACTCCGGCGCCATGCTGGTGCTCGTTCTCGATATCGGCCAGCCGCTCCGCGCATGGTTCGGCTACTGGCATCCGAACGTCCACTCCATGCTGACCGAAGTCATCTTCTGCATCACCTGCTACTGCACCGTGCTCATCATCGAGTACGTGCCTCTGGCACTGGAAAACCGACAGCTGGCGAAGAACAAGCTCGCCCACGCCATCGCCCACAACTTCCACCTGATCATGCCCCTGTTCGCGGGCATCGGCGCCTTCCTGTCCACGTTCCACCAGGGCTCCCTCGGCGGCATGTACGGCGTGCTCTTCGGCCGTCCCTACATCCTGCGCGACGGGTTCTTCATCTGGCCGTGGACGTTCTTCCTGTACATCCTCTCCGCCGTGGGTTCCGGCCCCATGTTCACCGTGCTCGTCTGCACGTTCATGGAAAAGCTCACCGGCCGCAAGCTCGTCTCCTGGGACGTGAAGCAGCTCATGGGCAAAATCGCCGGGACGATGTTCACCATCTACATGGTGTTCAAGCTGGTCGACACCGCCGGTTGGGTCATGGACATCCTGCCCCGCTCCGGCATGACCTTCGATCAGATGTTCCACGGCTGGATCTACGGCAAGTGGCTCCTCTTCGCCGAGCTCGTGGTCTGCGGCGTCCTGCCCGCATACCTCCTCTTCTCGAAGAAGTGCCGCTCCAACCCGGCGCTGTTCTACCTTGGCGGCATCCTCGCCTGCGTCGGCGTGACCATCAACCGTTACGTCATGACCGTTCAGGCCCTCGCCATCCCGGTCATGCCCTTCGACACGTGGGAATTC
>OLGL01002559.1_pt1 | contig 13672 bp, 9 predicted proteins | sample 1605041 | NCBI WGS metagenome assembly OLGL01 (sample SAMEA3888905, study PRJEB22519) | human gut metagenome | biome: human gut; feature: human-associated habitat; material: faeces | place: Denmark | collected 2010 | reverse complement strand
GTGGACACTCCCTCCTTCCTATGGAAGGAGGTGCCCCGAAGGGGCGGAGGTTGGATGGGGAAAGCGGTATCCCCCGACACAAAGCCTTCCCCGCGGGAGACGGGGCGCGGTATCCATTTCTCATTCACAAATTTCCATCTATCCATGATATAATAAAGTGTATTATGGAGGAATTATATATGAACGAAGCTACACAGAAAAATACAGCTCTCACTCTGCCGCTCGCAGCAATGAGAGATATTGCTATTTATCCCAAAATGACGGTCAGTGTCGACATTGGCCGTGATGAATCCGTTGCTGCCGTACGTCTTGCGATGCGCCGTGACCGCTACCTTGTCTGCGTGATGCAGAAGGATGGGAAGAAAGAAGACATCGACCTTTCGAACCTGTACGAATACGGCACGGTGGTGAAAGTGAACCAGATGCTTCAGCTGCCCGGCGGTCTCGTTCGCATTCTGGTGGAAGGCGTCTCCCGTGTGCATGTGGTGCATGCGGAGATGAAAGAGACCTGCATCTCTGCAGAAGTAGACGATGCAGAGGAATACACCGAAGATCCCCTCAAGGCCGAGGCGTATCGCCGTCTGCTCATCAAGAATTTCTTTGAATGGATGAGAAATACAGGCAAGGGGATGCAGGAAGACCAGATGAACCAGCTGAAACAGATCGATGATCCCGGCGAGACCGCTGATTTCATCTCCTCGCAGCTCCTGCTTGCGCCGAAGAAGCGGCAGGAGATCCTAGAGACATTAGGCGTCATCGAACGACTGAAGATCGTCAGCGAGTGCGTGGATCGTGAAGTCGCCATCGGCGAGCTGGAAAGCGACATCAATCAGGAAGTCAGAAAACGGATGGACAAGGAGCAGCAGGACTATTTCCTGCGCACAAAAGTGAAGACCATCCAGGACCGCTTGGGTGACACCGTAAGTCAGCAGAAGGAAGCGGAAGAATACCGTGAGAAGCTGAAAGCCTCTGCCATCCCCGAAGAAGAGAAGGGAAAGCTCGAGAAGGAGATCGACCACCTCGCCTCGATGCCGCCGATGATGGCGGAGACTGCCGTCGCCAGGAACTATCTGGACTGGGTCTTTGACCTGCCATGGGGCAAGGAAAGCGAAGACATCCTCGACCTTTCGCATGCGAAGGAGATCCTTGACGAAGACCATTACGGCCTGACCAAGATCAAAGAACGCATCCTCGAATACCTCGCCGTCCGTGTACTTGCTCCCGATGCCAAAGCGCCGATCATCTGCTTTGTAGGGCCGCCAGGTGTCGGCAAGACATCACTCGCACAGTCCATCGCACGCTCCATGGGCAGGAAATTTGCCCGCATCGCCTTAGGCGGCGTCCATGATGAAGCGGAGATCCGCGGACATCGCCGTACCTACATCGCAGCGATGCCCGGACGATTCATCGAAGCCATCAACCAGGCACAGACGAAGAATCCACTCATTCTCCTCGACGAGATCGACAAAGTCTCCTCTGACTTCCGCGGCGACCCTGCCTCGGCCCTCTTAGAAGCTCTCGATCCCGAGCAGAACAAAACCTTCCACGACAACTACATCGACATTCCTTTCGACTTCTCGAAAGTCTTCTTCCTCGCGACAGCGAACTCCGTCGCCACCATTCCACCGGCTCTCTTAGACCGCATGGAACTCATTGAGCTCTCCGGCTACACCGAAGAAGAAAAGCTGGAGATCGCAAAGAAATACCTCGTGCCCCGCCAGAGAGAAAGAAACGGCCTCAAAGCGAAAGACATCAATTTCACTCCGGCCCTTCTCCGCCGCGTCATCCGGAGCTACACCAGAGAAGCCGGCGTCCGCAATCTTGAACGCACCATCGGCGCTCTCTGCCGCAAAGTCGGTAAAAAAATCGTTCTTGCCGATGACAGCCTGCCGACACTGACTGCCAAGACCATAGAAAAATATCTTGGCCCCGTGAAATACATGCCCATGTCCGAAGAACACAGCGATATGGTCGGCCGCGTGAACGGTCTCGCATGGACCGCCGTCGGCGGCGAAGTCCTCGACACCGAAGCTGTCACCATCAAAGGCAAGGGTCACCTCATCCTGACCGGACAGCTCGGTGACGTCATGAAAGAATCTGCCGAGACCGCCTATACCTACATCCGAAGCCGCGCCAAAGCACTCGGGCTCGCCGAAGACTTCTATGAGACACTTGACACCCACATCCACCTTCCGGAAGGCGCCGTACCGAAAGACGGCCCATCCGCCGGTATCACCATGGCCACCGCACTCGCCAGTGCCTACACCGGACGCAAAGTCAGAGGCGATACCGCCATGACCGGAGAGATCACCCTCACCGGCGAAGTCCTCCCCATCGGCGGACTCAAGGAGAAGGTGCTTGCTGCCAGCCAGTTCGGGATCAAGCAGATCCTCCTCCCGGAAAAGAACAAACGTGACCTCGATGAGATCCCCCGATCCGTCCGCGATCAGCTCCACTTCGTCTGCGTCAAAAACGTCGATGAAGTCCTCGAACATGCGCTGGTGAAATAGGGGCTGGGATTAGTATAGCTTTGCCTGTAGCGTCATCCCTACCTGAAAACAATACCGAAGACGCAAAGCCTTCCCCGATTGGGAAGGCAAAGAGGAGGCGGCTTCGCCGCCGAAAAAGGAAGCCAACCCCGCCTCGCTGTGCTCGTTAGCCCCTTCCAAGGGAAGGGGCTCGCGTGGACACTCCCTCCTTCCTATGGAAGGAGGTGCCCCGAAGGGGCGGAGGTTGGATGGGGGAAGCGGGATGAAAAAGAGCGAGGGAGATCGTCTCAAGTACGCCATTTACGAGAGTGCCGCTATCCCCGGCAAAGCCTTCCCCTCGAGGGGAAGGTGGCGAACGAAGCGAGCCGGATAGGGTACTAGCGGCATGAAAGAGAGCGGGGATATGCGTTTCAAGCAGGCGATTTACGGCAGCAGGCGAGCGCCGATTTTTTTAAAGAGTGATGCCCGAAAGCAGCATGGAAGTTACAAGTCAATAAAGACTCCTATTCTTGACCACTGAAACCCTTCTCTTCTGTGCTATAATGAAACTATCAGCCAATACATATGAAAGGATGACTTCTAATGACGATACAGACGAAAAGAAAATGGATCCTGCTTCTCGCAGTCCTGCTCCTTGCGGCGGCGCTCTCGGTGGGCAGCACATCTCTTTGGAAAGCAGAAAAAGAAAAGCGGGGAGAGGGCTATGTGGCCGTCGTGCGCATCGACGGCGCGATCTACGGCGGGCCGGAGACAGACTCGATGCTGAGTGGCTCTTCCGGCTCCTCCTCCGAGGAGATCATGCGAGAGCTTCAGGAAGCCAGAAAGGATCCGCAGGCAAAAGCCATCCTGATCCGCATCAACAGCCCGGGCGGCTCGACAGGAGCGACCCAGGAGATCGCAGAAGAAATGGATAAGATCCGCAGTAGCAAGAAGCCCATCGTGATCTCCATGGGCGATATGTGCGCCTCGGCAGGCTACTGGCTGGCGAGCAAGGGAAATTACATTTTCGCCTCTCCGGCCACCATGACGGGCAGCATCGGCGTCTATATGGACTATACCAATATCAAAGACCTGATGGATAAGGTCGGCGTCAAGAATGATAAGATCAAGAGCGGCGCGCACAAGGATATCCTCTCCATGTACCGCCCGATGACAGGCGAAGAGAGAGAGATGCTGCAGGCCATGGTCGATGACATTTACCACCAGTTCGTCCAGACAGTGGCGGACGGACGCCATATGGATGAAGAGAAAGTAAAGAGCATCGCCGATGGGCGCATCCTGACCGGCCGCCAGGCACAGGATCTTGGCCTTGTCGATGCCATGGGCAATTATTATGATGCGCTGAACTACGCTGCCTCGAGCGGCGGGCTCGATGTGGATCATATAGAGACCCGCTCGTATACGAATAGCGCAGTGACACTCCGCTCCCTCCTTCGCGGCGAAGCCGTCCGACTCTCGAATGTCATGGGAGAATCCATGGCAGGGAGCATGAAAAAGGCATTGACAGAAGGGGAAAATCCCACGATAAAGTGAGGAGTATTAGACTAGGAGACTAAGAGACTGGGAGACTAAGGGATATCAGAAGTCAGAAGTCTAATGTCTAACGTCTCCAAGTCTGATGTATCTGACTCTCCAAGACTTCCCCATATCATACATTCATTCCAAAGGAGCAACTCCATGAATACCTTTCTTGATCTTGTCTACTCGCTGATCGTGACACCGCGGGCGGCGCTCTATGACATCACCCGCGGCGAACGCCTTCGTGAAGCGGGGATCCTATGGCTCTTTACACTTTTCTTGACGGCGGTATCCGCCTTCTCAGAAGGACCGGGGCTTCTTGTCGAGTTTCTGGCCGTGCTTCTCTTTCTAGGGCTTTCCCTCCTTGTTCACAGTGCCGTGACCGACTACCTCTCCGGACTTCTCGGCGGGCAAGGGAGCGCGAAGGGCATCACCGCCGGATTCATGGCGGCATCGCTGCCACTTGCCTTTTCCGTCTTCTTTACACTGGCAGAAAGCATTGGACTTTCTTTCCTCTCCGGCATAGGTTCCTTTGCGATCTGCGTGTGGACCTTCGTCCTTGATGTCCTTGCGATCCGCGAGAACTATTTCTTCTCCACCGGGAAATCTGTCCTGATCGCCATCGCGCCCTACGTGATGCTCCTTCTTTTCCTGCTGCTTCTTGCTATGATCGGCGTCTTTGCCGCCGTGGCAGGTCTTTCGGAAATGGAAGAGATGCAGGAGCTTGGATCGGTATTGGGATCGATCTAAATGCGAAATGACATCGGAGGACAGAAGTCTGAAGTCTGAAATCTAAAGTCTCCAAGTCTGATGCCTTTCCTTCTCTTCCAAGCTATGCTATAATGTGAAAAACGTAGCGAAGGAGCTTAACGTAAGTTACAGCTCCTTTTTCTGTGTGCCACCGGGAAATATCATATTTTTATGACATGTGATATAATAAACTCTGTATGAATACCTGCGGGCGATGTCCGCATTTCTATAATATCTGATTCTGCGATCGAATCGCATTTCCCTTACTAACAATAAGAATAAGATCCTCTGGCCCATGAGCAGAGAAAGCAAGGCGTACAGCCTTCTTTCAAAGACAGTCCTGATGGAAAGGGGCGGCCCGGAGCGGCAGAGCATTCCAAAGAAATATGCAAGGAGGAATACCGTATGTGTGGTATTGTAGGTTATGTGGGCAGCGGCGAAGCGTCCCGTTTTTTGATCGATGGGCTGAGACGCCTCGAATATCGCGGCTATGATTCGGCTGGCATCGCCATCTATGACAAAGGTACGATCTCTATCGAAAAGAAAAAAGGTCGTCTGGCAAATCTGGAAGCCGCATTGAAGGCGCATCCGCTCACCGGACACATCGGCATCGGGCATACCCGCTGGGCGACGCACGGACAGCCATCGGATCGGAATGCCCATCCGCATGGCGACTGCCATAATCATTTCGTCATCGTACACAATGGCATCATCGAAAACTACATGACGCTCAAGAAGCAGCTGATCGACGAAGGCCATGTCTTCAAGTCGGATACCGACACCGAAGTCGTGGCACACCTTCTCGAAAAGATGGATGACGGAGACTTCTTCTCCACCGTCCGCAAGGTCCTTTCTGTGATCGAAGGCTCCTACAGCCTCGTCATCATGGATAAGGCGGTGCCGGACACCATCATCTGCACGAAGAAGGACAATCCGCTCATCATCGGCCTTGGCGATGGCGAGAATTTCATCGCCTCCGACATCCCGGCCGTCATCAACCATACCAGAAAGATCTATATCCTGGACGACTGCGAGCTGGCCATCGTGAAGAAGGATGGCGTTTCCCTCTTCGATGCCGAAGGCAAGCCGATCCAAAAGGAGATCCAGGAAGTCAAGTGGAGCGCAGAAGCTGCTGAAAAAGGCGGCTACCCGCATTTCATGCTGAAGGAGATCTATGAACAGCCCAAGGCTGTCCACGATACCGTACAGATCCATCTCAATAAAGACGGCTCTGTCAATTTCGACGATCTCGGCTGGACGAAAGAATGTCTCTCCGGCATTGATCACATCCTGATCACCGCCTGCGGCACGGCGTACCATGCCGGCCTCGTTGCGAAGCACTACATCGAACGCTTCGTCAAGATCCCCGTATCTGTAGAGATCGCTTCCGAATACCGATACAGCCGTCCGCTCACGACCGATAAGACCCTCTGCATCGTAGTCAGCCAGTCCGGCGAGACCATCGACACCTTGGCGGCGCTCAAAGAAGCGAAACGTCTCGGCGCAAAGAGCCTCGCCGTGACGAATTCCATCGGCTCCTCCATTGCGCGTGAAGCTGACAATGTCGTCTACACTCTGGCAGGTCCGGAGATCGCCGTCGCTTCTACGAAAGCCTACACCACCCAGCTCGTGGCGCTCCTGCTCCTTGCCCTCTACATGGGCCAGCTGAAAGGCACACTGAAGCCCGCACTCATCCAGAAGATCTCCACCGCACTGAGAGATCTGCCGGATCAGATCGACACCGTGCTTGATGAAAAAGAACACATGGCAGACGTCGCTGAAAAGCTCATCAAGGCGAATGATATTTTCTACCTTGGCCGCTCCATCGACTATGCGATCGCCATGGAAGGCGCACTGAAGCTGAAAGAAGTCTCCTACATCCATGCGGAGTCCTACGCGGCCGGTGAACTGAAGCATGGCACCCTCGCCCTCATCTCGCCGGAGACCCCGGTCATCGCCGTAGCGACACAGGACGATGTCAGCGCAAAGATGTACAGCAATATTCAGGAAGTCCGCGCCCGCGGCGCCGAAGTCCTCGGCATCGGCTTCGTCGATGACACAGAGATCGCGAAGTACACGACCGAGACCGTCCGTATCCCGAGAGTCGATCCCTTCATCGCACCGATCCTTGCCGTCATCCCGATGCAGCTCCTCGCTTACTACACCTCTATCAAGAGAGGAAATGATGTGGATAAGCCGAGAAATCTCGCAAAATCCGTGACCGTAGAATAATAGAACCAGAAACCGCTCTGCAAAGCCCGTCCTCGCAGAGCGGTTTTTGTTTGCGCAGAATGCAAGCGCGGCATTTGTGAGAGTGCCGCTGTCCCCGACACAAAGCCTTCCCCTCGAGGGGAAGGTGCCCCGAAGGGGTGGATAGGGCACTGGCGGTATGAAAGACAGATGAGGAAAACGGAGAAGTGCGCGGCACATGTATGGAAAGCGTGAGTTTCTGACCGCGAATGACAAAGATTTCTCACTTTGCTCGAAATGACGATATAGGAGTCTGATGTCTCCTAGTCCCTTAGTCTCCTAGCCCTTAGTCACTAGCCACTCATTCCTGTTTTCATTCCCGCAGTGTTTCTTATTTGATGTGCCGTACCATCTCTCCTTCCCTGCGGAATCCGTTACAACCGATTGCCTGTCTCGTGACGATTTCATATAATAAAGAAAAACGTACAGAAGTGAGGAAAAGACGATGAAACTGCAATATGGCAATACCTGGTGGGGAAGCGAGTGGCTGAAAGCGCTCGAGGAGGCGGACCATGCGAACCGCCTGCCGCGAGGGCGGGTGTATGCACGAGGCGGCGCGGTCATTTCCATGCGCCGGGAGGGGGAGACGCTGACCGCAAAGGTGCAGGGGACGCGGCGCACGCCCTACCATGTCATGCTGACGCTCCCTCCTTTTCCGGAAAACAAAGTCCAAGCCTTTCCGGATGATGTATCGCGCCATCCTTCGATCGTGACGAAGCTCCTGCATCGAGAGCTGTCACCTGCTGTCATGGGGTTAGCGGAACGTGAAAGAGGGGAGAGTCCGGATTCTTTTCGTGCAGGCGGCGGACGAATTTCAGCACATTCCCCTCCGTCACCACCGTATCCCGGAGGCCGTAGCCGTTCCACAGGGCCTGCTCCTATGGAGCGGCGCATGTCACTTAAATAAGCTAAAAAATAAGCTTCACCAGATAAGAAATGAAAACAGCCGTGAACGGCATCTCCCTGGGGACCGGAGAGACGGTGGAAACAGGCCTTTTTGCCTAAGACGCCTCATTATGCTAAAAAATGAGATAAATAAGGTTAAAGCTGGGGCTTTCTGGCTCGGGGTCTGTGAGTTATAATTAAATCATGCAAGCATGTGAAATTCCTATGAAGTGAAGACTTCTAAAACGTTCTATCGTTGGGTGGTGCTGTCATGTCCGCTTATCTATTGGCAAATACGGGGAAAGCAGATATTTTCATTATAGAATACATACAAAGTCCATGAGCAGGAAGTGTGCCTTCCTGTACATGGACTTTTTGCGTAAAAAAGATGACATACCCACTAGATGTCCATGTGTCCGCCTATACTGAAAGTAGAAAGGAGGAAATATGGCAGACGGTGAAATAAAGGCCAGCGGCTCCTTGGCATTTTCGACAGACTATCCCGGGGCGAGACGATTTCCAAGGAAGCTCTGACCCGGGAGTACGGGGTTACGGAGAAATCCATCCAGCGGGACATCGACGATATCCGAAGCTACCTATCCGCTGCAGCTGGAGGGCCGGCGGACATTCGCTATGACCGGCAGGAGAAGGGGTACCGCCTTGTGGAAAAAGAAAGCGGTCGCCTCACCAGGAAGGAAATCCTAGCCATGGCGAAAATCCTTCTGGAAAGCCGGGCCTTTGCCAAGGAAGAACTTTACACCATCTAGACAAGCTCATTGATGCCTGCCCGCAGTCCGGAAGGTGGCTCCAGCGGCTTCTGCGCTTCGATATGTCGAAGGAAGCACTGTGCATGAAGACTGTGCGGACGAAAAAGAAATCCTGGCAGAGCTGCAGCAAATATGAATGCAAGATTCCTTACTAAGGAGGGAACATGGGACTATTTGATATATTGAGCTCCGCCGTCGAAGCACTGGCGGATCAGGGGAAACGGGAAAAAGAAAGACGGGAGAGAAGGCAGCACCGTTCTAACCGGGAAATCGTGGACATGTACAATGATGCCATGGATGGAGGCAGCAATTACAGAAAGACTGCCCGGGAGAGCATCAGCGGATATAACGGATGGTATACCTGTCCTCACTGTGGAAGAAAATTCAGGGCTTCCCAGATGGACGTGGACCACATCGTCCCGCAAAGTCGGGGCGGTGGGAACACCATGGATAATTTGCAGTACCTCTGTCCTCACTGCAATCGTTCTAAGGGAAACCGTACTGACGATACGGGACGGGATTTGGAAAGAAGAAGGAAAGAACTGCGGAATAGAAATAAGAGGGATACAGATTTTCTTGATGAAATCAGCAGGCATAGGAATTAAGGCAGATTGTTGCAAAGGACGTGAGAAGATGGGTTCAGGCGTAAAGAAGGAACTTCTGCAGCTCTTGAGGGAAGATGAAGATGTTCGGAAAGTTTTAAAGGATATCATCCGTAAAGAGTCGGGAGATGACAGGACGCAGAACGGAAGGACTATGACCTATTCCAGGGAAGTGATGAAACATGATTTTGAGGCGGACTCTCTTCCAGACAAAAAGGACGAAGGAGTCGGGGACATGGTTCGTAAATTGAAAAATGTCATAGATACTTTAAGAGGGAGAAACCGGGAATTGAATGAAAGCATACAGAGCGCCATGGAGGGCGAAGCCAATGTCCGGAAAGAACTCCGGTCCATGAGCCTTCGTTCACAACAGCTGGAAAATACGGTTTCTGCGTTGAAAGAAAGAAATGAAGTCCTTGCACAGGAGGCAGGGCAGTATAAAGCGGCGGTGAATAAGCTGCATGAAAATATCCAATCTCTCCGAAATGATTTGGAAGTACAGAAAAAGAAGAGCCTTGCACTGGAAAATGAGGCAGAACAAAAGGAAGAAGCACTGCAGTCCCGTTTTGCGGCTGGCTATGCCTGCTTCATGGCTTATCAGGAACTGGATGCAGAATGTAAAAGAGATTTGTCCGGCGTCATCCGTCATGGAGAAGATTTTGAAAGCTTTATCTGCTGCCTGGCTCAAAGCCGGACACTGGAGAAAATATGGGATGAAATGCTGGCATGCGTCATGAATGGCAGCCAGGACAGTGTGGTGAACATACTGGACGATATTTTTAATTATTCCATGAGCCTTATTAATAAAACTCTGTCCCAGCCCTACTATGAGAGACTTTCCGTGCAGGAAGGGGCTCCCTATGACACTGACCTCGAGCGGCTGGTGCCGGACAGCCCAAACCAAGGGCAGGTGCAGGCCGTTTACCTGGAGGGATTCAGGAACAGGTACAGCCATCAGGTTATTCGCAAAAGCCTTGTTTCTTTATAAGAAACAGCAGGAAATAGACGGGAGGGTTATGTATGTCAAGAAAATCAGCACAGCTGCGGCAGCAGATGCTAAAAGATATGGACGCCAGAAAGGCGCAGAGCCAGGTACCGGGAGGCAGGGGAAGAGAGGAAGCTGCAACCGGAAATCCGATAAAAAATCACAGAAGCGACCAGACCTATCTGACCGGTCATGCTTTTTATTCGGAAAAAGACTGGCTGGAAAGAGGTAAGCGTCTGGTGGATGAAGAAACGCATCGGATAGAGGGCTTTCTTACCTCTCTGCACCAAGTGCTTCCATCCATATTGAATCAGGAATTCATTATGATGAAGAATAAAAAGGTGTGGATGGATACGAATCTGCTGGCGCTGTATCCGAATCCCAGTGCTTTTTCTATACGCTATATTCGTGATGTAGAAGGATCTGAAGTGGAGAAGTATAGGGTAAAAATAGAAGGGTTTACCTTTGAAGCACCTACCTATGACGAATGCTGTACTACTTTTACTAATGATCGCCCAAACCCTTATATAGGAGAAGAAGGTAAAATGAATTACCTTTGCTCGGTATTAAATATTCCGTTGGCAAAGAGTAGAAATACCGGCGAATGTTACTGGATTGATTCTAGACATAATCAGGCAGTTTATGTAGATTGGCTGGCCACAAAGACCCCTTTGGATAATAATTTTAGACTGTTTAAATCGTATGATACAGGAGGAACCCACTATAAAATTTATACTCAGTTAAATGGAAACAACAGCTGCTACATTATCCCTATCTGCCATCTGGCTAAGACCACTGAAGAAAGCTACTCTCTTATGGACCGCCTGGATTGCCTTATGGAGAATCAGCTTGTACCGGAGGGCCTGGAAAATACAGAAGATGCCTACAAAGAACTAATGAAAGAATGGAAAAAAATTAGCCCATATCTTTCCGTAGATACAGATAGTCTTGCATTGGACAGAGAAGCTTATCGGAAGCAATGCCTTGATGTGTATGAAAGGGACTATGATACCTTCTCAAAGGATCATCCGGAAGCCGGAGAAATCAGGGACTACGTGAAGGACTCTCTTCTGCAGTGCGATTTCATCCGTGCTAACATCAGCCCCTACGATGAGAAAAGGCTCACCGATATTAATCTAGGTCACTGGGAATTGGTGGAAGAACCCATTCCCGGATGGAAGGAAGAAAAGCTGCCGAAAGGCAAGGCATGGGTGGCCCGCCCGCCGCAGCTGGATATACGGGGCGGCGTATGCGCCATTGATTTCGGGACGAAAAGTACGGTGGTGGCCTGCCGTGATGAGAACCAGGATGAAAGGCTCCGTCGGGTAGGTAAAGGCGATTTCAATGCGGCGCCTCGGGAGACGGACTATGAGAATCCCACCACCGTGGAGCTTCGCCATTATGACCGTTTCCGCGAAGCCTATGAGGGAAGGCAGGGCAGACCCTTTACCCGGTGGAGTGATGTCACCGTTTCCCATCAGGCGGCGGATGCCATCTTTAATGCGGAATATACAGGTGCTTATTACAGCGTGTTCAATGAATTGAAGCAGTGGGCCAATGACCCCGCCCGCCGCATGTTCCTTACCGACCAGGAAGGAAAAGTCATCGAGCTGAAGCCCTATAACGAAATCGGGGAAGGGGACTTTGACCCCATAGAGATTTATGCCTACTATCTGGGGCTTTATATCAATAACATGACAAATGGGATTTATCTGGACTACATCATGTCCTTCCCGGTCAATTACAGCGTGGCAGTAAGGGAGAAAATCAGGAGCAGCTTTGAGCGGGGCATCCGGAAGTCCTTGCCTCCGGCCATCCTGAATGACCAGGAGAAAATGAAGCATTTCCGCATCCAGCCGGGCTGCAGCGAACCGGCGGCTTACGCCATCACGGCCCTTCGGGAATTCCATCTGGAGCCCCAGTCAGAAAATGACAGAGTGGCTTACGGAGTTTTTGACTTTGGCGGCGGCACCACCGATTTTGATTTTGGCATCGCCAGCATTCCTGCCCGGCACTACAATATGCAGATCGAGCAGTTCGGCTACGGCGGTGATCCCTATCTGGGCGGTGAAAACATCCTTATGCTCATGGCCTATGAAGTATTCAGGAAGAATGCGGCGGCCATGCGGAAACAGAAGATTCACATGGTGCTGCCGGAAGGGGTGCGCCGCTTTACCGGCTCCGAAGTACTGGTAGAGGACAGGAGCAATGCATCCCAGTCAGCTTACCTGAATACCCGGGAGCTGCAGCGCTTCCTTCGTCCTATCTGGGAAAAGACGGCATGTTATGAGAATCTTGGTAATGATGAGCAGTCAATATCCCTGTATCCTTCCGGCAGCAGCAAAAAGGAAGAGGTAAAAATTCAAATCCTGATTCCTGACCTTGATCAACTCATCCATGATCGCGTCGAAAAAGGAGTGCAGAGTTTCTTCATCAAGCTCACCGAAGCATTCCGGAATGTGGATTACCATGGCAAAATCAATATTTTCCTGGCAGGTAACTCCTGTAAATCTACCGTGGTTCAGGAACTTTTCCGACAAACGATTGATGAAAAAGAGCAGGCAATGGAAAAGACCATGGGCGCTAAGGGGCAGTTTACCCTCTATCTCCCTTTAGAAATGCAGAATCAGACGGAACCCAAAGGAAAAGACCAGGAAACCCAGCCGGAAAAGCAGAATCAGACGGAATCCAAAGGAAAAGACCAAGAAACCCAGCCGGAAAAAGAATGGGACCGTGTCCGCACAGGTAAGACCGGCGTGGCCTTCGGCCTTCTCCGCTGCCGCAAGGGTGCCCGTGATGTGAAGGTCATCAATAAGAATGATGAAATGGTGCAGGGAGCAGACAAGGCAGAGAAGGAAGTCAAGTTCCCCTATTACCTGGGCGAAATCGGCAGGGACGGCCTGTTCCATGTGACAGTGGGGCCGGATATCGGCTATGGCAGCTGGGTGGAATACATTGATGCCAGCGAAGATGAATTTGAGCTGTGCTATACAAAAGACGCCCGCGCCCAGACAGGAAAGCTCCCGGACAGCGAAGTGCCCCGGGTGAGCTGCTACCTGGATGAAGATGAAGTGACGGACGATGAGGACGTCAATGTATTCATCCAGAAAAAAGATGTAGAAACACTGCAGTATGCTGTGGGTTCTCTTAAGAAATCGAAGGATGGGAAAGCCCTTTTCGTGCCGCTTCATGAAGGGCGGATTCATGAGTGCAAATTAAAGTAAGCAGGACTGGAGGAATATGATGGAATCGGGTTTGGACAGGGAAACGGCAGCGCGGAGCTTGGAGGAATCAAAACAGGTTCTCAGCCTCTTGGCGGAAAAGCAAAAGATTTCCGCTTCTTCCACTGAAAAGGAAAAGCCCTGGCATATTGATCAGCCCCTGTCAATGTAGACATGGCAAATATCTAAAAAATTATAGCCGCAA
>OLGL01002539.1_pt1 | contig 13784 bp, 7 predicted proteins | sample 1605041 | NCBI WGS metagenome assembly OLGL01 (sample SAMEA3888905, study PRJEB22519) | human gut metagenome | biome: human gut; feature: human-associated habitat; material: faeces | place: Denmark | collected 2010 | reverse complement strand
TGGAACAACTGCTCATTTCCTTGCTTGATAATTTCAAAACGATATCCTACGGGGATGGGACGGGTCAATACGTCTTTATTCCTTTCAAGGTGAATACGCCCTGTAACTTCAGTTCCTGCTGGGCTATTTACGAGAATATCAAAATAACTGGCAAATATCTTCTCCCCCTTTGAAGTGGCAGATACCCAAAGAGGAAAAAAGTACAATGCAATTAATAAATAAACAATCTTATTCTTCATAGTAATTTTATAAATCATTTCTAATTATCTCAAAGGAGCACATTGAAAATATTATAATAATATAATTATCTCTGTCTTTGAAGTATTAATTACAAAAATATATAAATGAAATATTGATATGGCTTTGGGTATAGTTTTAGGAACTTACGCCTTAATATAATAAACTCATCATAAATCTTCTATTACCACTTCCCATTGTAATATAGAATATCTTATAACGTAAATATTTAGATATTATAATTAGCTAATTCTACCATTTTCCCATTGTTTGTACTCGTTGGTCATCCATTTCTTGCATTTTCCAGTTCCCGTTTACACTGTCAAACAACACAGATGCGTCTTTTTCTTTACATGAATAAGACTTTCCGTTAATTTCCGGTTGTTTGTTTCCATAACTGAACGTTGCATTGTTTTGATTATTACGGATATACAGACTAGCCGGGCGTTTAGCATCTAATTCTGCTTTAATAAACCACTCACCGCACTTAAATGTATTACCCTCTTTTATGATCTGTACAGCTTGCCGTTCATCAGCCTCAATTTGAATAATAGCAAGTATCCGGTTAACTCTGCTCGGTCCAAAACTTGCAGTAAGCGACCAAGGAGCGGTAAAATCTTCACCACGCTGGGCAACCGCATAATTCGGCGGTACCGCATACTTATCTGTTTGGGTAATGGAAACTTCCTGTTCACTGAAAAGCCGGGCTACAGAACCAAAGCCTTTCTTTTTATTCACAGTAGTTAAGATAGATGAGACAGGATTTATATCAAATTTCACAGGACTATGTAATAACCAGTCCCAACGCACCTTCTCGCTTGCTTCCAGTTCGTCATAAATAACGACTGTGTTGGGATGTAACAAGAAAATATGTCTGCGATATTTCCGCAAAGGCGTTTCACCAAAACCATTTCCGGGAGTTTGTGTCAGACGGTACTTCTCAAAACTGTTTTTCCATAACTGAATATCGCTAATTCCACAGTATGCCGTCGAAGCATCACCCAATGCATAAGAGATATGGTCACCGTTGAACATTCGCACGATATAGCCATAGGCATCGGGGGTAAAGGGTTGTCCTATACCGTTTATGAGCATGGTATTATGAGCACGGGTGTTACGATAGGACAATAAGTTATGCGGATCGGAGAAATTCATGTAATGCCCGACGGCATGATAAACAGCTTCTCCGCCATAATGCAGGTTAAAGGCGTTTTGGTTGGAATGTGTATGATTACCCGAACCAAAAGGACTGGAACGGAAGCTCAGACTAACATTCTTCGTCAAGTCTTTCAAATTACTGTTGGCCACCATCTCGCCACAATCTCTAAACCATACGGCTTTGGGAGCATCTGCCGGAAGCTCGCAATCAGCAGGTCGCTGCTTGCCGGATGCAAGCCGGTAGAGACGTGTTTCAAACTCGGTATCATATCGGTTATTGGCGGCAGAATACCAAGCGGCATATGGATTATTGGTAGTGCGGGCAAGGAAATCGGCAAAGGCACTACGGATACGTAAGGGCTTGCCATTACGCTTTTCGTGTCCGTCACCAAATCCGTCACTTAAAGAACCGGGCAACCAAGTATATGCTATGCCAATCCCTGCATTCTTATACCAGGGGTGCTGCAAAAAATCAGTTCCTGTGAGGTAGCCGAACAGCGTGGGAAGATAGCACAAACTGACAGCATTGGCACTGAAATAATTGGCACCGTTGTGCCATGCGCCGTCACGATTAAAACCGGTAGCCGGTCCTCGCGTATTCCAAAGTTCATAGTAGTATTCCAGATACTCTTTTGCAACGGGGTATTTATCATACATCACCAATGAAGCTTGCAAGAAACGGCGTATTTCAAACTGCCAGATATGCTCGTCAAAGAATCGGTTCTCCATGCGCCCCAAGAGACGCCCATGATAATAAAAGTCGAGCGTACTCATTATAATCTTCTCTATCCGCTCCTGTTCTTGCACCGTAAAACGGTCGTAACAGTTTTCATAAGTAGCCGCCAGCAGATAAACCAACTCTCCAGCTTGGAAATCGTTGTCTATAAAATCCTTAGCGGGTTCCTGCTTCAACAGGCAACGTACGTTTGCCACCATTTTCTTTGCATAAATATCGTACTGTAACATTTGATAAGCCGTGTTGAGCTTGTCAAAGTTTTCCGACATGGCAAAGACATGTTTATAGGGATGTGTATCAGTACTGAAATCCATGGCAAGCGCACTGCGTGCGTCATCAATCATCACTTCAAATTCCGGATTGGAGCGTACATTCTTCCGGGCATCCGCCAACTGTTCGTTCAAAAAACAATAAATACGCGGATTGTCTTCAGGAATATTATTCAGCAGCACCTCAAACGGCGGAGTAACGAATCGCGGAGTAATGTCTTCCACCGTGAAACTATATGTTTTACTCCAAGGCATTTCTTCCCCTGCCTTACTGATTGAACGGAAACGCCAGTACCAGACGCCTGTATCCAATATCTTATGTGGATTGAACATACACCAAGGCACAGGTTTGGACAAGATATCGTCGTCTCCTTTGAAATTTTTGTCCTGCGAGAGATTGAATTGCAAAAAATCCGACTGTTTCATATGTAGCGGTACCAATAATGGAGCCGGATTCAAATAGATACTATTCTCCTGTTGCGGATAAGGAACTTTCCGCAGCGGATTATTAGCATGCACCTGTATGAACAATGCACATAATATCCCGATTATACTAAGTTTTGTTTTCATATATTCGAACTGTATCAGTTTATCCGTTTATCGGTTTCTTTATGTCCAGATAACGTTTCATTGCTTCCAGATAATAGTAGTCTGCATAGTTGATAGGTGTATCTACTTCTGAATTATGAGGTAGTGAACCGGTGGAATGCATAAGGATGAAACCGTGATTCTCTCCTTTCTTCGCCAGATATTCAGGAGCGGACAGATTTTCCAGAATAGTTTCGGCATAGTCAAAATATTTTTGTCCGTCGGGGATAAGCGTACTGAGTTCTATAAAAGCGGAAGCAGTGACGCAAGCCGCGGAAGCATCGCGCGGCGTTTCAGCCATCGCAGGCGCATCGTAATCCCAATATGGGATACTATCATTAGTCTTTACGCGCGCCATTATCATATCAGCCACATGAATGGCCTGTTGCAGGAATGTGGTATCTTTTGTTTCACGATAACAGGAAGTATAGCCATAAACAGCCCAACCCTGTCCGCGCGACCACGTGGATTCATCATCCTTTCCCTGATGGGTTTCACGCTTCTCCACCGTTCCGTCATTATGATAGCTCACTACATGATAACAAGTATAGTCCGGACGGAAATGGTGTTGCATGGTAGTCTTGGCATGCGCCACGGCAATGTCGTAATACCTGCTGTCACCGGTTATTTTGCTGGCGTTGAACAGTAAATCCAAATTCATCATATTGTCAATGATAACCGGACATTTCCATCCGCGTTCGGCCTGCCAGCCTTTGTCGGCATCCCAAGACTGGATAACGCCTGCCCCCGGACGAAAACGGGTAGACAATGATTTAGCAGTCTGGATAATTACGGGCTTGTACTCTTCCTTATTGGCAAAACGATACCCGTTCAGATAGCTGGAACCAATCATAAAGCCTACATCATGATGCCAAGTAAGATATTGTACGGAATCCAATGCTTCAGTATACTTCTCTGCCAGCGGTAACCACTTTTTATCACCGGTCAGTTCGTACGTATACCAAATATTACCAGGAAAGAAACCAGAGCACCAGTCATCGATAGGAACGTAGTGAATGCTACCATCCTTATTAATGGTACGCGGATTAAGAATTTTGCCAGATTTTTCGATAATGTCTGTCTGAAGTGTTTCCTGTGCCACCGCATTATCAATATTCTCCTGAATGAAATCATTTGCAGTCTGTTTTTGTCCTGCACAACCTGCTAAAACAAGAAGGGAAATACCCAATGTAGTAAGAGTCGTTTTCATAATAAGGGATTTATTTATTAATTATGTCTATTTTTTCGAAGACAAAAGTAGCGCAAGCTTTCGAAAATAACCCACCTAAATTATCCAATTAAAAGCTAAAATATTACATTTGTGTCCAAAACATCAGATTTCTCCTTAGTATTAATCATTTATTACCAAAACGACATGACGCCGCAAGAATTTTTCAAGAAAGACAGTTTTGCCGAAAAAACAGGTGTAGAACTGATAGAAATAAAAGAAGGATACAGCAAAGCCCGTCTGGTAATTACGGAAACACATCTCAATGCCGGAAATCGCACCCAAGGCGGAGTACTCTTTACACTGGCCGACCTCGCCCTGGCAGCGGCAGCCAATTCTCACGGCACACTGGCTTTCTCACTGTCTTCCAATATAACTTTCCTGCGTAGCAGCGGTCCGGGCGACATATTATATGCCGAAGCCCGCGAACGGTACATCGGACGTACTACCGGACATTATCAGATTGACATCACCAACCAGAACGGTGAGCTGGTAGCCACATTCGAGTCAAGTATCTTCAGAAAAGGAGACGCACTGCCGTTTACTTTGTAACAACGGAAGTCATCGGGTAACGATTGCCCCTTACACTTTTGAGGAAGGCTTTTGCCGAACCGAAATTCAAATACATGTCCAAACGTATGGGAAGGTGGTTCTTATCATCGGAAATGAAGAAAGTAATCACCTCCTTCTCTTTTCCCTTCTTGTATTCCACGAAAGAGAATACAAGGCAACGATAAATTGTATCATTATTCGCTTCTATATCTTCCTTTCCGCGATAAATCAAGGTTTGCTCCTCCACTCTGCGCCCTGTTGCCATAGGGAAAAGTATCTTCTCGCCTATCTTGTAGTCTTTAGGGTTATAAGAACGGGCTTGCGCCAAAATACTCAGCATATCAAAGATACAGCGGCTGTCGCTGTACTCCATCTCCTGCGGTTCACGCACGGGATTATGCCAGGTACGCCTCTGCTTTACGGTAGCTATACCGTCATCATACGAGAACCATGCCTCGTCGACCGTATAGCGTTTTCCCTCCTCGGCTGCTTTACGAAAATAAAGCGGTTCCAGTTTATCGCTGACATAACAAGTCAGCGTATCGCGCATTTTAAAGAAAAAATCCGTTTTCTTGCTGCCCACAGAAAGAAGGTTGAAACGGTAGGCCGGCTGGAAGCGGTAAGTAGTAGCATTGGTAGTCAAGCTTGCCAACCCTACTTTCTTCCAGATAAATTTCCAGTTGAAATACAAATCGTACATAACATGCTCGCCCGACTGAAACGCTTCGTTCTTAGCCACGCATTGAGCCTGCACAGGCATTATGCTGCACAGACACAGAAGTCCGGCCAGCAAAAACAATCCTGCCGCCCGCTGCCTTTTAATAACTATATCCCCTACCGCTGTTACGGTTGCTGTTGTTGCGGTTATTCTGGCTTTTCTTCTTTTTCTTGTCTTCATCTGGCTTTTGTTTTTTCAGTTCATCCGGTTTTTGCTTATCCAACGGTTTTTCTTTTACGTTCCAGTCCTGAATCAAATCAAAATTGGCCTTAAATTCCAATACCTGCGGATAGTAATAAACCATTTCGGGTTGGCGCCTGGCAGCATAATCACCGGTATCCCATACACCATTCCCATTTGTATCATTAATGAGCCGGGCTCCATATTTACCCGGATTCAAATAATAAAAATCCGCTTTCCCCTCTATAACCGGAACAGTACGTACTACCTTGTCCTGAGCATCCAGCAATTCTACAAATGCTGTAGAATCAGCTCCGGTAATGTTGAAAAATATCTGTCCGTACTCTTCCAATTTCTTTACAGTAAACTCCTTCTTCACTTTATCGGTAAATAAACCGTACAACCCGTGAAAAGCGGTCGAGTCCACTTCAAAAACGTAACTTTCACCCGGTTTCCAGTCTGCATACAGATTGTAACGTTTCAAATCCAACGAATCCCGCATAAAGTCAAACGGCACATCCTGCCATAGCGTATCGACCTTTTGCCTTACATGCAAGGCAGTATCATTAAAGCCGGCTATCGGTTCCATAAAGCTCAATGTGATATAGTCGTATACATCCATTGCCGAAGGCGCATACACATCCATTGCAAGGAAAGGAGTCGGTTCCGGCTCTTCTTCCCCCTTTTTCCTTCTTTTCTTCTTCTCCTTCTCGGCTTTTTCCTTCTCTTCCTGTTTCTTTTCCTGCAGTTTCTTCCAGCTTACTTTCGATACAATTCTCAAAGTATCTGTCCGGGGAACTAACTGATTTAAAGTATCTGTATACAAATAACTCAAGCTCATCCTCAATGTATCTTGCTGATAAAGCAAAGAATCTTTGATCCAATAGTGAATCGTATCGTTTCTCCCGGTAGTCTGCTCAATGACAAAAGCATCCTTTTCATCAAAATTCAACCCTTTCATCAGCGGCAGACTGTCGGCAGGAGCCGTAAAATAAAAAGAGAATTTTTCCGGAGTAAGACGTTCCGTTTTCATAAGACGCTGCGAGAAGGTTTTTTCCTTGAAACTGCGCAACAGCACATCATCCGGCAGGAAATGGGTATATTGTCTCTCTACAATCGTATCTATGGTCAAAGAGTCTCGCCACAAGGTATCCTGGCGCATACGCCTTTCCATGGAAGGGATAATAATGGAGTCATTAAAAGCTATGACCTCCGTAGGCTGGGAAAATTTAAAATTCTGGTCGGCATCCATTAAAGCATAAATACGATATTTGCCAGGAGAGACTCCACGAATGGAAAACTGTCCACGGCTATCTGTACGGCCTACACGGTCGAAAGGCAACGTTGTAAATGCCGAATCGGCTAAATTGGCATGCAACCCTACCAGCACTCCCTTTACCGGTTCCAAATTCGATGCATCAAGCAACGTACCGGCAATGGCCATTGAATCAAGCTCTGCTCCGGTAGAAAATGTATAGGTAAACCCCTGCATCGGGTTTCCTTCATTATTATCCTGAATCGCGTCGGCAAAATCGATAGTATACGTAGTATTAGCCTTTAACGTATCTTGCAGATTAACCACTACCCTTTTACCGTTTGCCTTTATTTCCGGTTGCTGCACTTGAGGAGGTGAAATAACCACTTTTTCATTGGCTTTCTCCAGTTTGATAAACTCATTGAACTCAATAGAGATTTTACTCTTTTTGTTATGGAGTGCACCCGGCAGGGGAGAACCGGTGACAAAACGAGGTGGTTCCTCATCAATCGGACCACCTTCCAGTCGGCCCACACTGGCACAGGAATATAAAACAGCCACACTTACAGCTGCCCCTAACAACCGACGTACAAACGGTTTCATCTTAATATGATGCTTGCAATCTAACATGATGCAAAAATAAAGGTTATCCTGCAATTAGCAGTATGCTTTACAGTATTTTAATCAAAAAACAAATATTTCCTTCAAGTATATATAAAACATAGTTAAAAATGAGGGAAATTCATACCTTATATACGGAGAAAAGAATAATTTTGCGACCGAAAACTAAACATTATGATTTAGTTTTCACCGTTATCCTTCTTCTATGATTTACACACAAAAGCTTCGGATTAACTAGAATAAAATTATACAGAGAATAAAAGAGTATGAAGAGTAGATTAGTATTATTGGCATGTTGCCTGGCACTGCTAAGCAGTTGTGGACAAGGTGACAAAAGCACGGGAAAAGCACCCGAATTTGCAGTGATTACAGTAGAAACGACCACTGCCAACCTGACAAACAGTTATCCGGCTACTATTAAAGGTAAACAAGATGTGGAAATCCGCCCGATGGTAAGCGGTTTTATCACCAAGCTACATGTGGACGAGGGTTCCGTTGTACGCAAAGGACAAGTATTGTTCAGCATTGACCCTGTACAATACCAGGCTGCAGTAAATTCGGCCAAGGCTGCGGTTGAAACAGCAAAAGCCGCTGTAAACACACAAGAACTTACGGTAAGCAACAAACGCACGTTGAACCAAAAGAACATCATCAGCGATTACGACCTGCAAATGGCCGAAAACCAGCTGGCACAAACCAAAGCACAATTGGCACAGGCGGAAGCGCAACTGGTCAATGCTCAAAACAACCTGTCATACACCAATGTAACAAGTCCCAGCGACGGTATTGTAGGTACTATCCCCTATCGTGTAGGTAGTTTGGTAAGCCCCTCCATGGCCACCCCGCTGACCACAGTTGCCGACATCTCCGAAATGTTCGCTTATTTCTCCATGACCGAAAGACAGCTCCTGTCACTGATACGCGAAGGCGGAAGCATCAAGGATATTCTGGCAAAGATGCCTCAGGTACAACTGCAACTGATTGACGGAACCATGTATGCCGACAGTGGTCGCGTAGAAACCATCAGCGGCGTTATCGACCAGACTACAGGTGCAGTAAACATGCGTGCCCTCTTCCCCAACAAACACAACATCCTGCGTAGCGGAGGTACAGGAAACGTAGTATTCCCCAATCCGATGGAGAATGTAATCATGATTCCGCAATCGGCCACCACAGAAATACAGGACAAGAAATTCGTATTCGTTGCACAACCTGACAACACGCTGAAAAATACCGAAATACAGGTATTCAGCCTGAATGATGGCAAATATTTTTACGTTACAGACGGCTTGAAGGCCGGTGATAAAATCGTGATAGAAGGCGTACAGAACCTGAAAGACGGACAAAGCATCACCCCTATCACTCCTGAAGAGAAAGAGGCTGAATATCAGAAAGCCCTCAAAGACCAAAAAGAAGGTAATATCCAAACTGCGTTCAATTAACATTTAACGCCCCTAATCATTAAGTAACATGAAATTAGATAGATTTATTAATCGTCCGGTACTATCTACGGTAATCTCCATCCTGATAGTAATCTTGGGACTTATTGGTCTGGCAACGCTGCCTATCACCCAATATCCGGACATTGCACCACCGACGGTATCGGTACGCGCCACTTACCAGGGTGCCAACGCCCAAACGGTGTTGAACTCTGTCATTGCGCCGCTGGAAGACCAAATCAACGGTGTGGAGAACATGATGTACATGACTTCCAGTGCATCCAATAACGGTTCCGCCGAAATTTCCATTTACTTCAAACAGGGTACAGACCCGGATATGGCAGCCGTTAACGTACAGAACCGCGTTTCCATGGCTCAGGGTTTGCTGCCGGCCGAGGTAACCAAAGTCGGTGTGACTACGCAGAAGCGACAGACATCCATGTTGATGGTATTCTCCATTTACGATGAGAAAGACCAGTACGACATCGAATTCCTTGAGAACTATGCCAACATCAACCTTATTCCGGAAGTAAAGCGTGTAAACGGTGTGGGTGATGCTACCGTGCTCGGTCAGGACTACTCCATGCGTATCTGGCTGAAACCGGATGTGATGGCACAATACAAGTTGATTCCTAACGATGTAGCCGGTGCACTGGCCGAACAAAATATCGAAGCGGCTCCCGGACAGTTTGGTGAACGCGGCAATCAAAGCTTCCAATACACCATCCGCTACAAAGGCCGTCTCCAACAGCCGGAAGAATTTGAGAATATCGTAATCAAAGCCCTTGAGAACGGTGAAGTTCTCCGTTTGAAAGACATTGCCGATATTGAACTCGGACGTCTGTCCTACAACTTCAATAATACGGTAAACGGCCATAAGGCAGTATCCTGTATCGTATACCAGATGGCAGGAACCAATGCTACGCAGACTATCAGTGACCTGGAAGAAGTACTTGGAAAAGCATCCGAAACGCTGCCTTCCGGTTTGAAAATCAATATCGCCCAAAACGCCAACGACTTCCTGTTCGCTTCTATCCATGAAGTAATCAAAACGTTGATTGAGGCGTTCATCCTCGTGTTCATCGTGGTGTATATCTTCCTGCAAGACATGCGCTCTACGCTGATTCCCGCCATTGCCATTCCGGTAGCTTTGATTGCTACTTTCTTCGTACTGCAACTGATCGGCTTCAGTATTAACCTGCTGACACTCTCGGCTATGGTGCTTGCCATCGCAATTGTAGTGGATGACGCCATAGTCGTCGTCGAAGGTGTCCATGCCAAGCTCGACCAGGGATATAAATCGGCACGGACTGCATCTATCGACGCCATGAGCGAACTGGGCGGCGCTATCATTTCCATTACATTGGTGATGATGTCCGTGTTTGTGCCGGTAAGTTTTATGGGTGGTACAGCCGGTACATTCTACCGCCAGTTCGGTCTTACAATGGCCATCGCCATCGGTTTCTCCGCATTGAACGCCTTGACGCTGAGTCCGGCCTTGTGTGCCATCTTCCTGAAACCGCACAACAGTGATGCCACCATGAAAGAGCGCATCGGTGTCGCAACTAAAGAGGCACGTAAAATCATGATATCCCGTTATGTGGATTCTATTGGCAGAATGATGCGTCCCGGCCTTACACTGCTCTTTACTACAATCGCCATCTTGGGTATGATTTTCGGTTTGTTCAGCTTTGAGAACCATCCTGTACTCTGTCTGGTAATGATTGTTATCAGCGTATTGGCATTAGCAGGTATGACTACGGATAAGTTCAAACACTCTTTCAACGCATCCTACGACTCCATCCTGGGTAAATACAAGAAACAAGTGCTCCGCTTTATCCAGAAGAAATGGCTCTCCGGCGGTATTGTGGTAGGCTCCATTGTACTGTTGATGGTGTTTATGAACATCACACCGACAGGTATGGTGCCCAACGAAGATACCGGTACCATCATGGGTGTAGTAACGCTTCCCCCCGGTACTTCACAAGAACGTGCCATGGAAGTGCTGAACCGTGTAGACAGTCTTGTTGCAGCCGACCCTGCGGTAGAATCGCGTACGGTAATTTCCGGCTTCAGCTTCATCGGTGGTCAGGGACCTTCCTACGGTTCGCTCATTATCAAGCTGAAAAATTGGGAAGAACGTTCCACTATGCAGAATTCAACGGTAGTTTACGCCACACTTTTCATGCGTGCGCAAAAAATCATCAAGGAAGCACAGGTACTGTTCTTTGCTCCGCCTATGATTCCGGGTTATTCGGCATCCAGCGACATTGAACTGAACATGCAGGATAAAACCGGTGGCGACCTGAACCACTTCTTCGATGTAGTAAACGACTATACTGCCGCACTGGAAGCACGTCCGGAAATCAACTCCGCAAAGACCAGTTTCAACCCTAACTTCCCGCAATATATGTTGGATATCGATGCGGCTACCTGTAAGAAAGCAGGTCTCAGCCCAAGCGACATCCTCAGCACCATGCAGGGATATTTCGGTGGACTTTACGCTTCTAACTTCAACAGCTTCGGTAAAATGTACCGTGTCATGATTCAGGCAGAACCGAATGCAACCAAAAATCTGGAATCACTCTCCAGCATCAAGGTGCGTAACGGCAATGAGATGGCTCCCATCACCCAGTTCGTATCCGTCAAGAAGGTATACGGTCCGGATATCATCAGCCGTTTCAACCTTTACACATCTATGAAAGTAATGGTGGCTCCTGCCAGCGGTTATACATCCGGTCAGGCACTTGCTGCCATTGCAGAAGTGGCCAAAGAGAACCTGCCTGCCGGTTTTGCCTACGAACTCGGCGGTATGGCACGTGAGGAAGCCGAAACCAGCGGTAGCACAACCGGTTTGATTTTTGTGCTCTGTTTCGTATTCGTTTACCTGTTGTTGAGTGCGCAATATGAAAGTTATATTCTTCCGCTCTCCGTATTGCTCTCCGTACCATTCGGATTGTTGGGTAGCTTCCTGTTTGTCAGCGGCATCGGTTCATTGGGTAACATTCCTGCATTGAAAATGATTTTGGGAACCATGTCTAACGACATCTACATGCAGATTGCACTTATCATGCTGATGGGTCTGTTGGCCAAGAACGCCATCCTGATCGTAGAGTTCGCCCTCGACCGCCGCAAAATGGGTATGAGCATTACATGGGCTGCCGTGCTGGGTGCCGCCGCCCGTCTGCGTCCTATCCTGATGACTTCTCTGGCAATGATTGTCGGTCTGCTCCCGTTGATGTTTGCTTCCGGTGCAGGAGCCAACGGTAACCGTACACTGGGAACTTCGGCTATCGGCGGTATGTTAATCGGTATGATTCTGCAGATATTCATCGTACCTGCCCTGTTCGTTGCTTTCCAATATCTCCAGGAGAAGGTTAAACCGATGGAATGGGAAGATGTGGATAACTCGGATGCAGAACCTGAGATTGAACAATATACAAAATAGTGATTAGCGTTTAACGATTAATGAATAGTGGACATCCACAAGCAAATTACTAATTATTAAACACTAACCGCTAAACACTAAAATATAGTTTATCATGAAGAAAATAATAATTCTGATGTGCGCAACTGCTTTATTGAGCAGTTGCCATATCTACAAATCATACGACAGACCCGAAGATATTACAGTGGAAGGCCTATATCGGGACACCATTGCCGGTGGCGATACACTTGCCGCAGATACTGCCAATTTCGGTAATCTGCCCTGGAAAGAAGTGTTTACGGATGCACAGTTACAGACACTTATCGAACAGGCATTGACCAACAATGCCGACCTTCGCAGCGCTGCACTCACCGTAAAGCAGGCTCAGGCAGCACTGATGTCCGCACGTCTGGCTTATGCCCCCATGCTGGCTCTCTCTCCGCAAGGAACAGTAAGCAGCTTCGACAAAGGTAAAGCCACACAGACGTATTCACTTCCTGTGACAGCAAGCTGGCAGATAGATCTGTTCGGTCAGTTGCTGAACCCCAAGCGTAAGGCTCAAGTCTCACTGAAACAGACACAGTTCTATGAACAGGCTGTACAGACACAAGTGATTGCAAACGTAGCCAATATGTACTATACGCTGCTAATGCTCGACCGCCAGTTGCAAATAAGCGAAAGCACCTGTGACATCCTGAAACGCAACCTTGAAACCGTAGAAGCAATGAAAGAGGCTGCTATGGCTAACAGTGCAGCCGTAGAACAAAGCCGTACCGCCTATGCACAAGTACTGGCTTCTCTGCCCGATATACGTCAAAGCATCCGTGAAACGGAAAACGCACTATGCCTGATGCTGAACCAACCTGCACAGAGCATTGCACGTGGTACATTGGAACAGCAACAGTTACCTGCCGAATTCTCTACCGGCATTCCTTTGCAACTGCTGTCCAACCGTCCCGATGTAAAAGCTGCTGAAATGTCACTGGCAGCAAGCTACTACGACACCAACAGCGCACGTGCAGCTTTCTATCCGCAAATCACCTTAAGTGGTTCTGCCGGCTGGACCAACAGTGCAGGTTCCGCTATCATCAATCCAGGAAAGCTGCTGGCATCCGCTATCGGTTCGCTCACACAACCTCTGTTCTACCGCGGTGCCAACATTGCCCGGTTGAAACAAGCAAAGGCACAGGAAGAACAAGCCAAAATCCAGTTCCAGACCACACTGCTCAAGGCCGGAAATGAAGTAAGCAATGCTTTGTATCAATATCAAATGACCTCGGATAAAGCCATTTCACGTGAAATTCAAGTGAATTCTGCCCGCAAAGCTGCGGAAGATACAAAAGAATTGTTTAACTTAGGCACGTCAACCTATTTGG
>OLGL01002525.1_pt1 | contig 13844 bp, 9 predicted proteins | sample 1605041 | NCBI WGS metagenome assembly OLGL01 (sample SAMEA3888905, study PRJEB22519) | human gut metagenome | biome: human gut; feature: human-associated habitat; material: faeces | place: Denmark | collected 2010 | reverse complement strand
ATAACGTTCTGCATAATTATATTGCAAACGTCCAAACACAGACAACAATTTATTGGCTGTTTTCTCTGTTACCGTATTAGTTCCTGCTGTAACTTTCGAACCATCAAAGGAACCTGTTATGGCATCATTGGGAAATGGTTTGTTAAAAGATTGGGCCGTACTGAAACCAAGATTACTCTGTTCGGAAGAAAAACCCGCCATTACACTAATTCCATGATTGCCAAAAACATGGTCATAATTTGCAAGAGCCTGCAAAAGAGTACTCCATTTTCTTTCCGTATTATGCCCCCCCGAAGAGTTTTGTCCTTCTCCCTGCGCCCAACTACCGGTTGTACTAGTGTACTTATAATCATTTCCATCCAAATCATAATAATTAGCCGAAGCAGAAAGTTCTACCCTGAAATCTTTAAACGGAGTGATACGTACGAAAGCATTCCCAACCAAACGCATCATTCTATTCTGTTTGATATTCTTCTCCATATTATAAACCGGACTCGATGTGCTTCCCGCCCAAAGATAATAGGGATTCGGATCAACATTTGTCATATATCCTACCCCCGGTTCCGATACCGGTGTAGCATACAAAGCCTGATGTACCTGGGAATCCTTACCATTTGCCTGTCCGGAACCATCCTGCACAATATACGTAGGAGCCATATTCATACCTATTGTAAGATATTTGTTTATCTTTGATTCAATATTGGCACGAAAAGAGAATCTTTCATATCCCGTACCGGTAACGATACCAGCCTGATTCATATATCCACCTGAGAATAAATAAGATGTGTTTTCCGTCCCTCCCGAAACATTCAAACTATAATCCTGTACGATAGAGTTACGAAAAAACTCATCCTGCCAATCCAACAGGCTAAGTTGTTCCGGATTGGGAGTATAAGTATGCGCATTCCTCATGTCATCTCCCAAATAGTTAAACCAACGTTCATCAAAAACAACCAGATAAGAGTTTGCCGTACCTGCCTGAATTCCGAGATTAGACAAACGTGTGGCATTATCATCCTTTATACTGGCACTAGTCAAACCCAATTTCTTCGCTTCCTGCAAATAGTTTGCATCATTCCATCTCAATTTAAATTCCATCCATTCCGTCGCATTAAGCACATCCATTTTTTTCTCTAATGTCTGTACACCGAAACTAGCATTGAACGCCACCTTCGCTTTTCCACTCTTACCTTGTTTAGTACTAACCAAAACAACTCCATTGGAACCACGTGAACCATAAATCGCAGCAGAAGCAGCATCTTTCAAAACTTCTATGGAAGCGATATCCGAAGGATTCAATCCGCTCAACGTATTCATAGGCACCCCATCAACCACATAAAGTGGATCGGAATTTGCATTGACAGAAGCCGCACCGCGGACACGGATCTGCATATCGGCTCCCGGCTCACCTGTTGTATTACGTACTGTCACTCCAGCCAATTGACCTTGCAAAGCATTCTCTGCACGAGCCAAAGGACGATCCTCTATTGCCTTAGAATCCATTTTGGCAACCGCACCCGTCAAAGTGCTTTTCTTAACCGAGCCATATCCTATGACTACCACCTCATCCAATGTCTCAGTATCTTCTGACAATACCACCTTAATATTGTTCTGTCCCTTAACTGATACATCTGAAGTTTGATATCCGACAAAACTAATCTGCAAAATGGCATTGTCGGCCACATTCCTCAAAACAAAATTACCGTCAAAATCGGTAATCGTACCATTGGTAGTACCTTTGACCAACACACTGGCACCAATTATATTTTCTCCATTTTTGTCACACACAGTACCTGAGATATTCTTTCCTTGTGCGAATAACATCATAGTAAACGTCACAAGGATACCGAAAGATAATATCCTTGGAATCTCCGGATGCCATTTCATTACAAATTTTAAGTTTTCCATCTTTGTATTTGATTAAAATTAAACATAAAATAAAATCATATAGCAAATATAACAACAAAAGTTATGCTAAAAAATGTATTTTTGTACAAAGACATGGAAAATTGTACGCACAAAGGCAAAAAATAAATGAAAGCAGGACAATATGATGCTCTTTTACCGTTTAAATCCACTGAACTGTCAATATATCCATATTTTTTCCCATTATTACATAAGTTTCATTTCCGACAGCTGCCTATCATTGGCAATATTACAAAATGCCTGTCTCATGAATATCCCATGTTTTTCGTTTCTGTCCACATTACTTCATCAGATGAAGCTGCCTTATAAACATACGCACCAACGGCTATAATTCTTTCAGAAAACGTAAGAATCAGATAACGGTGAGTTTCACCTATTTTATATTCTTCCCTTGAAAAATAAAGTACTCTCATTTCCAGCAAAATCTACAATTCTAGATAGAATTTTCAGGTTCAAAATTAGCTAATATCTGGAATAAAATGAAGCCCCAGTGCATCGCTGCAGTGAGACTTCTCCACCTTAAATTCATCTTATGTCATTTTAATGAATTATATTTCCATTCCGGCATCCGTCGTCAATTCCTTTATCCGGGGTCATCTGCCTGTTCAGAAAATAATCGGCATAAAGAGTGTATGTTCCGTTTTTCATAGAAACTGATCAGCCCTTTGCGGTAATTCAGGATGTCGGCATCCTTCGATGAATGGACCGGAATCAATCCGGCATTCATTATCACAATGCTTTCCACAAGACGTGCCGTACGTTTGTCGCAGTCAATAAACGGTTGTATCCAATGTTACAATGAAGATACACAACACGTTCAAGGGGATTTCCCGACTCCAGCCTTTCTATGATTTTCCAGTGTAGATATCGAAGTTAGTACCAAATTTTAATGCCAACTCTGCGGCATGACTTTCACATAATTCGTCGTTTCATCCCATATATAACCTCCTGTATAATTATAGTTGAACAAATAATCCGCATCACACCGGAGTAATATCCACTCATCGGCATTCTCAGCTCTCCAATATAAATATAAAACTGGAATGGCATATTTTACCCCATCATGTCGGGAAGTAAGTCTTTTGAATGGGAACTGACAAGTCATAATGCCTTTCCTGAAGCGTGTTTCTGCAAGAATGTTCACAGAAACCTTACCGATCTCATCTTTCCATTCCTCATTATTTACCATTCCTTTCTTTTTGGTACTTGGATTATATGAGTTGAACTTCAGCTTGAACTCACGTTTCCAGACCGCTTTTATTTCGCCTCTCAGTACTTTTTCTCCCCGGTTGGATAAAGTGCATAGACACAAAAGGCATCAATACGATGCGTATCGGTGAGTTGGGAAAACAAAGAGATGTTTGCATATCATCAAAAAGGAAAGATAGAAGCGCTGAAAGCTGCACAGCGAAAAGCAACTTATTTAGTTTAAGCATTGGGTAAAAAGTTGGGTAGCGTGATTCGTATTGTAGAAGGAAATAATACAGGTGTCATTCCATTCGCGCAAAGTAATGTCATGTCTTCTGATGCTACTTTGTTCGACAGTTTTCGCACGATAAAGAAGAATTATTCTATATTAGTACGGTTTGAAATTGTGGATTGATGAATTGCTGTCAAAGAGTTACTCAAGTAAGCAAAACGATGCAAACCACGGCAATTAGAACGGTTGCTAAATCATTACCCTAAAATGAGAAAATTCTTCTAACTTCTTTTATTTCAAATAAGTATATTTCTTATACAGATTTACTGAAAAATAAAAGTATGTACCTTTTTAGACAGATGCTTTTTTAACTCTTTATTAAGTAAAGTGATTTAGTCTTGTATGAAAATGGTTGTTGACAAAAAAGCCGGCAGTCGTTTTTTTATTTTAGTTTGATGGAAGAACAGCTTTTTCCCCTGATAATTTGTGGTAAATAGCATCAAATATCTTACTTATCAGAAGTTGTTTGAGAAATATTTAACATTAATATATTCGTTGGTATTTATAAAACAATCATATTTGTGTAGCATTTTTATATAAATATTTCCAATAATCAAATATAAAAATACAAATCCGTTTTTGTGTGTTTTTCATTCGGCTGCGAAGTTCGATAAAAGCTACGACAAAAACAAGTCTGCCCATCTATATTGGACAGGTGTCTTGATAAACATTGTTTTGAAACAGGTTTTAGTTCTAAAAAAGACCAGCTGTTTGAAAACATTCCGGCAGTCGATTCTTTATGATTTTCACTCTAACAGAATGTTTTATTGCATTATAGTCTAAAGGTGTTATTATGTTTGCTATTGATTTATTAATATAAAAACTATACTTGTTCAAAAGTATTCGGAGGTAATAGAAATTTTGCAAAGTATAAAGAGGATTTATAATAGTCGAACTGTATATGTATCTGGCGCAGCAGCTGAATACATGCCAGATGGTAAAGAAGTATACGAAAAATTTATAAGCAAATTAAGCAGCCGCTTAATTTGTGAAGGATATAAAATTGTTTCAGGATATGGCTTAGGCGTGGGCAGTGCAGTAATAAGTGGTGTTCTTTCTGAAATATATTATAATCAGAAAAAATCACTTACGAATCAATTAATTCTGCGGCCTTTTCCTCAAGGGGAAGATGCTAAAAAATTATGGGAAACTATAGACAAGATCTGATATCATATAGTGGTATATCCATTTTCTTATTGGGAAACAAGGAAGAAAATAAAACCATCGTTTTGTCTAATGGCATGCGATCTGAGTATGAAATTTCAAAAAGACAAGGTAATTTTCTAATACCTATTGGCCGAACAGGATATATGTCTAAAGAGTTATGGGAGGATTTATTAAGAGAAAAGCAAGATGATCATACATTTGACATTTATCGTCATGATATTGAGTCTTTAGGTGATAGCAAGAAAACTTTGGACGAGATAGTTGAAATAGTGATTGGATTAGTTAAAAAGGTAAAATGATTATGGTACATAAAACATTTATTTCTTATAAATATAGCGAGACACAGAATCTTCGTGATAGAATATAAGAAGTATTGGGAGATGATGCAAGTTACTATCAGGGTGAAACGTGTGATTCTCCAGATTTAACAGATAAATCTACTGAACATATGCGTAAAAAATTAAGGGATATGATGTATGACACACCTGTAACAATTGTAATTATTTCTCCTTTACATAAAAGAGAGCAAGTGGATTGATTGGGAAATTGAATATTGTCTCAAAGATATAACAAGAAAAAATAGAATATCACATGCTAATGGAATTGTTGGGGTCATAATGAAAGTAAACGGACCTTTTTATTATACGGCTAATGTTACAAATGGAGTCTGCCTTCGTATCACAGCAAAAGACCTTGCTATGATTTTAGCTCTTACAGCATTGATTACAGATGATTTATGTTTCCCCTCCGCTATTTTCCTTTTATAATATGCTTTCATCTTCGGATCCTAAGAGATGGCAGTAATAGCTGCCCGGGTAAGGTATACTTTTACTTCTTTGTTAGCCAATGAAGAAGTCTGCGTTTTTCCCCATATGGAAATACCTGAAGTATGTTCAAATGGGGCAACCCCACAATAGCAGGCAAATTTTCTCGGGTTGTCAAATCTTTGAAAATTGTCAGTAACATACAGTAATACAATAGCATTGATAATTCCTATTCCTTTTATACTTCTTAATAGCAAGTAGTTTGTGTAAAGCGATGTACTGGCGGCTATTAGTTGCTCCATATCCTCTTCCACCTCCAGGATTCTTTCTTTTATCGACTTGAGCTGCTCTTCCAAAAAAGAAATGGCTTCTGTCACATTAGCCAACTTAGCCATCTGGGAGAATGTTGCCAATAACTTTATGCTTGATACTTTTTGCTTGACCAAATTGTCACGTATAATAATCCATCCTTGTAGTCTCACCAAGTCTTTGTCAGGTAATTTGTATAACTCCAGTTTTCGATAGTGTAATACCGCATAGTTCGATAGTTCGCTATTCTTTTGGCGTCAATGCGGTCATTTTTGCCTCGTTGCAAGCCTATGGACTTCTTGATGGTCAACGAGCAAACCAAAGCCAGGGAAAATCCCATGGAAACACTGGAAACTGATAACTCTGTGACATAACTTCCCATGTTTTCAGCACAGAATAAGAGTTTGGATAAAGAGAGATGATAACCAGCTATCCAATCCAATAAAGATTGGATCCCTTCTGGAATGTTATCAAAAGACTTCTGAGACAACTCTTTTTCGTCCGCAGACATTAATGATGCATCGAAAGTTTTTTTTCCTACATCAAGACCTACAAAATGAGAATAATTCATAACTTCGTATTTACAGTATTAAACATGAAGGAGAAACAGCTAATACATTTATTAGGTCGTGAGCCTACAATTCTAACTGGCTAGGTTCTCCTATTAAGAGAGTTGCAGTCTGATTCAGCCTATAGTCATTTAAGACTAGTGTTAAAGTTAGTTCACTGCAACTCTTCTTTTCAAATATACACTTATATTTTATTGTGATATTTAATACTGCAAATGTAAATGTCTTAAAATGAAGTGAGATGGCCTCTCTTTTTGCATTTCAGATTTAAGTTTTCCTTAAGAATTTTATCCGACAGTTTCTTCAAGTATGAAAGCCTTCTATAAGGCTACTTTTGCAAGATTATGTGCTATGGTCAGCAATCCAAACCCAATTTCCACTTTCTTCAGTCCACGAAGATGAAACCTCTTGAAATGTTTGTTGTTCTTGAGGTTTCCAAATACCGCTTCCACATCCTGCAGTTTCTGGCTCCTATATTTAAACCCTTGCGGTGAGAGAAGTTTTTCACGTTCTCACTCCTTAATTTTTCTCAATCGATGATTCACCTGTACAATCCTTTCTGCCCCTGCCTTTGTATTTCCGACATCTTAAAGAACATCCCTTGCTGTTCTGTGCCCTGTATCTTGATATGGTCTGTTTAAAACCGTTATCCATCGTCCGTCTTACATCAGCGGGTCTTTTCATCTTTTGCCTTATCTAGGCAGTACATCCCGTTCATTTTTTCATTATAATAGAAGTTGGTAAACAGGAAGGGATCATTTCTGAACTTTTTCTTCTGTTCCTGGTGGAAATCGTTATATTTTACAAAAGCCTCGATATCATGCCCAAAGCATACAGATATTTTTTTCACTTCCATAGTTCGTTTCAAAGCAGCTACTTCAGATTAATTGTTCCTAACTTCGAAAACATCTTAGGTTTAGGAAGTAGCTATACACTTCTGAAGAGTAGTTATGTCTATATACGAACTTACCCAAGGATACGTTAATGTTCGTAAACTTGGGTAAGATTTTATAGATATTGTTTGGAGAGGACTTAGAATTCAACCTCTTGATTTTATAATATATTTTACTTTAATGTTATGATAATTGTTTCTCCCTCTTTGGTATCAATATCATACAAATAAGTTTCACGTAATTTTATTCCTTGAATTTTGGCTTTTTCACTTATCATAGGACGAGAAATTGTTTGTACATGAAATAAAGGATTAGGATTGGGATTATGGTCATTTACTAATTTTAAGTCTTTATTGTCATGTAGTAACTGCCAATATGAACGAAGACGCAAATTCCCTCCTATAGTTGAGCGAATGACCGCTTTTTTTATTTTACCGTCCTGCCAGTTTAATTCTTCCAGTATAAAACCACCTCTAATACGTAAGCCTTTCACTTTTCCCTGTTTAAAGTTTGAAGGCAAAGCTGGCAACAGATGCACTGCTTCATCATGACTTTGTACCAGCATTTCAGCAATGCCGGCAGTACAACCAAAGTTACCGTCAATTTGAAAAGGAGGATGGGCGTCAAATAAATTAGGATAAGTACCTCCTCCTGGACCTTTCTGATTCTGAGGACTGACAAAAGTCAACTGTTTTTTTATTAACTTGTAAGCATGATCACCGTCAAGCATACGTGCCCATAAACAAACTTTCCATCCCATCGACCAACCTGTTGACAGATCACCACGCTGTATTAATGTGTTTCGAGCAGCTTCAAGAAGTATGGGAGAGCGATACGGTGAGATCTGATAACCAGGGAAAAGTCCCCATAAATGAGAAACATGACGGTGGTGATCATTAGGGCTATCCCAGTCTTCAAACCACTCTTGAAGTTGTCCATATTCCCCCACCTGCATTGGAGGCAATTGATTACGCATTGTTTTTAGGGTATCACATAAGGTAGAGTCTTGAGATAAGATTTTAGCCGCCTCACAGGTATTGGAAAATAAGTCGAAAATTAATTGGTTGTCCATGGTGTTTCCAGAAAATAAACTAGCTTTCTGTTTTATTTTCTTAGGAGAATTTTCAGGAGACGGGGAAGGGACAACAACCCAATAACCTGTATTAGGATTTTGTACTAAAAAATCAATAAAAAATTTGGATGCGCTTCTCATTATGGGATATATTTTTTTCAGATACTCTTTATTTCCAGAGAATAAATACCTATCCCATAAATGTTGACACATCCAAGCTCCCGCTGTTGGCCATACGCCACAATAAGCACGGTCTACTGCCCCTGTTACACGCCATAAATCGGAATTATGATGAAGAACCCAACCGCGACATCCGTACATTTGATCAGCTGTTTCACGTCCACTTTGGCTCCAATCTTGTATAATTTGAATTAACGGTTCATGTAATTCTGATAAGTTCGTAACTTCAGCTGGCCAATAATTCATTTCAGTATTAATATTTGTGGTATAATTACTACTCCATGGTGGACGTACTTTAGCATTCCATTTGCCTTGCAGATTAGCGGGCTGACATCCAGGTTGAGAAGAAGAAATCAAGAGATAACGTCCGAATTGAAAATATAGAGAAACCAAATGAGGATCATAAGAGGACTCAAATTCTTTTAAACGTATATTTGTTGGTTTATTGATTTGAGGACTGTGACCCAATTCTAAAGTAACTCGATTAAACATTTTTTTATAAGCTGCCACGTGCTCTATCTTAGCCTTTTCAAAATCCTTCATTGAATTTTTAAGGTATTTCTCATTACGTTCATAAGGATTGGCTGAAATATCTTTGTAGTTGACAAAGTTAGTAGCCATAGAAACATATAAACATATTTCTGTAGCTTTCTCTACTTTAATTAAAGTATCATTTAACGCAAAGACTTTTCCATCGCTATTTTTCACAGATAAATCAGCACAGTAATGTACCTTTCCTGGTATATGATTATTACCGCTTGTTATGCCTTCTAAACGTAGTTTTTTCTTTCCACAAGCACTTCGTTTTGGAGCGTCCATTGGTGTTTGAAAAAATAGTTCACAATTAATACTACCCTTTTTAGATGATTTGATATGTTTGATTATCAATTGGTCTGTAAAAGATGCAAATGTTTCTTCTGTAATTTCTACATCTTTGATTTGATAACGGGTTGTAGCTATAGCACGAGTTAAATCTAATTCACGATAATATTTTTTTATTTGTTTATGGTTCTTATAACGGATATTAAGGTTTCCAACTGTTTGATAAGGCATTTCTCGTCCTACAGGAGATAATATTTTTTTTTCAGCCATATTTTGGGCCTCTTCATAATGCCCATCAAAAATCAGACGTCTTATTTCCTTTAATGCTCCTTTGCCTTCTTTATTATAGTTTTGATAGGGTGAACCGGCTGATACGGTTTCTTCGTTCAGCTGTAATTGCTCTAACTGAGGATTTCCAAAAACCATGGCGGCAATACGCCCATTACCTATAGGAATTGCCTCTTCCCAGTAATGGGCTGGAGTATCATACCAAATTTTATAATTTTCTTGTGCATAACATGGGATTTTCAATAATGCTAGCAAGCATATGCACTGACATTTTTTTAGAATATTCATAATACTTGATTTTTGATTGATTAAAATTTTAATTAGAAAGATATTTTACAAATATACCTTTTATTGTCGATTTTGAAATGTAAAAACGTACAATAGATATGGAAAAAACAACTACTTTGTATAATATCAAATATGTGTGGAAATGAATTTATATTTTTTTATTACAACGTACAAAATTCTAGGCTTTGTGTACAATATAACATTTCGAATAGATATTTTATTATTAAATTTGCGATCGAATTTAAATTTAATATTAATAAAAATAAAGTATGAAAAACAAAAAAAAAATTGTCTTGCGATGTCTCGCCATGAGAAAAAGCTTTCAGAAATCATTCTTTATTATTTTCTTTTTTGCATGGGCTATTGGAACTTTAGCTCAAATTAAAGTTGTAAAAGGAGTAGTATTGGATACGCAAGGAGAACCTGTTATAGGAGCCAGTGTCGTGGTAAAAGGAGTACCTAACGGTGTTATTACTGATTTCGATGGTAAATTTAGTATACAAAATATTCCAGATGACGCAACTATTCAAATCAGTTTTGTCGGTTACAAGACACAAGATATTTTAGTAAAAGGAAAGAATTATTTTAATATAACATTGCAAGAAGATGCAGAAATGTTAGAGGAAGTGGTAGTGATAGGCTATGGTAGTGTGAAAAAAAGTGATGTTACAGGGGCCTTAACACAAGTGTCAGAAAAACAAATAAAAGAACGTCCTGTACAGAATGCATTACAGGCTATGCAGGGAAAAGCACCAGGTGTGGATATTACAACTAACAGCCGTCCTGGAGAAGTGGGTGAAGTACGTATTCGCGGTAATCGTTCCATAACAGCTGATAATGATCCGCTTTATGTAATTGATGGTATTCCAATGGTGGCTGGTTCCATAAATGATATAAATCCTAATGATATTGAATCCATGGAAATATTAAAAGATGCTTCAGCAACAGCTATTTATGGTTCTCGTGGAGCAAATGGGGTTGTTTTAATTACAACGAAAAATGGAAAAGTTGGTAAAGTGTCAATTAGTTATGATGGAACAGTGACTTTCTCTAAAATTCATTCAATGACTGATTGGATGGATTCTGGGGAGTTGATAGATTGGAATCGTCAAGCATATATTAATGCTGGTGCTTATACAGGGGCATACGGAACCGCACCAGACCCCAATACTGATGGGGATTTGTTATTTGGAGGAATTTCGAGATATCCATATCTTAAGCCTTACTTTAAACAAGCTTGGGAATACAATGCAGATGGTTCTTATAAAATGAGACCTGCTACAGCAGAAGAAATTAAGGCAGGATATGCTACAGAAGTGCCTGTTTATAATTCTAAAAATATTCCAACAACTCCTTGGACAGACTATGTCACTCGTACTGCTGTTACACACAATCATCAGATTTCATTATCCGCCGGTACAGAGAAGTCCAAGCTTTATATGTCATTGGCTTATTTGGATCAAGAATCACCTATGAGAGATCAAGATTTTAAACGATATACAGCTAAAATAAATGGCGAAATACAGGTTGCCAAGTTTTTGAAGGTAGGTATGGGTATTAATGCTAGCCATTCTATTAAAAATTATGGTATTATAAATAATGGGTCAGGTAGTGGTTATAAAGATTCATACGGTTATGCACTTGATAAATTACCTTATGCGCCTGCATATGATGAAGAAGGAATTCCTTTGAATGTAAGTGATGGACCATCTCATTATAATCCAATGTTGGATGTTACTGAAGCTATAAATGAAACACGTTATTATAGTGTGATGTTTAATTCCTATGGAGAAATTGATTTAGGAAAAATATGGTCACCATTAGAGGGATTTACTTGGCGTACAAATTTTGGTACCCAGTATCGTAATTCACGTTATGGAAGTTATTATGGGAACAATTTTTCTAATCCATTAGGTCATTCTGCATATGCTGCTAATACAGCTTATAATGATCATGACCAGCATCTTTCATGGACCTTAGAAAATTTGTTATATTATAATAAGACATTTAATAAAATTCATTCGGTAGGTTTAACCTTAATGCAATCTGCCGAATATTCTCGTTCAGAAGGACTTGAAGTCCGTGCTTTCAACTGTACTTTTCCAACAGCCTTATGGTATAGTGTAGGAAATTCAGATCTAACAAGAGATACTCCTGGGTCATCTTTTAGTACTCAAAGCCGTGCCTCTTATATGGCTCGTTTTAATTACTCACTGATGAATCGTTATTTACTGACTGCTACGGGACGTTGGGATGGAGCATCTATGTTGGCTGTTGGCAATAAATGGGACTTTTTTCCTTCTGTCGCTTTAGCTTGGAAGATGAATGAAGAAAACTTCCTCAAAGGTCTAGACTGGATTGATCAGTTAAAAGTGCGTGTGGGGTATGGTGTTACAGGTAATGCTTCTATTAAACCTTATCAGACTACAGGATCAATGACAACTAATGGATCCGGTAAATATATAGGTATGGGTAATATCTCTAATGTTACTATTGGTGCTAAGGCTTCGGTATTACCTAATAAGGATTTGGGTTGGGAGAAGACAGCCACTACTAATATTGGTCTGGATTTTGGTTTTTTGAACAATCGCATTAGTGGAAGTCTTGAGTATTATGTAGCCAATACATCTGATTTATTACTTAATAAGGCTCTCCCGTATATGAGTGGTTATACGAATATTTTGACTAATGTGGGAAAAACACGTAATAGAGGTTTTGAGTTAACCCTATCAACGATAAATATTAAAACACGTGATTTTACTTGGAAAACTGATTTTACTTTCTCTACTAATAAAGAAGAAATTATGGAATTGGCAAACGGTAAAGTTGACGACATTGCAAATAAATGGTTTATTGGTAAACCTATTAATGATGTTTGGGTTTATAAGTATGATCGTTTATGGCAAAATTCTAATGATGATTTAAGACAATTAGCAATTTATGGAGCAAATTCTATTACTATGCTTCCAGGTATGGCTAAATTAGTTGATCAGCCTTTGATTGAGGTTCCTCAAGGTACAGAAGGTGCAATAACAAAGGATATTGAATATCGAGATATAAATGGAAAGAATATAAGAGAAACTGTAACTTATTTAGATAATGGCTATGGCAAGTTTGACGATAATGACAAACAGCATATCGGATCGTTTTCTCCAAAATGGATCGGTGGTTTTACTACTACTTTTATTTATAAGAATTGGCAGTTGAATTCATTCATTTATGCTCGCATGGGAAGCACATATTATGGATTATTACAGACTTATGGACGTCGTGTTGAAAAAGATGTATGGAGTCCTGAAAATCCTTCAGGCAAATTCCCAATACAACGTACTGGTGGTATAACAACTAATGATTATAGTAATTATATGGGATTTACAAAAGGTAATATGGTGGCTATACGTAATATCGCACTTTCATACAGTTTTCCTGAAAAATGGTTAAACAAAATGGGAGTGACAAACTTCCAAATTTATACTCAAGTTTTGAATCCGTTTATTTTTGGTGGTGAACTAGTGAAAGCAGGTATTAATCCTGACGATACAACAGGTTGGAATACTACAGCTAACAATAATGATACAGGTTTTATTGGTGGTCAGACTAATAACACGATATTGACACGTAGTTATGTTATTGGTTTAAGAATAGGTTTTTAATAAACATTTTAATGAATAAAAGATGAATTTAGTAAAATATATAGCAGTATCCTTAACTGCTTTTAATCTGTTTGCTTGTACAGATAGTTTTTTGGAAGAGAAAATGGTTTCTACAATTACTCAGGATTATTTTGAGACAGAAATAGGTTTGGAACAATTAATAGTTGGTACTTATGATGCATTACGTGTAACTAAACAATACCAGCAGGGCCCATATTGTTTTTTTGCCGCAGTAGATAATATGACATGTAAAAATGCTAATATGGCTTTGTATTCAGCTTCAATGTGGCAATCTAATGGCAAATATACAGCTCAGATGGCAGACGGACTTGCAGGTGAGTTCACTAGCAATCAATTATTAGGTTTTTATCCCTGTATTAATAATTGTAATCGTGCAATTCTTTCTATTCGTGAGGGGAAAGTTGATGGTAAA
>OLGL01002517.1_pt1 | contig 13916 bp, 10 predicted proteins | sample 1605041 | NCBI WGS metagenome assembly OLGL01 (sample SAMEA3888905, study PRJEB22519) | human gut metagenome | biome: human gut; feature: human-associated habitat; material: faeces | place: Denmark | collected 2010 | reverse complement strand
ACTTCAGTAATTTATTTTCTGACGAAAGAATTGATAGTCAAGTAGTAAGCGGGAAGCATTTTCCTATTCCTTATTGCTTGGCTATTATTGTTTAACTTAACTACTATAGAATACTTATGATTCAACGAATTCAAAGTTTTTACTTATTGATTGTAACAGGGTTGCTGATTACAGCAATGTGTTTACCGATGGGATATTTTATTGACACTACAGGAGAACATCCTTTTAAAGCACTGGGGATAGACGTGAATGGAATTTTCCAGTCTACTTGGGGGATATTTGGTATTCTGATGCTGAGCGCTCTGGTAGCTTTTGCGACTATTTTTCTGTATAAGAACCGAATGTTGCAGATTCGTATGTCAATCTTCAATAGCTTGTTGCTGGTGGGCTATTATATTGCCTTCATTGCTTTTTATTTTGCATTGAAGAGCGATGCCAATCTGTTCCGTATTGGTTGGGCGCTTTGCTTACCATTGGTGTCTATCGTTCTGAATGTGCTGGCTATTCGTGCTATCGGACGTGACGAGGTGATGGTAAAGGCTGCAGACAGACTTCGATAAGAATGCGGGAAGCTCTCGCATTAGGAGTTCCTGATAGAATAAAAACAGGCGCGAATTTCGCAGACTCACGGAAATATAAACCGTAGGTTCGAGCGAAATTCGCGCCTGATCTTTTTGGGTACTGTTTTTTATTTCTTTAAATCGAATAGATAAGTGAGCTTCACTGTAATTGTGCCATGAGCCGCACGGGAGAAATAGTCTTTCTTCGTTGTGCTGTAAAAGTCTGACAGAGCAAAATAATAGCGTCCTTCGAGCAGAAAACTACCGACTTTCTTTGTTCTGAATTCTATTCCGCCGCCTCCGGCTATACCATAATCGAATTTGTTTTGGATTTTATCCCCGTAAACAGCTTTTTGTGTGTTTGTCAGGGTATTCATGTCTATATTCTCCATGCTTTCAGATTCACCGATCAGAAGGCCGATCTGAGGACCTGCATTGATAAAGAACTGTAGTCCTTTTTCATTGCCGAAAGCCAAGTGGGCGAGGAAGGGAATATCGAGATAGGTCATCTTTCGGGTGTATTTGCGGGTAGGATCTTCTACGGGTTCTCCATTCTCCCCCGGTGCTTCAAATAATTCATCCCAGCCACGTTGGGAGATATTTAACTCTACTTGCGCACCACAGATCATTGCAAAATACTTTTCGGAAATGTAGCGTGCCGTCAAACCTCCGGTAATACCCATCAATGAGTTCTGTTTGATTTTAGGAGTGAATGAAGCACTGTTTAAGTTGACACCTCCATTAAATCCGACAGAAAAGTTCTGGCGTGGTTCGCCGATCTGTGCGGTGGCAGGAAGCGCAAGTCCCATCATCAGGGAAGCGGCAATCAGAAGTGATTTTATCTTTGTCATTTTCGTCTTATTCGAAGTCAAGTTTTACTAATTCAAAATTCTTCGTGAAATGGATAAAGAATACTTTCTTATTAATGAATCCTCCCCAGTTGTTGACACGTTCGAATTTGAAGCCTGTCTGTATCGGAGTCAGGTTCATTTTCGGTAAATTGTTTTCCAGTTCCGAGCCATAGCGTGACAAGCCTTTCAGGAAGAAGAAGCCTGTGTCGAAACCAAGCATTCCGTAGCTTGGGAATTTACTCACCAAGTCCTTGCTATACCATTTGTGATAATTGTTGGTGAACTGTATGGCAGCCGGAAACAATGTATTTGTGTAGAATGATGAATAGAAATAGGTATCCAGTTCAAAGAAACTTTCCAGGTGATCCCGGGTATATGTCTGCCATTCGGGATAACCGAACAGATGAATATTCTGCTCCGGAGTATCTCTGACCAGTAGAATCAGTTGAGGAAGAATCTTGATTAACATGACATTTTTGCCGGAAGTCGGAATGAAAATATTGTCTTTGTCAGAGCGGAGAGCTTCCTTCAGCATATCCTTGGTTGCGTTTTCATTGACGGTTTTCATTGACATTCCCTTGCTCTTCAGCTCTTGTTTCATGCCGCTGATAAACTCGGCTTTTTCTTTATCTTCGCTGGTTGGTTCAATAAAGATGACATGGGCATTGGGGAATTGACGGGTAAAGTGTTCGTATACTTCCGAATATAAATAGGATTGTGGGGTATTAATCTGGTAGATGGCAGGATTATTAAATACTTCTTCCCCTTTCGAAGAGAAAGGAATCACCAGTCGTATATCATTCTTTTCTGCAAAAGTAGATAAAGGTTTGATCTGTTGCTGGTGCATCGGACCGAAAATGACATTCATGTTCTTCATCTCATTTTTCGCCAGAATAGTATTTAATGTAGAAACATCTTTTCCACAGTCATATACATATAGATCAATAGAAGTACCCGTACGTTTCAGGCTGTCTACCGCCATCAGGAAACCTTCGTAGTATTCCACCATACGTTTGTCTTCCTGGAAAGGCAATAGCAGGGCCGCTTTGATAGTAGAGATTGCCTGAGGGGCTTCTTTGCTCTTGCGGAAAAGCTCATTGTTACTGGGTGGGATAGCGTACGGATCCTCTTTGGGAGCCGTCGGTTGCATGGTGGTTGCACTGGGATAGGGGATACAGAGGTATTGTCCCTTTTTCATTCCCTTTTTCAGTTCGGGATTGGCTGCAATCAATTCCTGTTCGCTGATTCCATATTCGCGGCTTACACTGAATACGGTTTCTTTGCGTTTTACCTTATGCATATCGCGGCAACGCGACTGTACCGGAGCTTGAACGGACGAATTGCCCGTAGATATACCGGAAAGTTCCGGTGTGGTTGCGGTGACGGTTGTCTCGTCCGTAGCAGAGGGAATTTGGATTACCTGTCCGATGCGGAAGTTCTCGGCGCTCAGTCCGGGGTTGGCGTCGCATATTGCTTTGGCGGATACGTTATATTTCACGGTCAGGCGGTAAAGGGTCTCACCGGGCGCTATGGTGTGAAAGGTTTCTTTTTGCGTATTGGCGTCCGTGCGTGGAATGCGTAGAGCGCGTCCCACATATATCTTGTCATCGCTGCCGGGATTCAGTTTTACTATATCCGCTTGGCTGATATTGTACATACTGGCAATGGAGTATAAGCTTTGGCCTTTTTCTATTGTATGCAGAAAATATGACTGGTTTTCTTGTGCATTTACTCCGAGACCACATGCGCCGGCAAGCAGTAGGGAGCAAAAAATACGGTTGATTGTTTTCATTCAGTAATCGTTGGTTTATGTTTACAATTTCCCAAAGTAGCTGCAAAGGTACGAATATTGTGGCATTTCTGCCAAAGGATTGCGTTAAGAAATAATATTGTGCATTTCAAAACTGAAAAATAGCGCTTTTCGGCTGATATTCGGGGGGAAACAGTTATTTTTGCAGTTAAAACGATAGGATAAATTAACATGCAAGAAGAAACAGAATATATCAATGTATATGGTGCGCGCGTGCACAACCTTAAGAATATCGATGCCGAGATTCCCCGTAACAGCCTTACGGTGATTACCGGACTGAGCGGAAGCGGCAAGTCCTCGCTGGCATTCGATACTATTTTTGCCGAAGGGCAGCGCCGCTATATCGAGACTTTTTCGGCATACGCCCGTAACTTCCTGGGAAACCTGGAGCGTCCGGATGTGGACAAGATAACGGGACTGAGCCCGGTTATCTCCATCGAGCAGAAAACCACCAACAAGAATCCGCGCTCCACCGTGGGCACTACCACCGAGGTGTACGATTACCTGCGTCTGCTCTATGCCCGCGCCGGCGACGCCTACTCCTACCTCTCGGGCGAGAAGATGGTGAAGTACACCGAAGAGCAGATACTGGACCTCATCCTGAAAGACTATAAAGGAAAGCGCATCTACATCCTTGCCCCGCTGGTGCGGGGTCGTAAGGGACACTACAAGGAGCTTTTCGAGCAGGTGCGCAAGAAAGGCTACCTCTACGTGCGTGTGGACGGCGAGGTGCGCGAAGCCCTGCCCGGTATGAAGCTGGACCGCTACAAGAACCACGATGTGGAGGTAGTGATAGACAAGCTTGTGGTGGCAGATAAGGACGACACGCGCCTGAAGAACAGCGTAGCCACCGCCATGCGCCAGGGCGACGGGCTGCTGATGATACTCGATGCGCAGACCGACAGCGTGCGCCATTACAGCAAGCGGCTGATGTGTCCCGTGACGGGCTTGTCCTATCGGGAACCGGCACCGCACAACTTCTCCTTCAACTCCCCGCAGGGCGCATGCCCTAAGTGCAAAGGGCTGGGGGTGGTGAGCCAGATTGACATCGACAAGGTGATTCCCGACCGCGAGCTCTCCATCGCCGGAGGTGCCATCGCACCCTTGGGGAAAGCCAAGAACAGCATGATTTTCTGGCAGATTACCGCCTTGCTGGAGAAGTATGAGGCAACGCTGAAAACTCCGGTGAAGGAGCTGCCGGAGGATGCACTGGACGAGGTGCTCTACGGCTCGGACGAGCGCATCAAGATAAAGAGTTCGCTGATAGGCACCTCTTCCGACTACTTCGTGACGTTTGAGGGTGTCATCAAATACATTCAGATGTTGCAAGAGAAGGATGCTTCCGCCACGGCGCAGAAGTGGGCGGACCAGTTTGCCAAGACTGCCGTTTGTCCGGAGTGCCATGGCGCCAAGCTGAACAAGGAAGCGCTTTCGTTTCGCATCCACGACAAGAACATCTACGAACTGTCCACAATGGACATTAGCGAGCTGTATGACTGGCTATCTGCCGTAGACCCGCATCTCAGCAGCAAGCAGCAGCAGATTGCCGGTGAAATCCTGAAGGAAATCCGTACGCGGCTCAAGTTTTTGCTCGATGTCGGTCTGGATTATCTTTCGCTGAACCGTAGTTCCGTCAGCCTTTCCGGTGGTGAAAGCCAGCGTATCCGCCTGGCTACGCAGATAGGTTCACAGCTGGTGAATGTGCTGTATATATTGGATGAGCCGAGTATCGGCCTGCACCAACGCGACAACCAGCGCTTGATACACTCTTTGAAGGAACTGCGTGACATTGGCAACTCCGTCATTGTGGTGGAGCATGACAAGGATATGATGCTCGCCGCCGATTATGTCATTGATATGGGGCCGAAAGCCGGTAGGCTGGGAGGGGATGTTGTCTTTGCCGGTACTCCCCGTGAAATGCTACGGACGCATACGCTGACTTCCCAATACTTGAATGGTGAGCGTGCCATTGAGGTGCCTGCCAAGCGTCGCGAGGGCAATGGACACAGTCTGTGGCTGCGTGGCGCCAAGGGTAATAATCTGAAGAATGTGGATGTAGAGTTCCCGCTGGGCAAGCTGATTTGCGTTACCGGTGTTTCCGGCAGTGGCAAGTCCACGCTTATCAACGAGACGTTGCAGCCTATTCTTTCGCAGAAGTTCTACCGCTCCCTTCAAGACCCTTTGGAGTATGACAGCATTGAAGGGTTGGAGCATATAGACAAGGTGGTAAATGTGGACCAGTCTCCCTTGGGACGTACGCCGCGCTCCAATCCTGCCACCTATACGGGTGTGTTCTCGGATATCCGCAATCTGTTTGTCGGCCTGCCCGAAGCGAAGATACGCGGGTACAAGCCGGGACGCTTCTCCTTCAACGTCAGTGGCGGACGCTGCGAGGCTTGCCAGGGCAACGGCTACAAATGTATTGAGATGAATTTCCTGCCAGATGTGTATGTGCCTTGCGAGGTGTGCCACGGCAAACGCTATAACCGCGAGACGCTGGAAGTGCGCTTTAAAGGCAAGTCCATTGCCGATGTGCTGGATATGACCATCAACCGTGCGGTGGAGTTCTTCGAGAATGTGCCCCAGATATTGAATAAGATTAAGGTTATCCAGGAAGTGGGATTGGGCTATATCAAGCTGGGACAGTCCTCCACCACGCTCTCCGGAGGTGAGAGCCAGCGCGTAAAGTTGGCTACGGAACTCTCTAAGCGTGATACGGGCAAGACACTCTATATCCTCGACGAACCTACCACCGGACTTCATTTTGAAGATATCCGCGTACTGATGAATGTACTGAACAAACTTGTTGACAAAGGAAACACCGTCATCGTCATAGAGCATAATCTCGATGTCATCAAGATGGCGGACTACATCATTGATATGGGTCCCGAAGGTGGCAAGGGGGGAGGGGAACTCCTCTCCTGCGGAACACCCGAAGAGGTGGCGAAGAGCGAGAAAGGCTATACTCCGAAATTCCTGCGTGAAGAGCTGGGGGATAATTACTAATTTTGTAACTTGTTATGGTGAAAATTAATAAGACGAATGCAGCGCGGCTGCTCGACAAAGCCAAGATAGCCTATGAACTCATTCCCTATGAGGTGGATGAGAACGATTTGAGCGCCGTACATGTAGCCGCCAGTTTGGGCGAGGACATCAACTGCGTGTTCAAGACACTTATTCTTCACGGCGATAAATCCGGCTACTTTGTCTGCGTCATCCCGGGTGAGCACGAAGTGGATTTGAAACTGGCGGCAAAGGCATCGGGCAACAAGAAGTGTGACCTCATTCCGGTTAAGGAACTTTTACCTCTGACGGGCTACATCCGCGGAGGTTGTTCGCCCATCGGCATGAAGAAGCCTTTCCCTACCTATATCCATGATACGTGCCTACGGTTTCCGTATATCTATATCAGTGCCGGACAACGTGGTTTGCAGCTTAAACTGGACCCGAAGGATTTGGTAAAAGAAGTGCGTGCAGAAGTTTGTGTTCTTTTTAATGAATAAATTTTCTATTTCTGCCGAGATATTTTAATTTTATAAGGAAATATTCAATAGAATTTATATATTTGCAGGAATTATTCAAGAAATCAATCCAATTACTAATTCTAAAAACTAATTTTTATGTTCAACAAACACCCTAAAGGTCTGATTGCCGCATCCTTTGCTAATTTGGGCGAGCGTTTCGGCTTTTATACCATGATGGCCATTCTTGTACTTTTTCTGCAAGCCAAGTTCGGACTGGATGGAAAAGAGGCAGGTTTGATCTACTCAACATTTTATTTTTCTATTTACATTCTTGCATTGATAGGTGGTATTATTGCCGACAGAACCCGTAATTACAAAGGTACCATCTTTACCGGCATTGTCTTGATGGCGGTAGGCTACTTGATGCTTGCCATCCCGTCTCCTACACCGGTTGCCAATAAAACCTTGTTTTTGGTGATTACTTGTGCGGCCTTGTTTGTCATTGCTTTCGGAAATGGTCTTTTCAAGGGAAATCTTCAAGCGCTGGTAGGGCAGATGTACGACAATCCCCAATATTCCAGCATGCGTGATTCTGGTTTCTCCTTATTCTATATGTTCATCAATGTAGGTGCCATCTTTGCTCCGTTTGCCGCAGTAGGCGTACGTAACTGGTGGCTGTCCACATTCGGCTACAATTATGATGCCGACCTGCCTGCCCTTTGCCACGGACATCTGGCAGGAACGCTGACTCCCGAAGCTGTGGACACTTATAGTGCACTGGCAACGAAAGCCACTATTTCCGGAACACCCGTAACGGATATGACGGTATTTGCCAATGAATATCTGAACGTGTTTACCACCGGTTTCCATTATGCATTCGGTGTAGCTATCTTGGCTATGGTTCTTTCTTTGGTAATTTTCGTCATTAACAGAAAGAAATTCCCCGATCCCAGCAAGAAGGTGGCTGCAAAAGCGGGCGATGCCACTGCAGTGGAGATGAGCGCACAAGAGGTAAGACAGCGCATGTATGCATTGTTTGCCGTATTCGGTGTGGTAATTTTCTTCTGGTTCTCGTTCCATCAGAATGGGTTGACACTGACGTATTTTGCCAAGGAATATACAGATTTGAATTTGTTCGGCATGGCTATTTCCGCTGAGCTGTTCCAGTCTTTGAACCCGATTTTCGTTGTATCTCTGACACCGGTCATCATGGCTGTCTTTGCAGCACAGCGTGCCAAGGGTAAAGAGCCTTCCACTCCGCGGAAGATTGCCATCGGTATGGGTATTGCTGCCACCGGCTTCCTTATAATGGCTATCGGTTCTTATGTAAGCAACTTGCCGATGCACAAGGATATAATCGCTTTGGGTACCTCTCCGGTGAAGGTGACTCCGCTGTTGCTGATGGTTACCTATCTGATATTGACTGTTGCCGAATTGTACATTTCTCCGTTGGGCATTTCATTCGTGTCCAAGGTGGCTCCTCCCAAATATCAGGGTATCATGCAGGGCGGTTGGCTCGGCGCTACTGCCATTGGTAATCAGTTGCTCGTTATCGGTGCTATCCTTTACGAAAGTATTCCTATCTGGATGACGTGGACGGTATTTGTAGTAGCGTGCTGCATTTCCATGTTCACCATGCTGTTCATGCTGAAATGGCTTGAAAAGGTGGCGAAGTAATCGGAAACGAAAGATAAAACTAAAGGCTGCGCAATGTTCGTAATGAACTGCGCAGCCTTTAGTTTTTGGAGGGCTTTTAATGCCGGGGCTCAGATTTCCAGTCCCATGATGTAGTCATTCATGTAATATCCGTTTCCTATCGGGAAATCCCCTTCACGGAGTTTCCGCATTCCCATATGTTCGTAAAACTGCAGTGCCTTGTTGTTACGGTTCACATTCAATTCCATCAGACAAGGGCCGGGATGCACTTCCTTGATGTACTTGATGGCTTCGCGAAAGAGGAAACTGCCGCAATGTGCACCCTGGTAATAGGGGAGCACATAAATCTTTTGCAGGTGGAATAAATTTTCTCCTTGCTGCTGTACGGACACATAGCCCGCCGCTTCACATTCTTCGTAGGCCAGGAAGTAGACGTGACCTTCCTCTTCCATTTGCTTGCGGATATTGTCCAATGAATACATCCATTCCATCATGTAGTCGGTCTGTTCGGGAGTAAGGATATCCTTATACGTGACAGGGAATATCTGCTGCGCAAGTTTCTGAATCAGTGCGCAGTCTGCTGTCGTTGCTTTTCTTATGGTAAACATATCGGTTGTATTTATACTGTTTGGGGTGTAAAGTTAAGCCTTTTTTGTGAAACAATCGTTATCTTTGCAGACCGTTACCGAACTAACTAATTTTGATTTTAAAAATTATGGCATTTACGAGCAACATTATGATTGTCCGCCACAGATTACTGAAGGAACTGGTAAAGCTGTGGAATAACAACGAACTTGTGGATAAAATAGACCGGCTGCCCATCGAGCTGAGTCCGAAGAGGTCCAAGCACGCGGGACGCTGCTGTGTGCACAAAGAGCGCGCGGTGTGGAAGTACAAGTCATTGCCGCTTCTGGGACTCGATATGGAGGACGAGACGGATGAGCTGACCCCCTTGTCGGAGTACGCTGCCCGTGCACTGGACAGAGCGGAAAATGGCAGGCCGAAAGACAATATCATGTGTGTGATTGACGAAGCTTGTTCGGCATGTGTGCAGATTAACTACGAGATTACGAACCTCTGCCGCGGATGTACGGCACGCAGTTGCCAGGTAAATTGTCCCAAGAAGGCAGTGCACGTCAAGGAGAGCGGGCAGGCATGGATTGACCATGATGCGTGTATCAGTTGCGGCATCTGCCATAAGAGTTGTCCCTACCATGCCATTGTTTATATTCCCGTACCTTGTGAGGAAGCTTGTCCCGTGAAAGCCATCAGTAAGGATGAGAAGGGGATAGAGCATATTGACGAAAGCAAATGTATCTATTGCGGAAAGTGTCTCAATGCATGTCCATTCGGAGCAATTTTCGAAATATCGCAGGTGTTCGACGTGTTGCACAGAATCCGCAAGGGTGAGCAGGTGGTGGCTATCGTGGCTCCGTCCATCCTGGGGCAGTTCAAGACGACTATTGAACAAGTATATGGCGCATTGAAACAGGTCGGTTTTACGGATGTCATCGAGGTGGCTCAGGGAGCGATGGATACCGTCAGCAACGAGGCGCACGAGCTGATTGAGAAGCTGGAGGAGGGTCAGAAGTTTATGACGACTTCCTGCTGTCCGTCTTATATAGAGTTGGTGAACAAGCATATTCCTGCCATGAAGCCTTACGTGTCGGGCACCGGTTCGCCGATGTATTATGCTGCCCGCATTGCTAAAGAGAAGTATCCGGATGCGAAGGTGGTCTTCATAGGTCCTTGCGTTGCCAAGCGCAAAGAGGCGCAGCGCGACGAGGCGGTGGACTTTATCATGACTTTCGAGGAGGTGGCTTCCGTGCTTGCCGGGCTGGATATTCAGATGGAGCAGGCAAAGCCCTATTCCATGAGTTTCACTTCCGTGCGCGAGGCGCATGGTTTTGCGCAGGCAGGAGGCGTGATGGGTGCCGTGAAAGCCTATCTGAAGGAAGAGGCAGATAAAATCAATGCCGTACAAGTGGCTAATCTGGATAAGAAGGCTATCGGTGCGTTGCGTGCTTACGCCAAGTCGGGCAAGGCTCCGGGGCAATTTATTGAAGTGATGGCTTGCGAGGGTGGTTGTATTACCGGGCCATGTTCGCATAATGAAATAACTGCCGGAAAGCGCCAGCTGACGCAGGAGTTGGCAAAGAGAAAAGAGACGTATTAGCCCTTTGTCCGTTTATATGAAGCATTTGATTGACAAATTGCGGAGCAATCGCAGGCTGGATGCCGAAGAGTATAAAGCCTTGCTTCTTTGTCGGGACACAGAACTTGCAGCCTACCTGCAGGAGCTTGCCCGGGAAGAAGCGCTTGCCTGCTTTGGCAATAAAATCTTCATTCGCGGACTGATTGAGATAACCAACCGTTGCCGCAATAACTGCTACTATTGCGGCATACGGAAGGAGAACCGGAACATAGTCTGTTATGAGCTGGCGCAGGAGGAGATTCTTTCGTGTTGCCATGAAGGCTATCGGTTGGGTTTCCGTACCTTTGTGCTGCAAGGGGGCGAAGCGCCGGCGGTGAAGGATGAGGGGATGGTGGAGACAGTTGCCGCCATCCGGCAATCCTTCCCGGATTGTGCCATTACCTTATCCTTGGGCGAGAAATCGCGGGAAGCCTACGAACGTTTCTTCCTGGCAGGTGCCAACCGCTATCTGTTGCGGCACGAAACCTGCAACGAAGGGCATTATCACCGGCTTCATCCTGCGGAGATGTCCCTTTCCCATCGGTTGCAATGCTTGGACTGGCTGAAAGAGATAGGCTATCAAGTGGGAACCGGAATCATGGTGGGCAGTCCTTACCAGACGGTGGACCATTTGGTAGAAGACATTCTCTTCATCGAACGGTTTCAGCCGGAGATGATAGGCATGGGACCTTTTCTTCCGCATCACGATACTCCGTTTTCCTCTTTTCCGCCGGGAGATATGGAGTTGACGTTGAAGTTGCTTTCTATCTTCCGGTTGATGCATCCCGCGGCACTGATACCTGCTACCACTGCCCTGGCCACACTTGCTCCGGACGGACGGGAACGGGGAATATTGGCTGGCGCCAATGTCGTGATGCCTAATCTTTCGCCTTCTCATCAGCGGGCGAAGTACTCCCTCTATGATAACAAAGCTTCTGCGGGTGCCGAAGCGGCAGAAGGTTTGCTAAAATTGGAGGAACAACTGAAAGGGATAGGCTACGAGGTATCAAGAGAGAGAGGAGATTATGAGAATGGAGAATTGACCGTTGATAATTGATAATTTTCAAATCTTCATTCTTTATTTTAATTACCAATTATCAATTTACGAAGTGTATAACATAAAGTCAAGACAAGCAGAAGAATTCATCAATCACCAGGAGATATTGGATACATTGGAGTATGCGCAGGCAAACCGCAACAACCGTCCGCTCATTGAAAGTTTGATTGACAAGGCTGCTTTGTGCCAGGGGCTTTCCCATCGGGAGGCGGCCCTGCTGCTGGAATGTGACGAGCCGGAACTGGTGCAGCGCATCTATCGTCTGGCACGTGAAATCAAACGGAAATTCTATGGCAACCGCATTGTGATGTTTGCCCCGCTTTACCTTTCCAACTATTGCGTGAACGGTTGCGTCTATTGCCCGTATCATGCCAAGAACCGTACCATCCCCCGCAAGAAACTCTCGCAAGAGGAGATACGCCGCGAGGTTATCGCCTTGCAGGACATGGGACATAAACGCCTGGCGCTGGAAGCCGGAGAAGACCCTCGAAACAACCCTATCGACTATATCTTAGAGTCTATCCGCACCATCTACAGCATCCACCACAAGAACGGGGCCATCCGCCGGGTGAATGTCAACATAGCCGCCACTACAGTGGAAAACTATCGGTTGCTGAAAGAGGCAGGTATCGGCACTTATATCCTTTTTCAGGAGACTTACAGCAAAGAGCATTACGAAGCCTTGCATCCCACGGGACCGAAAAGTAATTATGCCTACCACACCGAAGCGATGGACCGCGCTATGGAGGGTGGCATCGACGATGTAGGTATCGGTGTATTGTTTGGTCTGAATACCTATCGCTACGACTTCGTAGGATTGCTGATGCATGCCGAACATCTGGAAGCTACCTTTGGCGTGGGTCCGCATACCATCAGCGTACCGCGCATTTGTCCGGCAGATGATATTTCGACCGAGGATTTTCCCGATGCCATCTCGGATGAGATGTTCTGCCGTATTGTGGCGGTTACCCGCATTGCGGTGCCTTATACGGGAATGATTATTTCCACCCGTGAATCACAGGAATCCCGTAAAAAAGTTCTCGAACTGGGTATCTCGCAAATCAGTGGCGGCTCACGTACCAGTGTAGGCGGATATGCTGAAACGGAATTACCCGATCATAATTCTGCCCAATTTGATGTGAGCGACACCCGGACATTGGACGAGGTGGTCAACTGGTTGCTCGAACTCGGATATATCCCCAGCTTCTGTACAGCCTGTTACCGGGAAGGACGAACGGGAGACCGTTTCATGTCATTAGTGAAATCCGGTCAGATAGCCAACTGTTGCGGACCGAATGCCCTGATGACTCTGAAAGAGTATCTGGAAGATTATGCTTCCGAAGATACCCGCCAGAAAGGATTAGAATTGATTCTAAAAGAAACAGACCGAATCCCTAACCCTAAAATCAGGGAAATAGCTATCCGAAACCTCAAAGCCATAGCCGCAGGGCAAAGAGATTTTAGATTTTAAATCATACGCCAATGTGCTAATATGTCGATGTGCCAATTGGCTGCGCATGAATTAACAAATTGATAAATTAGTAATTATGAGCTTAACAGATACTCCAAATGCAAGCAGACTTCATATAGCCCTTTTCGGCAGACGGAACAGTGGTAAATCTTCTCTTGTCAATGCATTGACGGGACAGGATACCGCCCTCGTTTCAGATACTCCGGGAACAACTACCGACCTTGTATCCAAAGCTATGGAAATTCAAGGTATTGGTCCGTGTTTGTTTATAGATACTCCGGGGTTCGATGATGAGGGAGAACTTGGAGAGCTGCGTATCAGCCGGACTTTAAAGGCTATTGAGAAAACGGATATTGCATTGTTATTATGTGAAGACACTACCTTTTCTCATGAAAAAGAGATGCTGGCACTATTGAAAGAGAAGAATATCCCTGTCATTCCGGTATTGAATAAAATAGATATACGAGAGAATAGCGATCATTTAGCTACATATATCGAGGAACAATGTAAAATGCAACCCTTGCTTATCAGTGCCAAAGAAAAGATAGGAATCGAACAGATCCGACAAGCGATCCTCGAAAAATTACCTTCGGACTTCGGCCAACAAAGTATCACCGGGGAACTTGTTACAGAGAATGACCTTGTACTTTTAGTAATGCCACAGGACATTCAGGCTCCCAAAGGCAGACTGATCTTACCGCAAGTGCAGACTATCCGTGAATTGTTGGACAAGAAATGTCTCGTAGTGACTTGTACTACTGACAAGTTTCCGGCAACCCTGCAAGCTCTTGCCCGTCCTCCAAAATTAATCATCACCGATTCACAGGTCTTCAAAACGATTTATGAACAGAAG
>OLGL01002488.1_pt1 | contig 14146 bp, 17 predicted proteins | sample 1605041 | NCBI WGS metagenome assembly OLGL01 (sample SAMEA3888905, study PRJEB22519) | human gut metagenome | biome: human gut; feature: human-associated habitat; material: faeces | place: Denmark | collected 2010 | reverse complement strand
GTAAAGAACCGCACCTTTCGTCCTTCCTGGCAAGCTTTCAGGGCAATAGCCGTTGCAAGATGTGTCTTGCCTGTACCAACCGTTCCCATAAAGATCAGGTTTTCCTTTGGGGTGAGAAAGTGCAGATCAGTCATATATTCCTGCGTTAAGCCGCTGGGAAGTTCAATGGCAGAATTCCAGACAAACTCATCCAGGGTTTTCAGTACACGGAACCCTGCTGTTTTCACCATGCGGTTAATACGGTTGGCCTCTCGCTCCTGCAACTCCAGCTTTAGAAGCTCGGTCACATACTGCTCGGTGTTCTCGTACTGTACAGAACGCCAGCCCTTTGCCATACCGCTCAGCTTCACCTGCCGCATCATCAGTTCAATCTGCTCAGCCATGGGCATCGCCTCCCATCAGGCCATCGTAAATGGAAAGATTGGGATTGTAGTTCAGCATTGGGCCGGAAGTCAACTGCAATGGGTCAGGCCGGTATTCCTTTTTCGCAACCATGTAGTAGCACTGGCGCAGGCTGTCCGTATCGGTTCTTCCGTTCTGTGCGGCCAGCTCCAATGCATCGTCGCACAGGTCAGCATTGCCGTCGTTCACAATTTCGCTGAGAAGTTGTAAGGCGTTCTTGCGCTCTTTGCCTTGTGTGGAGGCCAAGTAAGTCTGCCATTGTTGCGGCATCTGGTGGAAGAACCGGGTATTTTCCATTGCCCGGGGCTTTTTGCAGAGAGTGAACACATACTGCGTCCAGTCATAGATCTCATCATTCTGCTTGTAACTGCGCCGGAAGGTACCAACAGCATGGTGGTCGTGGAAAAATTCAATGTGGTCAAAGAAGATTTTGGCCTGTACCACCTCGCCAGCCAGTGCCGGGGACAGTCCATACCGGTTCGTGTCAATCACCACAAAACCGGTCTTGCTCACAGTCAGCGTAGAATAGCGGAATACCGTGAATGGATAATCCGGCAGATTCAGCAGCGCATCCGCATCTGCCTGCCACAGTTCCCGGATCGGAATCTTGTGGATGTAGTGGTCACGCTGGGCATCCTTTTCGCACCAGCCCCACAGGTATTCCTCATTAAACTTTTCAAAGGAAGTAATGGTGGGAACCGGCACAAAGACATTTCTGCGGCTGTATCCAACCTTGTTCTCCACATTGCCCTTCTCGTTGCCAGAGGCCGGATTACAGAACTCGGCCTGGAAACGGTAGTGCAGCATAAAACGGCTGAAACCCTCTGTGAGAGATCGCTCAGTGCCCCGCAAAACCTGTGCAACAGCGGTGGTCATGTTATCGAAACGAAGCCGGGGAGGTACACCGCCCATGTGTTCAAAGATGCGCTTCATCCCTTCCAGCAGGCACTCCTGGTTCTGCGAGGGGAATGCTTGCGTATAACCCATATTAGAGTGCGGGAAGGAGATGGTCAGAGCGTAGCCCTTCTGCTCCTGCCCTCCGGCATCGTAATACAGGAACTCGCCGAAATCCACTTGACCACATCCGGGTGTGCGTTCCAGAGGAAGGAAACCTGCACTTTGGACTTTCATCACATACTTCTTCTTGCGGACATATCGCTTCACGCTGGAGTAGCTGCCTGTAAATCCGTACTCGTCCCGTAGGCGACAGAAAAGTCGCCAGGCTGTATGCCGCTGCTTTCTTGGCACCTTGCGATCTGCTTCCAGCCAGCTGTCCACAATAGGAATGAACTTCCCCAGCACCGGATAACTCGTTGGCTCAGTATCCGGGAGATTGTCCTCGCTCCAGTTTTCCTTCTGGGCGTATTTCTGGACAGTTTCAAAGCTGTGACCCGTGATGCGGGATATTTCCCGCAAACTTTTCTCTTCATTTTCGTAGAGATCTTTGATATACTGCACTTGAGCCATTCTTAACACCTTTCCGCTACCTCCTTAGTTTATTCGACACAAACTAATGGTAGCTATAATTTGGTGGTGTTGACAATGGCTCATTTTTTGTGCCATTTGGGGTGCTCACATTTTGGCGCCCTTTTGCTCGATTTCTATTTTACCGAAAACAGATGAATCCTCCACTTGTGAATACCGAAATAAAAATATCGCCTTGAATCCACGCAGGAAAATGAATAATTAAAAACATCAAAGAATTGATAAACACAGCAAGATACTTTTTCTTATCGTTCAATATAGCATTCAAAAACAGTCCTCTAAAAACCATTTCTTCTCCAATAGCTATAGAAAGAACCTCTACTACAGTGTTTATTCCAAAAGACTCGCTTATCGTAATCTTACTATTGGTCAAGTATTCACTTATAAAAATATAAATTGTAAATAATAGCATTATTGGAACAAATATCCAGCAGTTTTTCCTTAATAGATACATTTCTTCCTTTTTGACGAACATATTGTCACTAAAACGAAAATGAATCACGATTGCAGGCAAAAGCCAGAACACAAGCTTGATATATACTTCTTTTGTAAATTCGTCAATTCCAATTTGGGTTTTCAAGTACAATTCTAATAAGCTCCATAAACCATAAAGTATCATGGCATAAATAATAAGCGAAGTACGCAATTTTGAATTTGTTTTCATTCAGTGTTCTCCTAAATCTATATAGTTTATTCCAGTCAACTTTTCAATAAATTCCGATTTTTCACTGGCTTCATTATACGCTATCCCATTGAAAAAGTATAGCTGGATTTCGGAAAACTTGTCGGGCGGAAATAGTTGGAAATAGTTTGCAATGCAAGGTAGTTCCGGGCGGCAAGTCCACAAAGGGGTAGCTGGCGGGGCCAGCGCAGGGGAAGTGTAACGTCCCCTGTGATGATAGGAGCGAAACGAAAATCATCTGCTGTCCGCAGGACGCCCCCGGCAGGGCGCAATGCACCACTTCCTGAAGTGGTGTATAATTGCGCCCTCTTTCAGAGGGGGAAGCCACGCTTACCGTTCTGGAAGCTATTATGACCGTTCCCGGTCTGGCTCTTTTCTCTTGGAATGGGGCGTTTTCTCCCTCGTCTGCGCCTTTGCTTCCGCCAGCCTGCGCCGGATTGAATTGTCCCGCTTCTGGATAAACCGCTGTCTGGTGTCAGCGATAAAGCGGCGGCACTCCGGCTCCGGGATAGCGTCCAGCTTTCGAATTGTGCTTTCCACAATCTCCCTCGCCTGCCTGTCACGAATGACCGGCACGATTTCCCGAAGTCCGGCAAGAGTTTCCTGTTTCGTGGCGGCGGCGTACTGGTAAACCATAGACAGCTCGTCCTTTGAAAATTTCACATTCATTCCGTGTCCTCCTTTTCTGTGCCGGTTCCGGCAAATATCTGTTCTATGAGCTGCCGGGTGCTGTCCCGATGAAAGAGCAGCTTCAAGAACAGTTTGACCTGTTCCTCCGGCAAAAGCTCCGGGTGGGGCAGGTATCTTTCCAACTCCGCCCCTCTGGTACAGAGCCGGTGCGTCCGCTCTTTTCGGGTCAGCGTCTTTATCTGGTGTTCCAGAATCTTTTCCTCATGCTGCGCCCTCCGCAACTTTGCTTCGGTTTTCTCTATTTCCTGATTGAGTTTTTCCAGCTTTTCACTCATAGCGTCAGCCCTCCGTTCTGGGAATGAGTACATATATCTTGTTCGGCTCCCCAAAGCCTTGACGCACCCGCACAATCAGTCCGGCAGCTTCCAGCTCGTTTAAGGAACGCTTCACGGTCATGGTGCTGCGGGAGAGCGCCGCCGACAATTCCACAATCGGGAAACAGATAAATAAAATCCCGTTCATGTCCTCTATGCCATTTGCCAGAACATCGTCCAGCATACGGGCGTACATGATTTTTGCGGTGCTGCTGATCGGGAGCCGCAGCATGGCTCTCGGCAGAGGCATACTGGGCGGCAGGGGTGTGTCAATCGTCATAAATTCATATTCCATTCAGTTGGTGTCCTCCTTTTTCTGTTTTGAGCGTTTGGAAAGATAGCGGGGGCAAGCCACAATGACCGCCCGGAAGCTCTGCTTGCAATCATGCTGGCATTTCCGGCAAAGCTTGTTGTAGCTCCTGCGTCCACGCTCGTTTAAGAAGAAAGCAAGCTCTTTCTTCAACTTCTTTGACATTCTCGGCATAGTGCCTCCTTAATGAAAAATCCGCCCATGCTGGCGGTAACAGCCGCCGGTGGACGGATAGCAGATTTTTGTGTTGCATTTCGGGGCGATTTTCAGGGAAATTCAAGCCATAGAGCCGCCCGAAAATCCCCCGTGGTATTACGGGCAGGGTAGGCTATACCTTGCCCGATTGTTGGTTTTTGGTATCGTTTTGGTGTCCATTTTGCCGGTTCTCCCCGGTGTCGTTCCTGCCCCCGATTCTCACGGCGGCGTTTCGCTCCCCTTGGTACGCTCGCTGCGGTCAGGGTTCCTCCATTTCCCTGCCGCAGGTCACGGCGCTACATCTCCGGGGCGCATATCCCACACAAGCCGGTCATTCGGTTGAATTGATTCACCGATGAACTACTTGTATGATAGAACATTTTTGTACCCTGCTCCGTATATCCATAAAGTAGGAAATCCAGCTGAAAATCGAAAATTTCCACGTTCTCGGAAATGGTGTGGTATAATCTTTAGAGAGCGGCGGGGGAGCCGCCGGAAAGGAGCCATTCGCCTATGAAATCACGCCTTAGCATACAGGAACGGCTAAAGGATTTACGCACAGAGAGAAAGCTGAAGCTGGAAGAACTATCAAACCTGACCGGCATTTCAAAGTCTGCCCTTGGCAGCTATGAAGCGGACGATTACAAAGAAATCAATCATGGCAACCTCGTTATTCTGGCGGACTTCTACGGGGTGTCCCTTGATTACCTGCTGTGCCGGACAGAAAACAGGGAGCAGGTAAACACGCCCTTAATGGAGCTGCACCTGAATGATGAAACAGTGGAGCTTTTGAAAAGCGGCAAAATCAATAACCGTCTGCTCTGTGAGATTATCACCCACGGAAAGTTTGAGCGGCTGATGACCGATACGGAAATTTACATAGACGGTCATGCGACCGCCCGCTTCCGGGATATGAACGAAGGGCTGGAAGAACAGCGGCTTGCCCTCATTCAGAAGCACCGCTATGTGGACGGGGATTTATATTCGGAAACGCTTCTTGCCGCCCAATTAGAGGAAGAAGATTTTTTCTGCCATATAACGCATAAAACATGGGATTCCATTCTCCACGATATACGGAAAGCCCATGAACACGACATTGACAGCACGCCGGATTTCTCCCTCGCAAAGAAAATGGCGCAAGATATTCAAAACGCCCTGAAATTCCCCGGCGACCACCTGACAAAAATCTGGAAAGTCATTTTAAATATGCTGGGTATCGACTTTGACAAGCTGCCCCCTGCTGAGCAGAAAGTCTTGAAAAAAGTGCTGGCAAAATCGCCGGTCATTAAAAACAATCCTTTGAATTTCCGGCGCAGGAGAAAATAAAAACTGCCGTTGTTGGAATTGCGGTTCCTGCAACGGCAGCGCCTTTATTCGCTGACATATTCTATATCAATCCTGAAATCCCCGCTGTCATAGCTGACAGCCAGCCCATAGCTTCCGATTTGAAGCGTTTCCTCGTCCTTGACCGGATAAAAGGCTTTTTGTTCTGCGTCAAAAAGAACAACTTCCTCCAATAGCTGCCCGTCAATCGTGTTTAGAATCTCCCTGATACAATCGTCACAAAAAACAGACTTCATCTTGTGGGCGCTGACAATCCGCCGCCCCCGGAAAATCTCTGCATAGCCGTCTTGTTCTCCCGGATATGATGTTACATGAATACTCGCTTCGCTGATTTCATCATAACCAAAGGACAGGCGCATACCGCCGTATTCATCATCCGGGCTTTCGTCTGTGTGATACACGTCAAGGGAATAGGTTTCTCCTGTATTGACACAAACAAGAAATGCCTGTGCCGGATAGCTTTCCTGGCAGGTGGGGCAGCTCTCGGACGTGTTCGGAATGTACTGTATCAAATTCTCCATATCCCTGCCGTATTCACTGAATACCAAATCATGGCGGATAGTCTGGGCTATCTCGTCATACTCGTCCTCGGTGGCGGTGGCAAAGTAGGTTGCTATCATATTTAGTGTTTCTTCCACGTCCTGCTCATACTGGCGGTTGTTACGGATATTCCCGATTGCAATTCCAGCCATACATAGAACCGCCGTGAACGCACACATAAGAAATGAGCCGCACCAGATACTTTGCTTATCTGACCGGCTTAGGTGTTGTGTGGAATCTTCCTCGTCCTCATAAACGAACCAAAATTCCCGCCATGTTTCCTTTACTTTTTCCCACATTCTTTTCATCTCATGCCCTCCGTTTAGCTATTAGCCAATATAACATAGTCTAACAGAATCTATGATAAATGACAATCATATTATAGGCTTATGGTGTACAAAATAATAACTGACAGCTAACAAACGGGTGGTGGCAATGGAGAGAAAAGGATTAGGAAAGCGTATCAATGAGGTACGAAAAGACCGGGGCTTTACCGCAGACAAGCTCTCGGAATTATGCAATATCAACGCAACGTATCTTCGCCAGATTGAGGGCGGTGTGAAAATGCCCAGTCTGCCGGTATTCATAGATATTTGTAACTCCCTGCGGATTTCCCCTGATTATCTGCTTCAAGATGAATTGGAAGAAAACGAAATCAGCAAAATCAAGGAGCTGGAAGCACTCTGGAAAGACGTGTCGCCCAGCAAACAGGAGCTTGCCGTTGCTATGATAAAAGCGGTGTTGGAGCATAATGAACAGTAGGACAGCCAGCCGGTTCCGACTGGCTGAATTGTTTTTTGTTTAAATGATATAGAAAAGCCCAGAACGGGCAACTTCACAGCTTCCCGCTCCGGGCAATATCCTTTTATTCTATGTTAAGAGGTGCCGTTATCCCTCGATGGCAATGTATTTCTTTTTTTCAGCTTCCGGTTCTTTCGCTTCTTCTTTTGGAATGTTAATCTTCAATACCCCGCTTTCATATTTTGCATGGATATCGTCCTCTTTCACATTCTCGCCGATGTAGAAAGAACGGCTCATACTGCCTGCATAACGTTCCTGACGTACAAATTTGCCTGTTTCTTTTTCCTTCTCATCCTTGTCAAGGCCCTTTGCGGCGCTGATTACCAGATAGCCGTCCTTCAGTTCCAGAGTAATCTCATCCTTCTTGAAACCAGGCAGGTCAATATCCACCTCATAATGGTCATCGTGCTCCTGCACATCCGTCTTCATCATTTTTGCTGCATGGTGCCCGTATAACTTCCGCTCTGCTTTATCATCAAATGACGGGAACCCCCAAAAATCATCAAAAACATCATCAAATAAGTTTTCACCAAAAACACTAGGTAACATCATAAGTCATCGCTCCTTTTTTAATGTTAAAACCGAATTGTCAATCAGAACCAAGAATACTTGGGAAGAAATCGGAACCTCTCATCTGTTCCGTTTCCCTTTCCTTTGTTCTATCTGTGTTATAGCGCGCTTGTTAGCATTTGTCAATGGTGAGTGCTAATTTTTTTGTGAACTTTTTGTGTCCTCTTAAAAAGCGAATCATAACCATTTTTTCTTTTTGAATTTCCAAATTAACGCTGCGACTGTCACAATGCTCACCAGAATTACCAATGGATATCCATATTTCCATTTGAGTTCCGGTATATGTGAAAAATTCATCCCGTACCACCCTGCCAGAAGCGAAAGCGGGAGAAATATTACTGTCACCACTGTAAAAATTTTCATCAGATCATTCTGCTCAATCGCCAGCTGGGATTGATATGCTTCCCGGAGCTGGGACACCATTTCCTGCAAATTCTTAACGGCACTCAGGTAACGGTCCGTTCTATTCCTCAAAGTCATCAATCTGCGGACTCCGTCTTCGCTAAATAGTTGGTTGTCATTCACGGTCATTTCATCAAAAATGAAATTAAGCTGCTCATAGTAGCGTTTCAGGCGCAACAGTTCCTGCCTCCATGCAGTAATGTATTTCAAATAGGATGCCTTGTCGCCGGACAGCACCTTGTCTTCATTATTGCTGATTTCTTCCTCAAGATTATTCAAAAAATCCATGTCTCCTTTCAGCAGTAACGAAAAAAAATGGTAGAAAAGCCGCTCATTTGTTGCTCCTTCTTCCCCTGTCATCGTATGCAGAATCATATTTGCTTTTTCTTCTGCCTCAGAGGTTTCACAAAATACCAGCAAATCCTTTCCGTCCAGATATAAGAGCATCTTAAAATCCTCTTTTTTTTCACTCTGAACATCGTACCAGTCAAATGCAAGGATATCGCAGTCCTTAAAACACTCAAAACTGTCCGTAATCTGTTCATCAATATACCGAAGAATCTTTTTATCCATATAAGGAGCAGCTTCATCGGTGTTTGTAAATGAAAATACTTTGTACATTTATCCTCCACGTCCTAACTTTGTTATATTTTCAATGTTGGAATATTGCTATTCTTCAGCAAGGAATTTTCGACTTTTTGATTCTATCTTCTGCTTCACCAGAAGAAGATTTTTCTCGTTCCAGTTCAATCACATCTGAAATATCACAATCCAACGCCCCGCAGATACGAAGCAGGGTTTCCATGCTGATATGCAATCCCTTTCCCATATTGGCAATCTGGTTTGTGGTGAGTCCTGCGGCAAGCCGCAAGTCCTCTTTTCTCATGTTCCGCTCTTTCAATGTATTCCAAAGCGGTTGATAGCTTATGTGCATTTATCGTCCTGCCTTTCTCCCAGTGCTGGGGTTCGTGCTTCCCATTATAGCAGTTTTCTTGCTAACTCGCAATATTTCTTGACGGCTCGCCGGTTCCGTCTGGATTGTGCTTTTCCTTTCCGCTTTTATTTACATCTAATTAGCCATAACCTGTTTCATTCCCTGGCTTTTTGCTTATGTGTGATAAAGAAGCAATAGAAGTGCAAAAAATTTTGCCGTTCCTATCCGACACTTGGCCATTGTGTCGGATAGGTCGGGCGGTTATTCGGGCAAGTCAATCTTGCCGACAAAGCTGTAATAAATCTCAATGTCCTGCCTGCGGGTGCCGTTCTCATCATAGCTGCACTCATGCACCACAATTTTCTCGATCATTTCCCGCAAGAGAGTGGGGGTCAGTTCTTCAAAGGCAAGGTGCTTGCGGACAATGCCCATAAATTTCTCGGCGTTGACGGTAGCTGCCTGTGACTTGTCCAGTTCGGCTTGCAGGGCGGCGGCTCTCTTTTTCAGCTCCGCTTGCTCGGCTTCGTAGTCAGCCGACAGTTCCATGAAACGCTCATCGCTGATTTTGCCGTTTACATTGTCCTCATACAGCCGCTTGATAATGCGGCTGATTTCAGAAATGCGTTCCTGCGCCTGTTCAAGCTGCTTGATGGCTGCGGCGGTCTTTCGCTTGCCGCCGATCTCGTTCTGCTGGACAAGTAGTTTCACAAACCGGCTCTCATGCTTGGCTGCGTATTCGGTCACTTGCCGGAGATTTGCCAGGACACCAGCGGTCAACAGATCGGTGCGGATAAAGTGCGCCGTACAGTTGCGGGTGCGCTTCTTGTAGCTGCCGCAGATGTAGCAGTCCTGTTTGCGGTCTTTGTTCTGATACCGCTGCTGATACAGCACATGGCCGCAGTCGGCGCAGAACAAAATCCCGGAGAACAGCCCCACTTCATCGTAGCGGTTCGGGCGTTTGCGCTGTTTGCGTAACTCCTGCACCCGTTCCCATGTTTCCTTGTCGATGATCGGCTCATGGTGGTTCTCGAAAATGGCCTGCTTCTCGACGGGGTTCTCTATGCTGTGCTTGACCTTATAAGAAGGCTTTTCCGTTTTGAAGTTCACCAGACATCCGGTGTACTCTCGGTTTTCGAGGATATGAACGACGGTGTTGGTCGCCCATTTGCACTCATAGCCGGGGTGGTAGCGGCGGGTGCTGCCCGTCCTGCGGTATTCCAGCGTCCCCGGCGTGGGGATTTGCTGCTCCGTCAGCATACGGGCAATCTTGGTCGGGCCGTTCCCGGCAAGGCAAAGCTGGTAAATCTGCTGCACCACCGGGGCGGCTTCCTCGTCTATAATAAAATTCTCGTCCTCGTCCATCACATAGCCGTAAACCGGCTTGCTGGTAACAGGCTTGCCGCTCATGCCTTTTGACTTTTTCACTGCCTTGATTTTCTTGCTCGTATCTCTCACCAGCCATTCATTGAACAGATTTCGCAGCGGGGTAAAATCGTTGTCCATGCCCTCGCTGGCACTGTCCACATTATCGTTGACAGCGATAAAACGCACACCCTTTTGAGGGAACAGCATTTCCGTGTAAAACCCTACCTGCAAGTAGTTTCGCCCTAACCGGCTCATGTCCTTGACGATGACCGTACCCACTTTCCCGGCTTCAATGTCCGCAAGCATGGCTTGAAATCCGGGCCGCTGGAAGTTCGCGCCGGAAAAACCGTCGTCGGTGTACCAGCGCAGATTGGTAAAGCCGTTCTGTTTTGCGTAGGTTTCGAGTATCCTTTTTTGGTTCGATATGGAATTACTCTCGCCTTGCAATTCATCCTCGTGGGACAATCTCGGATAAAGGGCGGTAATGAGGTTTTGGGTGGCTTGTCTTAACATAAAATCCTCCGTTTCCGACAGCCAGCCCCACTATTCCGTGGTTTCATTGTACCACGGAACGGCGGGGGCTGTACAGCGGCAAAAGCGTTAAATTTGCTTCTTTACAGCTTTTCAATTTTCCGATTTTTATGGTATGGGTTGTCGTCCCATATTTGCAGTAGAAAAGTTCATAACTCCGTGGTATACTCTGATTTAACAAAAAAATCAGAAGTTAAAGGAGAAAACATGAAGTATACAATAGATGAATTAACCGCGGCCAAAAGGCAAATTGATTCAACTCTGCACAAGCTAAGAGAAACAGTAAAAACATTTGAATCAAAGGATAATTCCGAGCGTTATAAATCACAAATCACATTGGCAAAGAGAAGAATAAAAGCCTTTGAAATTGCAAATTATTTTATAGAGAATGAGATTAAGAATTGCTAAAGCACTTCCGATTTTCGTTCCAGCGGTCATGCTCCCTGGCATGGCCGCTTTTCCATGCCCCGGTTCACGCCGGATAAGTCGGCTCCTGTGTAGCAGCGGCTTCCGCTTCCAGTACCCGCGCCATTTTGTCGGCGGCTGTGGTTGTGGTGTCTTTCTTGAAATAGCCGGACACGACAAGGACGGAATTGCCCATGCGGATTTCCGTCACACAGTCAGGGCGGCGGGTGGTGCGGGTGTCGTGCTGCTTGTTATCTGCCATAGGCAATACTCCTTTCAGTCGGTAATCAGTTTCTTCATGCTCTCCATTTTCCGCTTGGCGGTTTCCTGCCGGAAGTTGTCGCCGGTAAAGCGTACCGGGACGCACATGGAAAGCAGGCGGTCATAAATCCGGGAATGGGCGGTGTCCTCCGGGTTGTGCAGGTCGTCCAGCGTAAGGTTGGTCGTGACGATCAGCGGCTTGCCGCTGCGGTAACGGCTGTCAATCACATTGAACACCTGTTCCAGCCCGTATTCCGTCCCGCGTTCCATGCCGAAGTCGTCAAGGATCAGCAGCGGATAACGACAAAGGCGGGAAATGTACTCGTTGCGCCCCTCAAAGCTGGCGGCAAGGTCATTGAGGATAAGAGCAAAGTTCGTCATGCGGACGGGGATTTCTTTCTCCATGAGGGCGTTTGCGATACAGCCTGCAAGGTAGCTTTTGCCGGTGCCTACGCCGCCCCAGAACAGGCAGCCGATATTGTCTGTCCGCATATCTTCCCAATGCTCCACATACCGGCGGGCAAGCCCGGTCTGCGGGTTCCTGCCGTTGTCGTTCTCGAAAGTCCAGTCCCGCATGGTGGGGTCGGTAAAGCCCCGGCGTTTCAGTTCTTCCACGGTGTCAAGGTGTCTGCGCCGCTTTTCGGCGGCTTCCCGTTCCTCGCGGGCGGTTCTCTGGCAGTCGCACTCTGCCGGGTGGCGGTCGCGCCCGAAGATAGCGGCCTTATCCGGCGCAAAATAGGCTTCTTTCGGCTTGCGGCACTTGCCGCAGTACAGTAAACCGTCCTCGCCGGTGTAGTCCTCCGGCTCCGGGATGGTGGTCGTCATATTCTCCAAAACCGCGTTGATTTCATTCTTCATAAACTCTCGCCCTCCTTGCATGAGTAGTCTGGTATGCCCTTTTTAGGGGCTTCCTTTTTGTCGTTCCCCGCCCATATCCGCAGGGCGGCGGCATAGTTCTGGTAGCTTTTCCCGTTGGCGGCAAGGTAGCGGCTCATTTCCTCGATGAACCGTTCCAGCCTGTCAGGGTACTCTGCCTGCAACTCGTCGTATTCGGTCTGTGACAGAAAAATATTTCCATATCGGCCATAGGGCGCGGACGGCCCCCCACTCACTCCCTTTGTTTGGCTCTCTGTAAGGTTGTTTATAGTAGTTTGGTTAGGGGACGGTTTTCCGACCATCATAAGGTCGGTTTTCTGACCATCAGTAGGACGGTTTTCCGGCTCTATGAGGGGCGGACTTCCGGCCATCAGTTGGTCTGAAAACTGTACCTGTGGCACTGGCGGTACTTTGACATAAAGCCGGTTCGGTGCGGAGAAGCCGCCCCGTTCCCGTTCCAACAGCCCCGCCGTGTCCAGTTCATTAAGCGCCCCCTTGATGGTGGTGCTGCCTTTATCCAGTATTTCTGCTATCTCCGCGATGGGATAGATAATATAAATCCTGCCCTCGTCGTCCAGCCACTTGTTTTTCTGGGAGAGGGTGGAACGGTCTAACAGCAGCGAATACAGCAGCTTGGCGGTCTGTGAAATCTCCATTTTCAGCAGGAAACGGGGATACGGCAGATAGGCGGGCAGCCGCGTGTCTGCCCTGATATAATCAGCGATAGGATCACCTCCCTGTGTTCGGGTTGATTTTGGCGTATTGTCACGCATTAAAACGCCGTTTCCGGGGGAAAAGGATAAATGTATCGCGTACCCTTTGACACCCACGAAAAAAGCCTTGATTTATGCGGGTTTGAAAGGCTCTAAAGCGTGACATCTCTGCCTTTGTTTCCGCTTTCTCTCGGCGGCTTTGATTTTCTTCATGCGCCCGGCGCAGTCGGGGCAGTATTTTCCCCGGTTGGATTTGGGGACAAAGGCCGCCCCGCAGACGGCACACCGTTTCCGGCTTCCCCGGCACAAGAGGGCTGCGGCCAGCTCCCCGTCAAGGGGCAGGACAGCCACACGGAACCAGTGGCACATGAGGGAAAAGGAAATGCTCTGGACGCACACGCAAGGCTCCCCGTCGTCCAATAGCAGGCAGTTCCCCTCATCGTAGTTACAGCACTCATGTACCAGCCGCCGCGCCCGCCGGTGCTGGCGGTAGTCCATGTGGGGCAGGTTATCGCTCATGGCTCTGCTCCTTTCTGCGGTGCGGCTCGTCCCGGCGCAAAATCTGGTCGATGTTCCGCTTGACGGTCTGCAACTCCTTGAACCGCTGTTTCTGTTCGTGATAGGTGTTATACAGGCCGTCTTTCTCGGAGATAAGCTGCTCGATCTCGGCCTGCAACGCTTTCCGGGCGGGCAGCTTGGTAATGCCATGCGCCTTGAAATACCGGGCTGCTGCGTCGGCTATGATAAAATCGCTCTCATGGGCCTGCCGGTATGCGGCGCGGGCTTTCTCGGATTTCTGTGCCCGCAGCCCGTCGCGGGCGGCCTTGGTCTGGGCGTAGGCCAACACCTGCCGCTGCAACTTCTTTTTCCCTTGCAGCTTCGTTTCCAGTGCTTTCAGTTCGCCGCTGGTCTGGCGCATTTTCTGATAGGCGGTGTCAACGGCGGCTTCTAACTGCTCCGGGGAAGTAAAGCCGTATTGCTGGTAGACGGACAGCGTTTTGGCGGCCTGCTTCAGATTGTGTATCTTCGCCCAGCGTTCATAGCCCCGGCCTTTGCCCTCGGCCATTTTCTGCTCAATGTCCACAAGCCGCTGCACTCCGTCCTGTTTCGGGGCGGCTATCTCGGCTCTGGCAACCTGCAAGCGGTCTTTTATGGTGCGTGGGGGATCGGGGGATCTGGCTGGCGCTTCGGCTGCTCTGGCGGCGTTTTGCTCTAAAACGGCAAAGACAGCGGCGCGGTCAAAATCGTCGCCCAGCTTCCGGGCGGTAATTGGCTTTGTCCTGTCCGGCGTGAGGTAGGAAAGCCGCCCCCGGCTCTCCTTGACGG
>OLGL01002484.1_pt1 | contig 14171 bp, 8 predicted proteins | sample 1605041 | NCBI WGS metagenome assembly OLGL01 (sample SAMEA3888905, study PRJEB22519) | human gut metagenome | biome: human gut; feature: human-associated habitat; material: faeces | place: Denmark | collected 2010 | reverse complement strand
GCAACGGGGCGTTAGCTCATCTGGCTAGAGCGCGACACTGGCAGTGTCGAGGTGATGAGTTCGAGTCTCATACGCTCCACGAAAATTAAAACGGTTAGATTAGTCTAATCGTTTTTTTTGTACGCATTAACGAGCTATAAATTTACATATAGTCCATTTTCATTCGACAACTCATGAAAGAAGCTTTTACACGCAAGTCATTACTTATTTTAGGACGTGGCATAGGGCAAGTCATGTTCCAAAACAATGCATTGTCCGGATTATTGATGTTGATTGGAATCTTTTTGAATTCATGGCAAATGGGCCTATTGGCTGTAAGTGGCAACATAATAAGTACGTTGACAGCCCGTATCTCAGGATATGACTGTGATGATATAAAAAATGGATTATATGGTTTTAACGGTACACTGGTAGGAATAGCCGTAGGGGTCTTTATGCTTCTGACTGTAAGTTCCTTGATGCTGATGGCTATTGCCTCGTGTGCATCTACCTACATTGCACGGTTTTTCAACATGCAACGCGTGTTGCCCGGATTCACTACCCCTTTTATCCTTTCTGTATGGATGCTGCTGGGATTGTGCAGTTGGCTGATGCCTGACATGCTACTCGTCTCTGATACAGAAACACCCGCTTCTTCCTCCATAAATTACTTACAATGTTTCAGTATGGGCATAGGCCAGGTGATGTTTCAAGGAAACATGATGACCGGACTATTTTTCCTTGCAGGCATTCTCGTGAATTCCCGGAATGCAGCAGTATATACCATATTGGGAGCACTTCTCCCCCTCCTCCTAGCCACATTATTGGGAGTGGATTCCGAAGCTTTGAATATGGGTCTGATGGGATATAATGGCGTATTGTGTGCCCTTGCTTTAGGAGGTAAAAGCTGGATGAGCTGTATATGGGCTGCATGTTCCGTTTTACTCTCTGTTGTATTGCAAATTGTGGGAATGAATTGGGGAATTATTACATTGACCGCACCTTTCGTTCTCTCCGTATGGCTGACAATGGGAATAAAAAATCTCTATCTCTTTTTCAAATTAGGCAGAAAGCAAGCCACCAACCCCAGTAAAGGCATAAAGGCACATACATTATAAACAGCCTCTATACCATACTTATCTGCCATACCTCCCAATACAGCCGAAGCGATACCGGCAATTCCAAAAGCGAAACCAAAAAACAACCCGGAAATCAAACCCAGCTTATTGGGTAGCAATTCCTGGGCGTACAGCAATATGGCAGGAAAAGCGGAAGAAAGCATCAGACCGACACAGAAGCTCAGCACTACTGTCCATGCAAGCCCTACGTGAGGCATCATCATACTGAATGGAGCCGTTCCAAGAATGGAAGCCCAGATAACATACTTACGTCCTATCCTATCACCTACGGGACCTCCCACCAATGTTCCGATGGCAGTGGCTACCAGGAAGACAAACAAGAAAAGCTGTGAAGCCTGAACAGTAACACCAAATTTATGGATCAGATAGAATGTATAGTAGCTCGTCAAACTTGCCATATAGATATATTTGGAGAAGATAAGTATCAGCAGAATACTTATGGCAAACACCGTCATTCTTGAAGAAAGGGGACGCTCTATCTTTCCTGCCACAAGCATCGGGCGTTTCTTGATATGATTCAAGTAGGAACGGAACCAACGACATATAGGAATCATCACCACGATGGCAATCAAGGCAAAAACCGTGAACAAGGCAATGTGATGCCTCCCGTAAGGAGCTACCAGCAAAGCCACCAGTAACGGTCCAAGCGAGCCACCCAAATTCCCGCCCACCTGAAATAGAGACTGCGCCAGTCCGCGTTTTCCGCCGGAAGCCAGAAAAGTAATACGTGACGCCTCCGGATGGAGTACAGACGAACCGATACCCACAATGAATACCGAAGCCAGCAACCAATACAGATTAGTAGCAAAAGCCAGATTCATGATACCGACCAAAGTAAAGCCCATACCTATCGGCAATGACCAGGCAATGGGGCGCTTATCAAAGAACAATCCCATTAGAGGCTGAAACACGGACGCCGACATCTGATACACTAACGTAATCAGACCAATCTGGGCAAAACTCAAGGATAAATCCTCCTTGAACAAAGGGTATACTGCCGAAATAACCGATTGCAGCATATCGTTCAAACAATGCGAAATACTCAATGCTATAAGAATAGGAAAAGCAATTCTACGGATAGGAGGTCTCTGATTCTGTATCATCTTATACTGTCTATTACAAAAAACGGTGCAAAGGTACGTAAAAAATACATATCCAATCCACATAAAGACAAAACTCCCCGATTCTCGTCAATACAGAATCGGGGAGTTTTATCTTTATCAGTTCAGCAATCCCGGATTGGCTTCTATGGCTTCTTTCGGAATGGCCAATGTATAGCGGGCATCATTCTCTTCGAGTACATAACGCGTACCATCAAGCACTTTCTCCAAACGCGGACGGGTGGAACGACGAAGGTCAAACCAGCGATGTCCTTCAAAAGCAAGTTCACGGGCACGTTCATCTAATATTTCCTGTACCAACGCTTCCTTATCCATGGCATTGACAACAACGGATTTCGCTTCGTAGGCCTCCGGTGCATAACGTTTCCGCATCAGTTCCAGCAGGCGGGTACGTGCCTGAGACAGTTCTCCAAGTCGGGCAGCAGCCTCAGCAGCCGTCAGATATATTTCACCCACACGGAAAGTACACAAGTAGTTATTGCTTCCCGCCTTCTTATTCTTCCGGAAACCTTTTTCATCCGTTTCAGCAAAATATTTGTCCAGCCGAAGGTCGTTCTCAACATAAAGGGAGAGAAAAACCGGAGTAGCCAGAGCAGCCCCATTGATTGTACTGCTCAGAGGCGTCTCCAGTGGAGTAATATTTTCCACGGAATTATAACTGTTAGGAAGAGTTGCAGAGGCATCATTCAAATCTACCAATACAGACTTCACGGCAAGCACTGCCTCAGCAGCATCCCAAGCCGCCTGCCACTCGCCCTTATAAAGGGATACGCGTGATTGAAACGCCTCTACCGAAGCCGCATTGAAACGATATGAATATCTCTGTTCCCATTCTGCCTTCGTGACCAGTTTGCGTGCCTCGTCAATATCTGCTTGGATGGAAGTATAAACTTCTTCCACCGTATTGCGTTTCAGGACTTTCTCTAAATCCGTATCCAATTTCAGCGGTACCGATTTGGTATCCAAAGCTCCCTCCTTAGTATAGGGCTGTCCATAAAGATTTACCAATAAGAAATGTACATAAGCACGGAGCATATACGCTTCTCCTACAAGCTGATTTATCTCTTCCTCAGTGCCTTCCTTAATATCACTTCTGCTCTCAATAACGTGATTGGCAATAAAAAGCACATTGTAATACTTGGCCCATTCAAACGATGAGGTATAGGCATTGGGAGCAAGGTCGTTCCAGCGCTCTATATCCATATAATAATTTTGGTCATATTCATTATCCCGAACCTGCATCTCGTCGGAACGGAAACAAGCCATTCCCCGGTCACTGAATTTACTCACGTCCTTATAAGAACGGGCAAGCAACGCTCTATACTCAGCCAAAGAATTGGGAATGACACTACCAGTAGGCTGTATATCCAGATAGTTGTCGCATGCCGCAAGCAGAAGCATGCAGGCCATTATCATCAGACTTATTGTTTTCTTCATTTTCTTTCTGCTTTTGAAGTTAGAAATTCAAGTTCAAACTGAATGTAACCGACTTGGGTACGGGAGTTGCATAAGGATTGTACATCGACTCCGGATCCATGTAGTTATTATATCCCGAACCAAACACGAAGAGATTGCGTCCTTCAATAGATACCGTTGCCGAGTTCATTCCCAAACGCTTTGTCAGGAGCTCAGGGATACGGTAACCCAGACGCAGATTCTGCAAACGTACGTAGTTCAGCTTCTTCACCCAGATATCCAAATCTCTCCAGATGGTTTTAGAATCATACCAGGAGTACTCTTCCGGGTTGGAAGCACTCAGCATAAATGCCGGAAGCTCCGCATTCGGGTTTTCCGGAGTCCAGCGGTTCAGCACATCCGCATTATAGTTCTTGCCATAATCCGGATTGATGATGTCATAAGAGGGTTGCGTACGTACGTACCCGCCAAACGTCAAAGAGAAATTGACATTCAGCTCCCAGTTTTTATAGCTGAAGGTATTAATCAAACCTCCCGTATAAGGAGCATCGCTACTCCCGATATACGAATAAAAGGTTCTCTCTTCGGCTGCAGTTACATCGGAAGAGGCAATACCTATCCCCCACTCGTCCTTCAGGCGGTAAAGCTCCTTCAAGGTCACTTTCTCTCCCTCCGGATTATAGAACATCATATTACCGGTTTCCTTATTCACTCCCGCAGTCTTCAGTGCGAAAATTGCCCCTACGGGATAGCCTTCACGTCCCGGAGTGGTCTGCTGCTCCGGTATGTTTTCCTGCAATACCTTATTACCGTTATAGGCAAAATTGAAATTTGTGTACCAGGAGAAGTTCTTTGTCGTTATGTTACGGGTAGACAAGCTGATTTCCACACCTTTGTTCTCCATACTTGCCCAGTTGACGTTCATCGAAGTAAAGCCCGTCTCCAGAGGAAGCATGCGCAAAGCTATCAAATCGGTACCCTTACGGTAATAATAGTCCACGCTCAGATTGATAGCCTGGTTCAATACAGAAAAATCAAAGCCGGCATTGACAGACTGCGTCTTTTCCCAACGCAACTTCTTGTTGGGAGCGGAATTAATGATAATTACATCTTCCGATACTCCGGGCAAAATACTCTCCGACCGATATGTACCCAGCAGGAACGGAGAAGTATTCTTGTCAATATTTCCCTGCAGACCGTAAGATGCACGGAACACCAGGTTATCCACCCACTTGGCCTGCTGCATAAACGGTTCTTGCGACAGACGCCACAAGGCACTGACAGAATAAAGAGGAAGATAGCGGTACTTCTTATCCACACCGAAAAGATCGGAACCGTCAAAACGGATACTTCCTCCCACCGTGTAGCGATTCAATAAAGAGTAAGAGGCCGTAGAGTAGAAAGATACATAAGCATTCTCCTTATACGTCGTCTGATGGAGCGGGAAAGACGTGGCGTAACTTTCGTTGGGGAAAATCACCGGTTTGGTCGTCAACGTCTTGCGGTCGAAGCCATACCCTGCCGAAAACAAGGTTTCATACCAGGTCTTGCGCAGCTCGGTACCCGCCATCACTTCCAGTTCATGAATATCATTGAAACTGTCGCGATATTCTCCCATCGCCTTCCAAGTAATCTGTGAATTGGAGTTTTCATAAGACTTCTGCATACCTCCTTCGGGCAGGAAGTGTTTGGTTTCTCCGCCCTGGGAGTATTCGCTCAACTTATAGTAATAGCGCATGGCATAGCTTTCCCAGTCCGCTATTTCTTCTCTGGAAGTCTTTTCCAACTGATAGCCAAACTGGGAAGTCAGCTTCCACTTGTCATTGAACCGTAGCTCCGCATCAAATATAGATGAAAAAGAATTCACCACGCTTTCATTAGACGTGTTCTGCCGTTCTTCAAAGATGTTGAATCCTAAATCCTTATCAGTGTTGTTCTGAATATCGTAGTCGTAATTATAGTTGCCATTCTTGTCATAAAGTTCAAAATACGGATTAGCCTTGCGTGAATAGAACACGGGATTCGACATACCGTATGCATCTGTCAAGTAATTGGTATTTTTGCGACGGTTGGCAAACATGGAGGCACCCACTTTCAGTATACTGTTCACCTTATAGGAAGTCTTTCCTACCAAGTTGAAACGGTCCATACCCACACCGTCCACATTTCCATCCTCTTTATAATAGCCGAAAGAGGTATAATACGTAACCCTTTCCGTACCGCCGGAAAGGCTCAAGTTATATTCCTGGCTGAAAGCATCGCGGAAAAGGATATCTCCCCAGTTTGTATTAACACTCTTCAAACGGTTGATGGCAGCTTGTGTATCACTGCTCAAGGCATCCCATCCTCCATTCTGGAAAGCAGACAACTCATTGTAATTGGAAAGAATATTATATACGCCTCCTTTATGATTGTCCGGAGAATAGTTATTACGGATCATATCCATTTCCAATCCGACTTTCTCCGCTGAGTTCAGCAAGTTCAACCGGTCAAGGCTCAATGTAGGAGTATAGGTAAACCGGGACGAGAAATTGATAACCGGTTTACCGACCTTACCCTTCTTTGTTGTAATCACAATGACGCCATTGGCTGCCCTCGCACCATAGATGGCAGTGGCTGCCGCATCCTTCAGAATGGTGATATTCTCAATATCAGCCGGATTCAAGCCTGCAATGGAAGATTGCTTCATGTTGGTTATGTCATTCAGCTCATCCGGTTCGGGAACATCCGTTCCCTCCAAAGGAATGCCGTCCAGCACCCACAAAGGGTCTTGTGTACCATTCAATGAAGCGGTACCGCGAATGCGTATCTTTGCCGGAGCACCCGGAGCACCGGAAGTCGGGCTGACAGAAAGTCCGGCAATTTGTCCGGCAAGTGCCTGGTCGATACTTTTTACTGCACCGATGGTCTCGTCCGATATATCCAGTTTGGATACCGCTGCCGTCAGCTTGCGGCGCTCCACTGTCTGGTAACCCGTCACAACAACGGCATCGAGCATTTGGGAAGATGCATGAAGTGTTATTTCATAATGTTCCTTTCCCGGAACAAGCTTCACTTCCAATACGTCATATCCCACGTAGCTACAAAAGAAACGGGTTATCCCCGTAGGTATAGCGATAGAGAACTGACCATCCACATCAGTGATGACCCCCATTGTAGTCTGAGCACTCCCCGCCTTTTTCAAGTCTTCCGCAGTCACATAAACGGAAGCACCGATAAGCGGTAGGTTATCCTCTGAAGATATTACTACGCCCTGGACTTTTTTCTCTGCAGCAAAAGCAGATGACAAAGCTCCTACAAAGCATAGCAAAACGATTAATACACGTTTTTTCATGCGTTACATATAAAATTAATTAATACTCTATTGAAAAGAAAAATCACTTTACTCCTAATGCAGTATTGATACGCAAAATCAAATCCTTATAATGATATTTAGTGGCTATATCCGATGCACCCAGACGATTTTGGAGCAATTCTTTGATGCGAAGCAACTCACCACGCTTCACGGAGATGACATCAGATACGCGGTTTATCTGCGAACCGTAGAAGTTCAGTTCGCGGTGTGCACCCATACGGTCGGCATCCAAAGTCTTACCGGCATGCTCGTCACAGCTGCAAAGGGCAGTCTGATGGTCCAGCAAGAAGTGGTTGTCCATCAGTTTTTTGTTTATTTTCACTCCTTCGCTTTCGGCAGCTGCCGTAATCAGTGCATCTACGAAGTTCTTCTGCAAAGCACGTGTCATGACGTCCGGCAAGGCACCGCGTTCCGTAGTGGCAAAGATGTTGCGATGCAGGCCATCCATCAGCTCTACCACCGTGAAAGCCTTTTTGCCGTTCACCGATTCGTTCTCCAACATACGCATCAGGCGGTTGTTGCCCAGCAAATCCCAAAGGATATAGGATTGGGCATTCTTCAACACTTGTGTCGGTGCATTCTCCACTACGCCCAGTGGAGTGTTGCGCAGCAAGTAAGTGTACTCTCCCACTTCCGTGTCGAACAGCCATTTGGGATAGGTCAGCACTTCGTCCAGCAGAAACTTCAGGGCGGCTTGCTGCTTTTCTTTTTCTACGAAAGTATAGGTTTTCTGTCCGTCGCCCACAACGGTGTTTTCTATATAGATACCACCGATGTTTGCCAATACATGATAGAGGTAATTGTTCCATTGGTTGATAACCGCATAGTATAGGCGGGAAGCTTCTTCATAAGTCTGTCCTTTCTCGCCAGTAGTAGTCCATTGGATGATTTGAGGAACAATACGCTTCAAGTTCTCAATACCCAGCAGAGATGAGCGGACAGCATCATCGCCCAAATCTTCATTCTGCGCACGCGGGTCTACGGCATCACGTACATCCTGCGCCTCACTATATTTATATAAACGGTCTGTATGACGGCTCAGGAAGTCGGCAAGCAAGTCCTTCTCTGCCTCTGGGGTTTCTTTACCATACCAACGATAGCCGTATTCTATGGCAAACATATCATACGGACCGATATGAGGAGAAAGCTCCGTAACACCGTCACCCGGCTGTGCCACATAGTTGAAACGTGCATAGTCCATGATAGAGGAGGAAGTGGTATTCATACGATCCGTAAATGTTTTGGAACGCAGGGAATCTGTCGGAAAAGTCCAGGAAGCAATCATATTGTGGCGCAAGCCCAACGAGTGCCCCACCTCGTGGCATGCCACAAAACGCATGGCATCACCCATCAGTTCATCCGGCAGCCTTACTCCTCTTGCTTCGGGACGTACGACACCGGTTTGCACTGTAATCCATTCCTGGAGCATGCCCAGCACATTATGCCACCACATGATGTCCGCTTCCAATATCTCGCCCGAACGGGGGTCGAGGATAGAGGGGCCCATGGCATTGGCTTTGGTGGAGGCGGCGTAGGTCAGCACGGAGTAGTTCACGTCATCCTTATCCACATTCATGCTGTCCGTCAGTTCCTTGGCTATGATAGCATTCTTGAATCCGGCACGTTCAAAAGCAGCCTGCCAATCCTCGATTCCCTGCTTGATATATTTCCGCCAACGACGGGGAGTGGAGTTCTCGATGTAGAACACAATCGGTTTGGCCGGTTCCACCAATTCACCGCGAAGGTAACGCTCCCGGTCTTCCGGTTTCGGTTCCAGACGCCAGCGGGTGATGAACGGTTTCTTGTCTACACGCTGCTGACCGTCACTGTAATTTAATAACGGATTAGTAAAATAACCTACACGCGGACTATCCAGACGTCCCATCATCGGTTTCTCCGGCAACAGCAACAGAGAGGAACTGACTTCGACCGTAACAAACACAGTCGTTGTTCCCTCAGTCACCTTAGTTGTCAGCTCGGAAGTAGCTACCACATTGTTCTCAAAAGCTTTGATAGATAAAATGCGGGAGAGATTCTTGATGGCCGAAGTTCCCAGGTTGATATTCGTAAAGACATTATTGATACTCGTCTCCGTACCATCATAAATATCGTTGACCTTGACCACTATCATGGTAGAGTCATTATTGAATGCCTCTATCTTGAAGCCGGCTATCAGCGGAGAAATATAATTATCCAGTACGGACTGCCGTATGGCATCCTCGTCCGGTGCCAACGGAAGAGGACGGCTCTGACGTACCAACAGCTTGTTGGCAGCCTTGTCCAATTCAAAACGCACCATCTGATTTTCGTAATTCGTACCACGGTTCACACCCGCCTCATTCAGTTCGGAAGGCACACGTTGTAATTTATTTACTACCAGCATATCACGTCCCAACAGCCTTGCCGGCACTTCAAAGTAATAATCGCTCTTCTTCTGGTAAACATTGAACATTCCCTTGCGGGCAATAGCATCGGAACCAGTCAATTTTTCGTAGTCGCTCTTGGATTGAACGCTGTCCTTGGTTTCACTCTTCTTTTTCTTACGGAACCATCCCATAGCTTCGGGAGAAGCAAAATCAGATGTACCGGCATGCAACAATACGGCAGGCTCACACATGAGTACTCCCGCAACTGCCACGACTGGCAGGATTGTCTTCAATTTCATCAATTCAAACTCTAACTTTAATGCAACAATTACTCCGTTAACTCTCTCTCTTTGACGTATGTTAATAAATACCAACCGCCAGTTTGTTCTACCTCCATAGAACAGTAAACGGGGCGCAAAGATACGAAAAGTATATTTTAAAAGTCACTAAACAACGCTCATTTATGTTTTTTCCATAAACAATATGAAGACTTTTACATATATATCATTTTTTCTCCCATCCTCTATCATTTCTTCTTCACATAAAATTTTGTACCACTGATACCAAATTATCTTCCCCAAGTGGAGGCAAAACAATGATAATATTGTATCTTTGCACCGTTTTTAACTTAGAAAATAAATAAGATAACAACGATATGATAGCTAAAATCAATCAGCTTCTGCAGGAAGTAGAGGCGCTGAAAGCCGCTAACGCCGAGGAATTAGAGGCACTCCGCATCAAGTACCTCAGTAAAAAAGGAGCCATCAATGACTTGATGGCAGATTTCCGCAATGTAGCCGCCGAACAGAAAAAAGAGGTGGGTATGCGCTTGAACGAACTGAAAAACAAAGCACAAGAAAAGATTGCCGCTTTGAAAGAACAGTTCGAAAGCCAAGATACCGGCTGTGACGATATTGACTTGACCCGTTCAGCCTACCCGATAGAATTAGGAACCCGCCATCCGCTCTCCATCGTGAGAAACGAAATCATCGATATATTTGCCCGTATGGGATTCAATATCGCCGATGGACCGGAAATGGAAGACGACTGGCACGTATTCTCCTCCATGAATTTTGCCGAAGACCATCCGGCACGCGACATGCAGGATACATTCTTCATCGAAAATGATACAGAAAACGTATCGCACAGCATCATTCTTCGCACACACACATCCAGCGTGCAAAGCCGTGTTATGGAGACCACGCAGCCTCCTATCCGCGTACTTTGTCCGGGACGTGTATACCGTAATGAGGCCATCAGCTACCGTGCACACGCATTCTTCCACCAGGTAGAAGCCTTATACGTAGATCGCAATGTGTCTTTCACTGACTTGAAACAGGCCTTATTGCTCTTTGCTCAAGAGATGTTCGGCAGTGACACCAAGATTCGTCTACGTCCTTCCTACTTCCCTTTCACCGAACCGAGTGCCGAAATGGACATCAGCTGTAATATCTGCGGCGGTAAGGGCTGTCCCTTCTGCAAGCATACGGGTTGGGTAGAAATTCTGGGATGCGGTATGGTAGATCCGAATGTATTGGAGCAGAACGGAATAGACAGCAAAGTGTATAGCGGATATGCCCTGGGTATGGGTATAGAACGCATCACCAACTTGAAATACCAGGTGAAAGACCTTCGTATGTTCTCTGAAAATGACACACGCTTTCTGAAAGAATTCGAGAGCGCTTACTAGATATAGTGAATAACGGCTAGTGATTAGTGATTAATAAGTTGCGCATTTTCAGCATATCATTAATCACTCATCACTAACCACTCATCGCTAACCACTATTTTTCGCTATGGCAAAAGACAAACTTGTAACTTCCGGCTATTGCCTTATCCTGGCTGCCAATTTCCTTTTGTATTTTGCCTTTTATCTGATACTACCGGTTCTTCCATTCTACCTGACTGAGGTATTCCATACCGGAAATGCAGCAGTGGGTGTCATCTTGTCATGCTACACCATTGCCTCGCTCTGCATACGCCCGTTCTCGGGATACCTGCTCGACACGCTAGCCCGCAAGCCTCTTTATTTGGTGGCATACTTCATCTTTATCACCATTTTCGCAGGTTACATGTTAGCGGGAGTCCTATCCTTATTCATCATGTTGCGGGTTGTCCACGGCCTTGCATTTGGAATGGTGACCGTAGCGGGAAATACAATTGTGATTGACATTACCCCTTCGTCCCGTCGCGGCGAAGCTGTAGGATATTATGGACTGATGAACAATACAGCCATGAGCTTCGGCCCGATGATTGGTCTTTTCATGCATGACATATATTCCTTTGAAACAATTTTTGCCTGCTCGCTCATATCGGGAACTATCGGTTTTGTTGCCGCATGCCTCGTCAAGACCCCACCCAAACAGCCCGTCAAACGAGAACCTATCTCATTGGACCGCTTTGTGTTACTGAAAGGTATCCCGGCAGGAATCGCACTGCTCTTGCTTTCCATACCATATGGCATGACAAGTACTTATGTAGCCATGTATGCCAAAGAAATAGGAATTACCTTGAATTCTGGATTGTTTTTTACTTTTATGGCCGTTGGTATGGCAGTGTCCCGTATGTTCTCTGGCAAACAAGTGGATAAAGGACGTATCACCCAAGTCATAACTTTAGGACTATATCTGGTATGTAGCTGTTTCTTCATATTGTCCGCTTGCGGACTATTGATGAAGACTGTCCCGGAACTGACAAACATATTGTTTTTTATGGTTGCCCTCCTATTGGGAGTAGGCTTCGGGACAATGTTCCCCGCCTTCAATACGCTGTTCGTAAACCTGGCTCCCAACAACCAGCGCGGAACAGCAACCTCTACCTACCTGACTTCATGGGATGTAGGCATTGGCATAGGTCTGACAGCAGGAGGTTATATCGCACAGATTACCTCCTTCGATATGGCATATTTTTTCGGAGCCTGCCTCACGGTTATCTCCATTTTCTATTTCAACCTGAAAGTATCTCCTCACTATCATAAAAACAAATTAAGATGAGAAAGAAAGAGCGTTATGAAAAAATCCTTGCTTGGTTTAGGGAGAATGTTCCCGTAGCCGAAACAGAGTTGCATTATGACAATCCGTTCGAACTGTTGATAGCGGTTATGCTCTCTGCACAATGTACGGACAAACGCGTCAATATGATTACCCCTGCCCTTTACCGGGACTTCCCTACTCCCGAAGCACTCGCTGCTACTACTCCCGACGTGATATACGAGTATATCCGCAGCGTGTCCTATCCCAACAACAAGGCCAAACACCTTGTAGGCATGGCTCAAATGCTGGTGAAAGACTTTAACAGTGAAGTCCCCGATACCCTTGAAGAACTGGTAAAACTGCCCGGTGTAGGCCGCAAAACAGCCAATGTCATCCAATCCGTCGTTTTCAATAAAGCGGCTATGGCGGTAGACACACACGTGTTCCGCGTCAGCCATCGCCTGGGTCTCGTATCAGATAAATGTACAACTCCGTTCAGTGTCGAAAAAGAATTGGTAAAACATATACCGGAAACAGACATCCCCATAGCCCACCACTGGCTTATCCTGCACGGTCGCTATGTATGCCAGGCACGTACTCCACAATGTGATACCTGCGGTTTACAATTAATGTGCAAATATTACTGCCAGAAATATAAAGTTAACAAAGAGAGTGGCAAAGACAAAGAATAAACAACGGTTTCATAGCAAAAAAAAGAAATAAATGCTAACTTTGCGCTCACTAAAAAGAATTTAGTAACACTTTTAAATAAAATAGAGTATTATGACAATTGATCAATTTAACTTTGCCGGAAAAAAGGCATTCGTTCGTGTGGACTTCAACGTACCCTTGGACGAAAACTTTAACATTACAGATGATACCCGTATGCGTGCCGCTCTTCCTACATTGAAGAAGATTTTGGCCGATGGCGGTAGTGTAATTATCGGTTCTCACCTCGGTCGTCCGAAAGGCCTGGCTGACAAGTTCTCCTTGAAGCACATTCTGAAGCATCTCGAAGAGCTGTTGGGTGTTGAGGTGCAATTTGCTAACGACTGCATGGGCGAAGAAGCTGCCGTAAAGGCTGCCGCTCTGCAACCGGGTGAAGTGTTGTTGCTCGAGAACCTCCGTTTCTACGCTGAAGAGGAAGGCAAACCCCGCGGTTTGGCTGAAGATGCTACAGACGAAGAAAAGAAGGCTGCCAAAGCTGCCGTTAAGGAAAGTCAGAAAGAATTCACCAAGAAATTGGCTTCTTATGCAGATTGCTATGTAAACGACGCGTTCGGTACCGCTCACCGTGCACACGCTTCTACTGCATTGATCGCTAAATATTTCGACAAGGACAACAAGATGTTCGGTTACCTGATGGAAAAAGAAGTAAAGGCGGTTGATAAAGTTTTGAACGATATTCAACGTCCGTTTACCGCCATCATGGGTGGTTCCAAGGTTTCTTCTAAGATTGAAATTATTGAAAACCTGCTGAACAAGGTAGACAACCTGATTATTGCCGGCGGTATGACTTATACTTTCACTAAAGCCATGGGCGGCAAAATTGGTATTTCTATCTGCGAAGATGACAAACTGGATTTGGCTCTTGACCTGGTGAAGAAAGCAAAAGAAAAAGGCGTAAACCTTGTTTTGGCTGTTGATGCCAAGATTGCCGATTCTTTCTCCAACGATGCCAACACCAAGTTCTGCCCGGTTGACGAAATTCCTGATGGCTGGGAAGGTCTTGATATCGGTCCTGAGACTGAAAAGATCTTTGCAGATGTCATCAAGAACTCCAAGACTATCCTTTGGAACGGTCCGACGGGTGTATTCGAATT
>OLGL01002476.1_pt1 | contig 14226 bp, 10 predicted proteins | sample 1605041 | NCBI WGS metagenome assembly OLGL01 (sample SAMEA3888905, study PRJEB22519) | human gut metagenome | biome: human gut; feature: human-associated habitat; material: faeces | place: Denmark | collected 2010 | reverse complement strand
CCTTGACCAGCACGGTGTCGGTCTCGCTGATATTGAACACAAAGTCCTTCTGCTTATCGGGGAACAGGCTGCTGACCACATCGTAGGCAGAGATATCGCCGCCGCTGATCACCCGCACGATGAACACCACGCGGGAAACATCGGTGGCAAAGTGCAGTTCCCGTGCCTTAGCGTAGATATCGCCGGGCAGGATGTTGTCCAGCACCACGTTCTTGATAAAGTTGGACTTATCGAACTTTTCGTCGTGGTACTGCTTGATGCTCTGCAGGCTGATGGCCAGTACACCGGCAAACTGCCCTGCAGTCTCGTCGGCGCCCTCCACGAACACGGCATAATCGTTATGCTTGGCGTTGGAGAACTGCTGGTAAGTATAGCCGTCGCGCACAAAGCGGTCGCCTGCGGTCAGACGCTCGGCCATATAGCCCTCGCGCACTTCGCCGATCAGGTTCAGCTCCGAGCAGGAAATGACAGCGCCAGTCTCATCCACAACGCCGACCACCCGATTGATTGCGTCCTTCATCTGGTAGATCACGCTTTGAAATACTCTATTGGCCATAAATGGATACCCCTTTTTCTCGTTTGTGCAAGCCGCGGCGGCATGGGTTGTGATTTTAAACAATTTAGCCGCATTACAATCTATATTTTACACAAAAGAATTTACTTTTGCAACAGATTTCAACAAAAAAAATAATTCTTTCTTGTTGAAATTATCTTTCGGGGCCATTTTTTGCCAAAAAAGTGCCTTTTTGCGTGGTTCTTACCGTTATTTTACCGGTAAATTGTGATACATTTTTGAAAGTCGCGTGAAAAGTGCAGTGTTTTATCTGGTAATTTTTGCCACTTCTTCGTCAGAAAGCTCCCGCCACTGCCCCGGGGCAAGCTGTGCATCCAGTGCAAGGCCGCCAATCGCCTCCCGGTGCAAAGCATTCACCCCGGCACCGTACACACCGAACATCCGTTTGATCTGGTGGTACACCCCCTGCCGCAGCACTACCCGCACGGTGCATCCGTCCGGGGAAAGGGCGGTCACCTCGGCGGGCGAAAGAGCAGTGCCGTCTGCCAGCGTGACCCCCGCCGCAAAGCCGGTGCGCATCTCCTGCGTGAGCGGGGTGTCGATGGTCACGGTGTAGGTCTTGGAAACATGGTGCCGGGGGGACAGAATATCGTGGGCAAAGCCGCCGTCATCGGTCAGCAGCACAAAGCCGGTGCTGGTCTTATCCAGCCGCCCGGCCGGAAACAGCTCCCGCCGGGGGTAGGCGTCCCCTACCAGGTCCACCACGGTGGTGTCCCGTTTATCGGTAGAGGCGCTCACCACCCCCTCGGGCTTATTGAGCATGAGGTAGACGAACTTCTGATAGCGCAGCGGCGCGCCGTCCACCGTCACCGTGTCGGTATCCTTCAGCTGGGTGTCCCCTTTTTTGCACACCGCGCCGTTTACCTGCACGCGCCCCTTTGCCAGCATGGTTTTGGCCTCGCTGCGGGTGCACTGGGCAGTCTCGGCCAGATATTTATCCAAACGCATAAGCGGTTCTCCTTTGTTGATGATGCCCTCAGTGTAACATGACAGACAAAATCGTGCAAGGCACAAACGCAAAAAGGAGAAGCCCGTGGGCTTCTCCTTTTTGCAATTGATCTTGTTATCAGACGCTCAGGGAGGCGTGCTGCTCCACATCCTCGGGGTCAGCATCGAAGATGGGCTGCAGGACGTTGGCGATAAACTCCTCCACCTGCTGGGGTGCACGGCCCACAAAGTTCTCCGGCACAAGCCCCGCCACGATCTCCTCGCGGGTCAGGCCAAAGGCCGGGTCTGCGGCAATGCGGTCCACCATATCGTTGGGCAGACCCTCTTCCTTGACCTGCTTGCCGGCGGCGATGGCGTGCTGGCGCAGGCGCTCGTGCAGCTCCTGACGGTTGCCGCCCTTTTCCACAGCCTGCATCATGATGTTCTCGCTGGCCATGAAGGGCAGCTCTGCCATCAGGCGGCTGCGCACCACTTTGGGGTAGACCACGATGCCATCGGTGACATTGAGCATGATGTTCAGGATGGCATCGGCAGCCAGGAAGCCCTCGGCCATGGCAACGCGCTTGTTGGCGCTGTCGTCCAGAGTGCGCTCAAACCACTGGGTGCCGGTGGTGAAGCTGGGGTTCAGCACATCCACCATCAGGTAGCGGCTCAGGGCGCAGATGCGCTCACACCGCATGGGGTTGCGCTTGTAAGGCATGGCGGAGGAACCGATCTGGTTCTTCTCAAAAGGTTCTTCCATCTCCTTGAAGTTGGCCAGCAGGCGCAGGTCGGTGGCAAACTTCATGCAGCTCTGGGCAATGCCTGCCAGAGCGTTCAGGATAAAGGCATCCACCTTGCGGCTGTAGGTCTGGCCGGACACGGGGATCACGGCATCCGGGGCAAAGCCCATCTCCCTGGCAATGGAAGCATCCACAGCGCGGATCTTGTCTGCATCGCCCTTGAACAGCTCCATAAAGGAAGCCTGCGTGCCGGTGGTGCCCTTGACACCGCGCAGCTGCAGGGTGGCAAGGCGGTGGTCGATCTCGGCAAGATCCATCACCAGCTCGTTGGCCCACAGGGTGGCACGCTTGCCCACGGTGGTGGGCTGTGCAGGCTGGCAGTGGGTATAGGCCATGCAGGGCATGTCCTTGTACTCCTCAGCAAAGCGGGAGAGCTTTGCCAGCACACCGATCAGCTTTTTGCGAATGAGCTCCAGGCCCTGCCGCATCACGATGATATCGGTGTTATCGCCCACATAGCAGCTGGTGGCACCCAGATGGATGATGCCGGCTGCCTTGGGGCACTGCTGGCCGTAGGCGTAAACGTGGCTCATCACATCATGGCGCACCAGCTTCTCGCGCGCAATGGCGACCTCGTAGTTGATGTCGTCCACATGGGCTTCCAGCTCGGCCACCATTTCGGGGGTGATATTGGTCAGGCCCTGTTCCATCTCGGCCCGGGCCAGCGCCACCCACAGGCGGCGCCAGGTGCGGAACTTGTTGTCATCCGAGAAGATGTACTGCATCTCATCGGAAGAATAACGGGTAGAGAAGGGGCTGATATAACGATCATGCTGTGACATTGGTTGTTTCCTCCTGAAAGTAACTCCCCCAGCCGCCTTCCGGCGACAGCCCCCCTCGGAGAGGGAGGTGGCATCGCGTCAGCGATGACGGAAGGAGTTTTTCTCTATTCTACCATCAAACCTTGAAATAGTCTACGCCGCCCTCAAAGATCGGCTGATATTTGTCGCCGGTGACATTCTTGTACAGGTACTCGCCGCTGCGCTCCGAGTGGCCCATCTTGCCGAACACGCGGCCGTCCGGGCTGGTGATGCCCTCAATGGCCAGCAGAGAGCCGTTGGGGTTGTAGCGCTGATCCATGGTGGGCTCGCCCTCCAGATCAACATACTGGGTAGCCACCTGGCCGTTGGCAACCAGCTGATCCAGCACGTTCTGGGGTGCCACAAAACGGCCCTCGCCGTGGCTGATGGCGATCTCGTACTCGCTGCCTGCATCGCAGTGGGACAGCCAAGGGCTGCCGGTGGATGCAACGCGGGTGCGCACCAGCATGCTCTGGTGGCGGCCGATGGTGTTGAAGGTCAGGGTCGGGTCATAGGCCGTGATGGGGCGGATATCGCCGTAGGGCACCAGACCCAGCTTGATCAGGGCCTGGAAGCCGTTGCAGATGCCCAGCATCAGACCGTCGCGGTGCTGCAGCAGGTCGCGGACCGCCTCGGTGACCGCAGGGCTGCGGAAGAAGGAGGCGATGAACTTGGCGCTGCCGTCCGGCTCGTCGCCGCCGGAGAAACCGCCGGGCAGCATCACGATCTGGCTCTCGCCAATGGCCTTGACCAGTGCCTCGCAGCTGGCGGTAACGTCCGCCGGGGTCAGGTTGCGGATGACCAGGATCTCAGGGTCGGCACCGGCGCGGGCAAAGGCCTTGGCGGTGTCGTACTCGCAGTTGGTGCCGGGGAACACGGGGATGATCACCTTGGGCTTTGCCACACCGATCTTGGGAGCAGCGGGGGCGTTCAGCTTGCCGTTGATCTTTTCCACGGTGGGGCCTGCCTTGCGGTAGGGGTACACAGGCTCCAGCTTGCTCTCCCAGATCTCCTGCAGCTCTGCCATATCCAGCGTCTCACCGCAGCTTTCAAAGGTATACTCCCTGGTGGTCTCGCCCAGCAGCTCGCCTGCGGGGGAATCAGAGACCATTTCCAGCACGATGGAGCCGTACATGGGTTCGAACATCCGGTGGGTGGGCATATCAGCGCGCATCTTGAAGCCGATGTGGTTGCCCAGACCCATCTTGAACAGGGCCTCGGCAATGCCGCCGTAGCCCACGGCGCAGGCAGATGCCACCATGCCCTCTTCGATCATCTGCTCCACGATCTTGTAGTTTGCCTTCAGGGAGAAGAAGTTGGGGCAGCCGGTCTCGGGGTCCAGAATGGGCCGGATGAGGACAACAGTGCTCTCGGGCTTCTTGAACTCGGTGGAGACCACCTTGCTGGCCTTGCCGATGGCAGTGGCAAAGGAGACCAGCGTGGGGGGCACATCCAGCTGCTCGAAGGAGCCGGACATGCTGTCCTTGCCGCCGATGGAGGCAATCCCCAGACCCATCTGGGCATCCAGAGCACCCAGCAGGGCGGCCAGCGGCTTGCCCCAGCGCTCGGGCTTGGTGCCCAGGCGCTCAAAGTACTCCTGGAAGGTCAGGTAGGCATCCTCATAGCGGAAGCCGGAGGCCACCAGTTTGGTGACACTGTCCACCACGGCCATCCGTGCGCCGATATACTGGTTGGCGCTCATCAGGTAGGGGTTGTAGCCCCAGGCCATGCCGGAGCAGGTGTTGGTCTCGCCATCCACGGGCAGCTTTGCCACCATGGCGTTCTGGGGGGTCAGCTGGTGAGCACCGCCAAAGGGCATCAGGACGGTGGCGGCACCAATGGTGCTGTCGAACCGCTCAGAAAGGCCCTTCTTGCTGCAGATGTTCAGGTCGCCCACCATGTTCTTCATCTTCTGGCTGAAGGTGATGCCGGCCCACTGGGGCTGCCAGACGGTACCCTGCTCCACATGGACGTTCTGGTGCTTCTCCGCACCGTTGGAGTTCAGGAACTCACGGCTGATGTTGACGATGGACACGCCGTTCCATACCATGTTCAGGCGCTTTTCCTCGGTGACCTTTGCCACGGGGGTGGCCTCAAGGTTTTCCTCGGTGGCAATGGCGATGAACTTATCCACATCCTCGGGGGCAAGGGCCACAGCCATGCGCTCCTGGCTCTCGCTGATGGCCAGCTCGGTGCCGTCCAGGCCGTCATACTTCTTGGTGACCTTGTTCAGGTCGATATACAGGCCGTCGGCCAGCTCGCCGATGGCAACGGAAACGCCGCCCGCACCAAAGTCGTTGCAGCGCTTGATCATCTTGCAGGCATCCTCACGGCGGAACAGGCGCTGGAGCTTGCGCTCGATGGGCGCATTGCCCTTCTGCACCTCGGCACCACAGTGGTCCAGGCTGCCCAGATTGTGGGCCTTGGAGGAGCCGGTGGCACCGCCGATGCCATCGCGGCCGGTGCGGCCGCCCAGCAGGACAATGACATCCCCGGGGGCGGGGCACTCGCGGCGGACATGGGAAGCGGGGGTCGCACCCACCACAGCGCCGATCTCCATCCGCTTTGCCACATAGCCGGGGTGATAGATCTCATCCACCTGGCCGGTGGCAAGGCCGATCTGGTTGCCGTAGGAGGAGTAACCGGCAGCGGCAGTGGTCACCAGCTTGCGCTGGGGCAGCTTGCCGGGCAGGGTCTCGCTGACAGGCTTGAGCGGATCGCCCGCGCCGGTCACACGCATGGCCTGATAGACATAACTGCGGCCGGACAGCGGGTCACGGATGGCACCGCCGATGCAGGTGGCCGCACCGCCGAAGGGCTCGATCTCGGTGGGGTGGTTGTGGGTCTCGTTCTTAAAGAGGAAGAGCCAGTCCTCATCCTTGCCGTTCACATCGCACTTGATCTTGACGGTGCAGGCGTTGATCTCCTCGGATTCGTCCAGATTCTTGAGGATGCCCTGCTTCTTCAGCTCCTTGGCACCGATGGTGGCAAGATCCATCATGCAGCGGGGCTTCTCTTCACGGCCCAGGTCGGCGCGCATGGCCATGTAGCGGTCAAACGCTGCCTGCACCACGGCATCGTCGATCTGGACATCATCCAGAATGGTGCCGAAGGTGGTGTGGCGGCAGTGATCGGACCAGTAGGTGTCGATCATCTTGATCTCGGTGATGGTGGGGTCGCGGTGCTCAGAGCGGAAGTACTCCTGGCAGAACTTGATATCGCCCAGATCCATGGCCAGGCCCTTTTCGTCGATGAACTTCTTCAGGCCCTCTTCGTCCAGCTCGTTGAAGCCCTCCAGCGTGGCCACAGCGGTGGGCATGGGATACTCCATCTTCAGAGTAGCTTTGGTCTCCAGCGAAGCCTCGCGGGCCTCCACCGGGTTGATGACGTACTTTTTGATCTCTGCCACCTGCTCCTCGGTCAGGGAACCCTCCAGCAGGTAGACACGGGCAGAGCGAACCAGCGGGCGCTCGCCCTGGCTGATGAGCTGGATGCACTCGGCGGCAGAATCGGCGCGCTGGTCGAACTGGCCGGGCAGGTACTCCACAGCAAAGGAAATGCCCTCGAATTCAGGCAGCTCCGCATAGGTGTTATCCACCGGCGGCTCACTGAACACGGTGGTAGCGCACTGGTTGAACAGTGCCTCGTCGATGCCTTCCACATCATAGCGGTTCAGCAGGCGCAGGCCGCTCAGGGACTGGATGCCCAGCAGGCTCACCAGCTCATTTTTCAGGCCCTGGGCTTCCACATCAAAGCCGGGCTTCTTTTCCACATAAATACGATAAACCATGGGTGAATCCCCCTCTTTTTTATTGTTCAGCGATTGCTTTCAGCGCTCTCATACCAATATCCGTGCGCTTGTGCAGCTTTTCAAAGCTGATCTTCTCAGCGGCGGCGTATGCCTGCGTGATGGCGGCGGTCAGGCGGGGCGCAGTTGCAGTCACGCCCAGCACGCGGCCGCCGTTGGTGACCAGCGTGCCGTCCTCACGCAGTGCCGTACCGGAGTGGTAGACTGTGATGTTGCTCTCCCCTTCCAGCTGGCCGTTGGTCAGGCCGGAAATGAGCTTGCCCTTTTCATAGGATACCGGGTAGCCGCCGGAGGCCAGAATGACACAGCAGGCCGCGCCCTCGGAGAATTTGACCTCGGTATCGGCCAGCGTGCCCTCGGTGCAGGCAGTCATGATCTTCAGCAGGTCACTCTCCAGCAGAGGCAGCACCACCTGGGTCTCGGGATCGCCGAAGCGGCAGTTGTACTCGATGACCTTGGGGCCGTCCGGGGTGAGCATCAGGCCGAAGTACAGGCAGCCCTTGAAGGGGCAGCCCTCGGCGTTCATGGCCTGAATGGTGGGCAGGAAGATCTTTTCCATGCACTCGGCAGCAATGGCCGGGGTGTAGTAGGGGTTGGGGGCCACGGTGCCCATACCGCCGGTGTTCAGGCCGGTGTCGTGGTCGTTGGCACGCTTGTGGTCCATGCTGGAAACCATGGGCTTGACCACCTTGCCGTCGGTAAAGCTCAGCACACTGACCTCAGGGCCGGTGAGGAACTCTTCCACCACCACATGGTTGCCGGAAGCGCCGAACTTTTTGTCCAGCATGATCTCCTTCACGCCGTCGGCGGCCTGTTCCTCGTTCTCGCAGATCAGCACGCCCTTGCCCAGTGCCAGCCCGTCGGCCTTGATGACCACGGGGTACTTGCCCTTTTCCTTGATGTAATCCATGACCTTGGCGGGGTCATCAAAGGTGGCATAATCTGCGGTGGGGATGCCGTATTTCTTCATCAGGTCCTTAGAGAACACCTTGGAGGCCTCGATGCGGGCAGCGGCCTTGTCCGGGCCAAAGGCAGGGATGCCCACTGCAGCCAGTGCGTCCACCATGCCCAGCGCCAGCGGGTCATCCTGCGCCACGACCACATAATCAAACTTTTCCTCAGCGGCAAAGGCCACCATGGTCTCTACGTCCGTAGCCTTGATGTTCTTGCATTTGGCATCGTAGCTGATGCCGCCGTTGCCCGGAGCGCACCAGATCTCGCCGCAGTCCGGGCTCTTCTTCAGTGCCTTGATGATGGCGTGCTCGCGGCCGCCGCCGCCGACCACTAAGATTTTTTTAGCCATTTTAACATCTCCTAAAATATTCGTTTCTGCTTCTCTGTCAGCGTCCTCACCCTCTCAGGCGCTTCGCGCCAGCTCTCCCAAAGGGAGAGCCAAGACTGGCACTAACACCAGCAGCTACTAACGGGATGCTGCCAAAGGCTCCCCCTTTGGGGGAGCTGGCAAAGCCGACAGGCTTTGACTGAGAGGGCGAACCAGTTTTCCTTTTAGTGATGGAACAGCCGGATGCCGCAGAACGCCATGGCGATGCCGTACTTATTGCAGGTGTCAATGACCTGCTGGTCGCGGATAGAGCCGCCGGGCTGGACAATGGCGGTCACGCCGGAGCGGCGGGCACGCTCGATGTTGTCGCCAAAGGGGAAGAAGGCATCAGAGCCCAGGCAGACACCGGTAACGTGGCTCAGATACTCTTTCTTTTCCTCCGCCGTCAGGGGTGCGGGCTGCTCGGTGAAGGTCTCGGCCCAGACATCGTCGCCGATGACATCCTCGGGGGTGTCACCGATATACACATCAATAGCATTGTCGCGGTTGGGCTTGGCGACATCGTCACGGAAGGGCAGATTCAGCACCTTGTCCATGTGGCGCAGCTGCCAGTTGTCGGCCTTCTGGCCTGCCAGACGAGTGCAGTGGATGCGGCTCTGCTGGCCGGCACCCACGCCGATGGTCTGGCCGCCTGCGGTGTAGCAGACACTGTTGGACTGGGTGTATTTCAGGGTAATGAGGGCAATGATCAGGTCCCGCTTCTGCTCCTCGGTCACGCTCTTGTTCTCGGTGACCCAGTTGGTCAGCATGGTGTCGGCGTTGATGGTCAGCTCGTTGCGGCCCTGCTCAAAGGTGATGCCGTACACCTGCTTGTGTTCCACAGGGGCGGGCTTGTAGTCGGGGTCAATGGCCACCACATTGTAGTTGCCCTTTTTCTTGCCGGCCAGAATGGTCAGAGCCTCCGGCTCATAACCGGGGGCAATGATGCCGTCAGAGACTTCATGCTGGATGAGCTTTGCGGTGGGCACATCGCAGACATCGGAGAGGGCGATCCAGTCGCCAAAGGAGGACATACGGTCAGCACCGCGGGCACGGGCGTAAGCGCAGGCCAGCGGAGAGAGCTCAAAGTCCGGAGCAATGTGGTACATCCTGCGCTCCACATCGGTCAGGGGCAGGCCCAGGGCGGCACCCGCCGGGGACACATGCTTGAAGGAAGCGGCGGCGGGCAGACCGCAGGCCGCCTTCAGCTCCTTGACCAGCTGGATGGAGTTGAGGGCATCCAGAAAATTGATGTAGCCGGGCTTGCCGTTCAGCACAGTCACGGGCAGGTCGGAGCCATCTTCCATATAGATGCGGCTGGGCTTCTGGTTGGGGTTGCAGCCGTACTTCAGTGCGAGTTCGTTCATTGATGCATCCTCCTTAAGTCTTCGTTATTCCGCTTCGGCATCGAGTTTTGCCAGCAGCTCCAGCTCCTCGGGCAGCAGTTCAGGCTCCTCGGGGTCGTCCAGATCGCTGTTGACAGCATCGTATTTGTTGAAGATCATATCGCCGGTCTCGCCGCTGTCCAGATCGATGACGCGGGCAAACAGGCTGACCTTGTTGTCGGGGTTCAGGTTCTGCCACAGGCCATGGGCAAAATCACCGATGGTGCGGGGGCAGGCAAAGCGCAGGGGTTCGCCCTCAAAGCTGGGGATGGGGTTTCCGTTGTGCTTGTAGGTGCTGATGAAATGTCCCTCACCGGCCACAGGCTGGGGGTAATCAAAGAAATAGCGCTGGACGCTGTCGCCGTTGCCGTCGGCAGATTTCAGGATGCTCATCTGGTAGCTGCCATCAGCGTACACCACAGCGGAGATGCGGGGGGTGTAGTTGGGGCCGTCCGGCTCAAAGGTGCGGGTGCGCAGGGCATCGGCAAAGCTCTTGCCCTGACTCATCAGGTCAAAAATGGTATCGGTCTGGTCGCCGTTGGTCACGATATGGGTCTTGCCCAGGGTCAGCACGGGGTTATAGATGATAAGGCTGGGGTCCTCCAGCTTGTCGGGGTCTGCAGCCATGGTGCAGATGCCGCCGCGCTCGGGCACGGGGTCGAACACGCGGTTGCGGCTGTTCTCACTGCGGCCCATGATAAAGTAGCCGATGAACATCTGACGGCCATCGGGGGCCATTGCCACCGCAATGCCGCGGCCGGGGTACTCGTTGGAGGCCAGATAATCGTTCAGGTTGATCTTTTCCATTGTTGTTCTCCTTTACGGATAACGACCTCGCCCTCTCCGTCAGCGCTGACGCGCTGCCACCTCCCCCAAAGTGGGAGGCTTTGGCAGTCCACACAAAGTTCATGGTTTTGCCAAGGGCTCTCCCTTTGGGAGAGCTGGACGCGAAGCGGCCTGAGAGGGCGAGCCAGTTTATTTTTTTACTCGATCTCGCCGCTGCACACCATGGCAACTGCCTTGGGCAGCAGCTTCCACTCGGCCTGTTCCATCACCCGCTTCTGCAGCACCTCGGGGGTGTCGCCGGGCAGGATCTCCACCGCCTTCTGCAGCAGGATGGGGCCGCCGTCGCACTCCTCGTTGACAAAGTGGACGGTAGCACCGGTCACCTTGCAGCCCCGGGCCAGAGCAGCCTGATGGGGGCGCAGGCCGTACATGCCGGGCCCGCAGAAGGACGGGATGAGCGCCGGGTGAACATTCAGGATGCGGCGGGGATAGGCTTCAATGACACTGGGGCCCAGCACGGAAAGGAAACCGGCCAGCACCACCAGATCGATGTTGTGGCTTTTCAGCGTTTCCAGCAGGGCCGCGTCAAAGGCCTCACTGTTCTCGTAATCCTTGCGGCGAACCACAACGCCCTCCACACCGGCCTTTGCGGCCCGCTCCAGCGCAAAGACACCGGGCTTGGAGGCTACCACCAGCGTAATTTTACCATTGGGGTTCTCGCCCCGGGCTTCGCTGTCCAGCAGGGCCTGCAGATTGGTGCCGCCGCCGGAAACCAACACAGCTACGTTCAGCACAGTTCCACACCGTCCCCTTCAGCGATGACACCCAGCTTGTAAGCCTCGGGCTCGCCGTTGGCGTGGAGGATCTCCAGCGCCTTGTCGGCCTGTGCGGCAGGAACGGTGAGCACCATGCCAACGCCCATGTTGAAGGTGTTGAACATGTCGTGCTCGGAGATGCCGCCTACCTTCTGCATCAGGTGGAAGAGGGCAGGAATGCGGACATCTTCCTTCTTGATGCTGGCGCAGCAGCCCTTTTTCAGGCTGCGGGGGATGTTCTCATAGAAGCCGCCGCCGGTGATGTGGGAGATGCCCTTGACATCCACCTCTTCCAGCACCTTCAGCACCGGCTTGACGTAGATCTTGGTGGGAGCCAGCAGGGCATCGCCCAGGGTCTTGCCGCCCAGCTCGGCGGGGGTGGTGTGCAGAACATCGGGATCGTTGTCAATATCAAAGATCTTGCGCACCAGCGAGAAACCGTTAGAATGAACACCGGTGGAGGGCAGAGCGAGGATGACATCGCCAGCCTGCATGGTCTCGTTGCTCAGGATCTTTTCCTTGTCCACAACGCCCACAGTGAAACCGGCCAGATCGTACTCATCCTCCGGCATCATGCCCGGGTGCTCGGCAGTCTCACCGCCCACCAGAGAGCAATCAGCCTGCACGCAGCCCTCGGCCACGCCCTTGACGATCTCGGCAATCTTCTCAGGGATGTTGCGGCCGCAGGCAATGTAATCCAGGAACACCAGCGGCTTTGCACCGGCGCAGATCACATCGTTGACGCACATGGCAACGCAGTCGATGCCAATGGTGTCGTGCTTGTCCATGATCATGGCGATCTTCAGCTTGGTGCCCACGCCGTCCGTGCCGGAGATCAGAACAGGGTGCTTGTAGCCGGTGCAGTCCAGCTCAAACAGGCCGCCAAAGCCGCCCAGACCACCAATGCAGTGCTCGTTCATGGTGCGGGCAACATACTGCTTCATCAGTTCAACGGAGCGGTAACCGGCGGTGATATCCACACCGGCAGCTGCGTAACTCTCAGAATAGCTCTTTTCCATCTTCTTACTCTCCTAACTTCTTCTCGTTTTTGGGACGGTCGTTCAGGTGGCGTTCATGGATATCGGTGGAAAGCACCTCCTCCGGCTTCACGGCATACTCGCCGGTAAAGCAGGCGGTGCAGAAACCGCATTTTGCGTTCTTGGCCAGCTGCACCACATGCTCGGTGGACAGGTAGCCCAGGGTGTCGGCCCCGATGATCTCATTGATCTGCTCCACATTGCGGCCCGTGGCCACCAGCAGCTTCTGGTCGGGGATGTCGGTGCCGAAGTAGCAGGGGTATTTGAACGGGGGGGCCGAGACCCGGAAGTGGACTTCCTTTGCACCGGCATCCCGCAGCAGCTTGATGATGCGGGCGGAGGTGGTGCCGCGCACGATGGAGTCATCCACCAGCACCACCCGCTTGCCCTTGACGGTGCTGGACACCACGTTCAGCTTGATGCGCACGCTGTTTTCGCGCTGCTTCTGGCTGCCCTGGATAAAGGTGCGGCCGATGTATTTATTCTTGATGAAGCCGATGCCGTAGGGGATCCCGGAGGCTTTGGCGTACCCCAGAGCGGCGTCCAGACCGGAGTCCGGGACGCCGATGACCACATCAGCCTCCACTGGGTGCTCGGCGGCAAGAAAGGCTCCGGCCCGCTGCCGCGCGGCGCTCACCGCGGTGCCATCAATCACCGAGTCCGGCCGTGCAAAGTAAACGAACTCAAAGACGCACAGATGCTTGCCGGCTGTCCCACAGCGGCGAGTATCACTTTTCACACCGTCATAGCTGACGGTGACGATCTCGCCGGGGCGGATGTCCCGGAGAAAGCGGGCTCCGACGGCGTCCAGCGCGCAGCTCTCCGAGGCAAAGACCGTTTTTCCGTCGGCTGTTTCCCCCATGCAGAGGGGACGGAAGCCGTGGGGATCCCGGGCAGCGATGAGCTTGGTGGGAGAGGAGATCACAAGAGAGTACGCCCCTTCAATCCGGCCCATGGCATCATACACAGCCTCCTCGATAGATGGGGTATGGAGCCGCTCCTGCACGATGATATAGGCAATTACCTCGCTGTCGGTGGTAGTGTGGAAGATAGAGCCGTTCTGCTCCAGACGGGTTCTCAGCTCATAGGAGTTGGTCAGATTTCCGTTGTGTGCCAGCGCCATCCGCCCCTTGTGGTGGTTGATGATGATGGGCTGGGCATTGCGCTTGCGGTCGGAGCCGGTGGTGGCATAGCGGACGTGCCCCACGACGATGTTTCCGCTCCCCAGCCGCTGGAGGCGCTCCTTAGGAAAAACCTCGTTGACCAGCCCCTCGTCCCGATAGGTGGTAAATACTCCGTCATCGTTGACTGCGATCCCCGCGCTCTCCTGTCCCCGGTGCTGGAGGGCGAACAGCCCATAATAGGCCAGTGAGGCCACGTCGGCAGGCTCCTTGGAAAAAACGCCAAAGACACCACACTCTTCCCGAATGTGGTGTTCCTTGGGAACGACCTGTTTAATTTGCACCATGTTCCACCAGCCTCTTCATGATTTCGGCGTATGCCTCCTCCACGCCGCCCAGATCCCGGCGGAAGCGGTCCTTATCCAGCTTTTCTCCGGTGGCAGTATCCCACAGGCGGCAGGTATCGGGGCTGATCTCGTCGGCCAGGATGATGCTGCCGTCCGAGGTCCTGCCGAACTCCAGCTTGAAGTCTGCCAGCGTCACGCCGCATTCGGACCAAAAGCGCTGTAAAATGCGGTCTATCTGAAGTGCATAACCCTTGATAGTATCGATCTCGGCGGGGGTGGCCAGCTTCAGGGCCAGGGCGTGGCTGGTGTTGAGCAGAGGATCGCCCAGTGCATCGTTTTTATAGGAGAATTCGAGGACCGGCTCCTCAAATACCAACCCCTCCGGGACGCCGTACCGCTTGGAGAAGGAGCCGGCGGCGATGTTGCGGACGATGACCTCCAGCGGGACGATGGACACCTTCCTGACCAGAGTCTCCCGCTGGCTCAGCTACCGCACAAAATG
>OLGL01002475.1_pt1 | contig 14241 bp, 10 predicted proteins | sample 1605041 | NCBI WGS metagenome assembly OLGL01 (sample SAMEA3888905, study PRJEB22519) | human gut metagenome | biome: human gut; feature: human-associated habitat; material: faeces | place: Denmark | collected 2010 | reverse complement strand
GGTTATTTTGATCCGTCGGCGGCATATTATGGCGGGATCATCAACTGGCAGAAGACACGTAATGGCGTGAACGATCTGACAAAAGAGTGCATTGGCTATGAGAACGGTGTGCTCGGCGGTGTGGTTTCTGCTTTGAAAGTACTGTGTTCCAATGGGGATTCTGTTTTGCTGCAGTCTCCGACGTATATCGGATTTACACATTGTATTGAGGACAATGGATGGAATATCGTTCTGAATCCGCTGGTGTTGGATGAAGAAGGAATCTGGCGGATTGATTACGAAGATATGGAAGAAAAAATTGTGCAAAACAAGATCCATGCGGCGGTTTTTTGTTCGCCTCACAACCCGACCGGACGTGTTTGGGAGCGCTGGGAGATTGAAAAGGCGATGGAAATCTATCAGAAGCATGATGTGTATGTGATCTCAGATGAAATCTGGTCAGATCTGACACTTCCGGGATATCAGCATATTCCGACACAGTCTGTATCCGAGGATGCAAAAAACAGAACCATTGCGCTTTACGCTCCGTCCAAGACATTCAATCTGGCAGGATTGATCGGTTCGTATCATATCATTTATAATTCGTATTTGAGAGACCGGGTATGTATGGAAGGGAAAATGACCCATTACAATTCTATGAATGTGTTGTCCATGCATGCGCTGATCGCGGCATATTCGAAAGAAGGAATGGAGTGGGTGGACGAGCTTCGCACCGTGCTGGATACGAACATTTCCTATGCCATGGAGTTTATCAGGCGAGAATTTCCGGGTGTTTCCGTGTCCAGACCGCAGGGGACGTACATGCTCTTTTTAGACTGCACAGACTGGTGCGAGGCGCATCACCAGACCATTGAAGAGCTGCAGAGGGCAGGCATGGAAGTGGGCGTAATCTGGCAGGATGGTCGCCCGTTCCACGGAGCATGCCATATCCGGATGAATCTGGCGCTGCCGCACAGTCGTGTGAAAGAAGCGTTTGAACGATTGAAACAGTATGTGTTTCTCGACTGAAAAATAGTGACATAAAAAAGGAGTACAACATGCAGTATATCATTCCGCACTACTATAAGAAGTTTGTATGTATCGGCGGGGACTGTCCGGATACTTGCTGCGCAGGGTGGCAGATTATGATCGATCCCGCTTCGCTGAAAAAATACAGACAGATAAAAGGACGGCTTGGCAGTCGCCTGCACAATGAAATTGACTGGGAGGAAGGCGCGTTTCGCCAATATGAGAAGCGCTGTGCCTTTCTCAATGAAGAAAATCTGTGTGATCTGTACATAGAAGGCAACGGATCCGGGATGTTCTGCAAGACCTGCAGGCTGTATCCGAGACATGTGGAAGAATTTGAAGGACTGCGGGAGATTTCCCTGTCTTTATCCTGTCCGGAAGCAGCAAACCTGATCCTGGGCTGCGAAGAGCCGGTCCATTTTCTGGAGGCGGAAAATCCGGATCGGGAAGAGACTTATGAGGAGTTTGATTTCTTCTTGTTTACCAAACTGGAAGACGCGAGAACTCTGATCTTTCAGATTCTTCAGAATCGGGAGTATCCAATCCGGTTGAGAATGGCGATCGTGCTGGCACTGGCGCATGATCTGCAGGAGAGGATCGACAAAAATGCCCTGTTTGAGATTGATGGGCTTCTAAAGCGTTACGAGAAGGAACGTGTATGGACCTGGTTTCAGGAAAAACTGGACAATCTGGATACAGAGGCAAAAACGCAGCAGGAGGTTTGCGGCAATCTGTTTGTGATCCTGAATCATCTGGAAGTGCTCAGAGACGACTGGAAGGGATATGTCAAAGAAGCAAAAAATATGTTGTTGGAATCAGAGCTGTCAGCAGAGCAAAGAAAAGAGTTCGAATCTGTGTTTACGGAGAAGATCATGGAACAGCTGATGGTTTATTTTGTATTTACTTACTTTTGCGGGGCAGTCTACGATGAACAGGCATATGGGAAACTAAAATTTGCAGTGGCAGGTTGTATTTTGATCCGGGCGCTGGCAAAAGGTGTATTTTTGAAAAATGGAACGCTGGAGTTTTCGGATGTTGCAGAGGCAGCACGCCGGTATGCAAGAGAAGTGGAGCATTCAGATTTCAACAAGTGCAAGATGGAGCAGATGCTGCAGGATGAAGGCAAATTTGGACTGGAAAAATTATTTGTAATTTTATAAAAGGCGATAGGATAAGAAAGAAACAACAGGGGGGATTTTATGACAAAGACAGCAGCGCCTATGACAAGCGGCTCGATCTGGAAACAGATGACTTTTTTTGCGATGCCGATTTTTCTGGGCAATTTATTTCAGCAATTATATAACACCGTGGATTCTCTGATCGTTGGAAATTTCCTGGGGAGCAGTGCACTGGCCGCAGTCAGCTCCTCCGGAAGTCTGATCTTTATGCTGATTGGATTTTTGAGTGGAATCTCAGCGGGAGCGGGGGTGATCGTTGCCCGGTTTTTTGGTGCAGGAGATGAGAAAAATCTGCAGCGCGCGGTACACACCACAGTTGCATTTGGTCTGGTGGCAGGAGTTTTGATGACCGGTGTGGGAGTGGCACTTTCTCCGCAGGTCCTGCGGTGGATGGATACGCCCGAAAGTGTAATGAGAGAATCGGTGACATATCTTCAGATTTATTTTGCGGGATCTTTAGGATTTGTGATGTACAATGTCCTGGTGGGAATTCTGCAGGCTGTGGGAGACAGCAGACATCCTTTGTATTATCTGATCGTATCGTCTGTGATCAATCTGGTGTTGGATCTGTTGTTTATCACAGGATTTCATACAGGAGTGGGAGGTGCGGCGGTTGCAACCGTGATCTCTCAGATTGTGAGTGCACTCCTTTGTTTCTGGCAGCTGCTGCGGACAAAGGAAAGCTATGGATTGAAGATTCGAAAAATCCGTTTTGACAAAGGAATCCTTGTCCAGATCATCAAGATCGGACTGCCTTCCGGAGTGCAGAACTCTATCATTGCGTTTGCAAACGTAATCGTGCAGTCCAATATCAATGCATTCGGAGAGATGGCAATGGCGGGCTATGGGGCCTACACAAAGGTGGAAGGGTTCGGTTTTCTGCCCATCAACAGCTTTACTATGGCACTGACGACATTTGTAGGACAGAATCTGGGTGCAAAGCAGGAGGAGCGCACGAGAAAAGGGGCGCGATTTGGAATTCTCGCAGCAGTTATATTGGCAGAACTGATTGGTGTCGTGGTATTTCTTCTGGCACCACAGCTGATCGCGGCATTTGACTCTTCTCCTGAGATCATTCGGTTTGGTGTGGAAAAAGCCAGAACAGCAGCGTTATTTTACTGTCTGCTTGCATTTTCACATTCCATTGCAGCAATTCTGCGCGGTGCGGGGAAGACGATGGTGTCCATGATCATTATGATGATGTGCTGGTGCGTGATCCGGGTGTCTTTCCTTTCCGTGATGATTCCGCTCACTCACAGCATTCAGGTGGTATACTGGGTATATCCGCTGACATGGAGTTTAAGTTCTCTGGCATTTTTCTGGTATTATAAGAAAGCGAAGTGGATATAATAAATAGTAACAGACCAGATCAGGGAATGGAGAATCGAAATGAAACGTGTTCTCGCAGTGTTACTAAGCGCAGTACTGAGTCTCTCTGTGGCTGTTGTGCCCGGGATTCAGACTCTGGCAGAAGAGCCGGATGCAGCTCAGAAAACAGAAGGGCAGCAGGAGGCAGAGGTGGAAGTACAGGCACCAAGTGCCGTTTTGATGGAAGCGTCCACAGGCGCTGTGTTGTATGAAAAAGATGCAGATACAAGACGCGCGCCGGCCAGTGTCACGAAGATCATGACTATGCTTTTGATCTTTGATGCACTGGAGGATGGAAAAATTGCGCTGGAAGATGAGGTGTCAACCTCGGAATATGCAGCGTCCATGGGAGGTTCTCAGGTGTTTTTGGAGCCCGGAGAAACGCAGAGTGTGGATACGATGTTAAAATGTATTTCCGTAGCCAGTGCCAATGATGCCTGTACCGCCATGGCAGAGTACATAGCGGGCAGTGAAGAGGCTTTTGTAAAGATGATGAATGAACGGGCGGCAGGGCTCGGCATGAAAAATACAACGTTTCAAAACTGTAACGGACTGGATACCGAGGGACATTTGACGACGGCAAGAGATATTGCTCTGATGTCCAGAGAATTGATCGAAAAATATCCGAAGATTCATGATTACTGCATGATCTGGATGGATACGATCACCCATACTACAAAAAAGGGGACTTCTGAATTTGGATTGTCCAACACGAACAAACTGGTACGGCAGTATCCGTATGCCACAGGTTTAAAGACAGGTTCCACCGATGAAGCAAAATTCTGCGTGTCTGCCACAGCTGAAAAAGACGGGATGGAACTGATCGCAGTGATCCTGGGCGGAGAAAATTCGAAACAGCGGTTTCAGGACGCGACGAAGCTTCTGAATTATGGATTCGGAAAGTGCCAGGTATACGAAGACAATGATCCGCCGAAGTTAAAGCCGGTCGAAGTGCAAGGTGGTGTCAAAGATCAGATTCTCTGTGAGTATGCGGATACGTTCCGCTATCTGGACACAAGCGGAGCAAATCTGGCAGGGGTGACAAAGAAGGCACAGATGAAGCAGTCTGTAAAAGCTCCGGTGAAAAAGGGACAGAAAGTAGGCGAACTTGTCTATAAGCTGGGAGAAAAAGAAATCGGAAGAGTGGAGATTCTGGCAAAAGAAAGCTGTAAAAAAGCAGAATTTCTGGATTATCTGAAAAAAGTGATGCAAAAAATCAGGGTGTAGCGAAATGCTACACCTTTCCTTATGTTGAACTGCATTTAAAAAAATGATAGGATAAGAAGAAAAAATGACAAAAAGGAGAATGCCATGAAAGCAGTGATCTTAGTGGTCTTTGTTCTGACAGTGGCGGCAGTTCTTTGTCTGCTGGAAGCGTACCGGGAGCAGCAGTATTTCAAGGTGACAGAGGACGTTGTTGTATCCCGCAGGCTGAACGGGCTGAAAAGGGAAAAGAAGATCGTGTTTTTAAGCGATCTGCACAATAAAGAATATGGAGCCGGAAATGAACGTTTGCTGGATGCGATCTGCAAAGCGAGGCCGGATCTGATTCTGATCGGCGGGGATATGCTGGTCGGGAAGAAAGGGTGTTCCTTTGCTCCGGCTCTGGAATTTGTTTCAAAACTTCCTGCGATCGCTCCGGTTTATTATGCCTGCGGAAATCACGAGCAGCGGATGAAAAGAAAACCGGAAGTCTATGGGGAGGTTTATCAGGAGTATCAAAAGCAATTAGAAGAATGTGGCGTGCATTTTCTGGAAAATAGCAGCGTCCTGCTTAAGGAGGATGACTGCCGGATCCGGATCTCGGCTCTGGAACTGCCCCTTGCAACTTATACAAAATTCAAAAAATACCGGGTCACAGAGCAGGATGTAACAGCATGTATTGAAAAAGAAGCTGCGGATTATGAGATTCTTCTGGCGCACAATCCGGTTTATTTTGACGCATATAAAAAATGGGGAGCAGATCTGGTGCTTTCCGGGCATCTTCACGGCGGGATTATCCGTCTGCCGGGAATCGGAGGTCTGATCACGCCTCAGGCGATTCCGTTTCCGAAATATTCCGGGGAGATGACAACAGAAGGAGAGCAGACGATCATTGTGAGCCGCGGGCTTGGCACTCATACGATCAATCTTCGTTTTTTGAATGAGGCAGAGATGATCGTGATTCATCTGCGGGGCGAAAAAGACAGTTGAGAATTTGAAGGATTTCCCGTATAATGAAACACAGTGCGAAAAAACAGACGGTAGATGGGAGAAATAAAACAGATGGGGATACCGGTAAAATTGCAGGTTTTTGAAGGTCCGTTGGATCTGCTGTTACATTTGATCGAGAAAAATAAGATTGATATCTATGACATTCCGATCGTAGAGATCACCAGCCAGTATATGGAATATATCCGGCAGATGGAGCGGGAAGATTTAAACGTTATGAGTGAATTTCTCGTGATGGCGGCAACACTTCTGGATATCAAATGCCGGATGCTGCTCCCGAAAGAGATCAATGAAGAGGGAGAAGAGGAAGATCCGAGAGCAGAGCTGGTAGAACAGCTTTTACAGTATAAAATGTACAAATATATGTCCTACGAGCTGCGGGATCGTCAGGTAGATGCAGACCAGTATTTTTACCGGGAGGCAGATATTCCCAAAGAGGTGAAAAGTTATGTTCCTGCGGTAGATCTGGATCAGCTTTTAGGGGATGTGACGCTGGTACAGCTCCGGAAAATTTTCCGGGAAGTGATGCGCAGGCAGGAAGAGAAGATCGATCCGGTGCGGAGTAAGTTCGGTAAGATCGAGAAAGAAGAAGTACCGCTTCCGGACAAGCTTTTGTATGTGGAGACTTATGCAAGGACACATAAAAAATTCAGTTTTCGTATGCTTCTTGAAAAACAGAGAAGCAAGATGCATATTGTGGTGACATTTCTGGCAGTGCTGGAGCTGATGAAGACGGGCATGATCCGTGTTTATCAGGAAGAAATCTGCGGGGAGATCCTGATCGATTCCCAGATATAACAGAGCATAAGAGCATGTCAGGAGAAACAGGAAGGAAAGAGAAAGAATGGAGCAAAAAAAACTGCAGGCAGCCATAGAAGCAATTTTGTTTGCAATGGGAGGCTCTGTGGAGCTGAAAAAACTTGCACAGGCGATCGGACATGACGAAGAAACGACAAAAAAAGTAATCCGCCAGATGATGGACCGGTATGAGAAAGAAGATCGGGGAATCCGGATCATTGAACTGGAAGCTTCGTTTCAGATGTGCACGAAAAAAGAGATGTATGAATATTTGATCCGGGTAGCAAAGCAGCCGAAAAAACAGGTTCTTACGGATGTACTTTTGGAAACGCTTTCGATCATCGCCTACAAGCAGCCGGTTACAAAACTGGAAATCGAAAAAATCCGTGGCGTCAAATCGGATCATGCAGTCAGCAAGCTGGTAGAATATGATCTGGTTGAGGAAGTGGGGCGTATGGATGCGCCGGGAAAACCGCTTTTATTTGGAACCACAGAAGAGTTTCTGCGCAGATTCAGTGTGCATTCTCTGGATGAACTTCCTGCGCCGAATCCGGAGCAGGTAGCACATTTTAAAGAAGAAGCAGAGGATGAGGTACAGTTAAAGTTAAACCTGTAGTTCTGATTAAAAATCTTCGGACATAGGATATAGCAAAGAATGTCTGGAGAATAGAAAAGTAATGCATGAGAAAAGAAGGGAAAGAGGACGAACATATCGGGTCGGGCTGATCCTGGGCTTTTGTCTTCTGATTGCAGTAAATGGTCTGTTTCCGGTTTCGTGTGTATATGCGGAGGAAGAACAGACAAAAATCGCATACGGGGAGAATACTCCAGGACAGTTATACGCCCGGTCGGCAGTTTTGATGGATGCAGACAGCGGGCGTATTTTGTTTGCAAAAAATGCCGAAACAGAGCGTCCTATGGCGAGTACAACCAAGATCATGACCTGCATTCTTGCATTGGAACGTGCAGACCTGGATGAGAGTGTGTCAGTCAGTGCCAATGCGGCAGCCCAGCCCAGAGTCCGACTGGGGACAGTGGAAGGACAGAAATTTAAGCTTAAGGATCTTTTATATTCTCTGATGCTGGAATCACATAACGATACAGCGGTGATGCTGGCAGAACATCTGGCGGGAAGCGTGGAGCAGTTTGCGGATGAAATGAACCAGAAAGCAAGAGAACTGGGACTTAGCCATACCCATTTTGTCACACCCAATGGTCTGGACGGGGCAGATGACGGCGGGAGCCATCGGACCACGGCAGAAGAACTGGCAAGGATTATGCGCTATTGTGTGATGGAGTCTCCAAAGCGGAAGGAATTTCTGGAAATTACAGGCGTGTCTTCCTATCAGTTTTCGGATCTGGAGCAGACGCAGACGTATTCCTGCATCAATCACAACGCGTTTCTTACGATGCTGGAAGGCGCTATATCCGGAAAAACCGGATTTACTGGGGAGGCAGGATATTGCTATGTGGGGGCATTGAAAAGAGAAAAACGAACCTTTATCGTAGCACTTCTGGCGTGCGGCTGGCCGAACAATCGGAGCTATAAATGGGAGGATACAAAAAAACTGATGGAGTACGGTCTGGAACACTTTGAATATCAGAGTGTAAAAGGCGCTGGGCAAAAATTTAAAATCCGGGTGACGGATGGGATTCCGGATTCCAATCAGAAAGCGGCGTATACATATGCAGAAGCACTGTCAGAGCAGTCAAATCTTTCGTTTCTGCTGGCAGACTGGGAATCTGTTCAGGTAAGAAGGAACATTCCGACAGTATTACCGGCTCCTGTCCGGGAAGGGACAGAAGTGGGAACGATAGAATATCGGGTCAACGGAGAAACTCTTGCCAGACTTCCGGTAGTAATCCAAAGGTCTGTGGGAAAAATTGATTTTTCATGGTGCTGGAAGAAAATAGCAGAAAAATATTTCTTAAAAGAGAAAATATATTAAAATAAATCAAGGTAAGTGATTAAAAATGTCACTGGTATCGAATGGAAGAGTATGATAGTATAAACGAAATAAAAAAAGACAAGTAAATTGATGTAATATAAGGAGTGCTTGCGATGAAGAATTTTGAAAAATATGAAAGAAGCTATTTTATGCCGCCGGTGCCGTGCTATGACTGGGTGAAGAAAGACCATATTGAAAAACCGCCCGTCTGGTGCAGCGTGGATCTGCGGGATGGGAATCAGGCATTGATCGAGCCTATGAGTCTGGAGGAAAAAATAGAATTCTTCCAGATGCTTCTGGATGTCGGCTTCAAGCAGATCGAAGTGGGATTTCCGGCAGCATCTGAGACAGAATATCAGTTTCTGCGTACATTAATCGAGCAGAATATGATTCCTGAGGATGTAACGATTCAGGTTCTGACACAGGCGAGAGAGCATATTATCAAACGGACCTTTGAAGCGGTCAAAGGAGCGCCGCATGCGGTCATTCATCTGTATAATTCAACTTCTGTCGCACAGAGAGAACAAGTATTTAAAAAGAATAAAGAAGAGATCAAAAAAATTGCGGTAGACGGAGCCATTCTTCTGAATGAGCTGGCAAAGGAGACAGAAGGGAATTTCACGTTTGAGTACAGCCCGGAAAGCTTCCAGGGAACCGAGGTGGATTATGCGCTGGAAGTGTGCAATGCAGTTCTCAGAGTGTGGGAGCCGTCCAGGGAGCGAAAAGTGATCATCAATCTTCCGACAACCGTGGAAAACGCGATGCCGCATGTGTTCGCAAGTCAGGTGGAATATATGAGCAAGCACTTATATAACAGAGAACATGTATTGTTATCGCTTCATCCGCACAACGACAGAGGATCTGGCGTCAGTGACGCAGAGCTTGGAATTCTGGCAGGAGCGGACCGGATCGAGGGAACGCTGTTTGGAAACGGCGAACGGACCGGAAATGTGGATATTATCACGGTTGCTATGAATATGTATTCACAGGGAGTGGATCCGGGCTTGGATTTTTCCAATATGAGTGAGATCAGTGAGACCTATGAGAGACTTACCAGAATGCAGGTTTCTCCGAGACAGCCATATGCCGGAGAACTGGTATTTACCGCGTTTTCCGGTTCTCACCAGGATGCGATCGCAAAAGGAATGGCATGGAGAGAAGAGAAGCAGTGCCAGACGTGGACGGTTCCTTACCTTCCTCTGGATCCAAAAGATGTGGGACGCCGCTACGAGACCGATGTGATCCGTATCAACAGTCAGTCCGGAAAAGGCGGAGTCAACTATATTTTAAAACAGAGCTTTGGAATCAGCCTTCCGCAGAAAATGAGGGAAGAGGTCGGCTATCTTGTAAAGGATGTGTCAGATAAAGCGCATAAAGAGCTGACGCCGGACTGGGTATACCATATATTTGAAGATCATTATATTCACGTAAAAACAATCTTTACAGTAGATGAATGCCACTTTAAACAGGCAGACGGAATCCTTGCGGAGGCGACAATCCACCATGCGGGAAGCGACCGTGTGATCAACGGAATGGGAAATGGACGTCTGGATGCGGTGAGCAATGCCATCAAGCACTATTTTGACATCGATTATGAGCTGGCATTTTATGAAGAACATTCCATGACAAAAGGGTCTTCATCCAAAGCGGTCGCTTATGTGGGCGTGATCTGCAATAAAAAGCGCTACTGGGGAGTCGGCATTGATGCCGATATCATCAAAGCTTCTGTAGAAGCCCTGGTCGTGGCAGTCAATAAGATCGAAGAACTCCGAAATCAGCAGGAATGCAAGGATGCAAGACTCTTGGAGATCACGAATTATATCTATGCAAACTATAAGCATGTGACACTGGATGAGCTGTCCGAAAAGTTTTTCCTGTCGAAACCATACCTTTCCAAATATATCAAGGAAAAATCAGGAATGACATTCGGAGACATCCTGAAAAATGTCCGGATGAAAAAAGCCTGCACGATGCTTAGGGAAGGCAATGCAACTGTGGAGAGTATCGCAGAGACTGTGGGATATCAGAACGTAGAACATTTCAACCGGATCTTTAAAAAGATGTATCAGGTCACTCCGGTGCAATTCCGTAATCAGAAGTAAAAAACAAAGACATATTTCCAAAGTCAGGAAATATGTCTTTTTTTAAAAAAATTCGGAAAAAATAAAAGAAAATGGTAAAGAAATAACAAAAAACGGAAATTTAATTGAATTTTTATGCTAAGTAATATATACTAGAATAGGCAAAAATTTTGGTTTATATTTAAACACATTTTATAATAATGGAGGGCTAGAATATGAGCAACAATGCAACAGAAAACTCAGCAAGCAGACGAATTGCCACACTGCTTGATGAGGGAAGCTTTGTTGAAATTGGCGGAGCTGTTACAGCTAGAAGCACAACTTTCAACTTGCAGGAGAAGGCAGCTCCTTCTGACGGTGTTATCACTGGATATGGAGTGATTGACGGTAACCTGGTTTATGTATACAGCCAGGATGCTGACGTTCTGGGTGGAGCACTCGGAGAGATGCATGCGAAGAAGATCGCAAGAATCTATGATATGGCTATGAAGATGGGAGCACCGGTGATCGGACTGATCGACTGTGCAGGACTCAGACTTCAGGAAGCTACAGATGCACTTGAGGCATTTGGAAGCCTTTATCACAAACAGGCACTTGCATCAGGTGTGATTCCGCAGGTTACAGCAATCTTTGGAATGTGCGGCGGCGGTCTTGCAGTTGTTCCGGGGCTTACAGATTTCACATTTATGGAAGCAAAAGACGGAAAACTTTTCGTTAATTCTCCAAATGCACTGGAAGGAAATGAGATTTCCAAGTGTAACACAGCAAGCGCTGACTACCAGAGCAAGACAGCAGGTCTTGTAGACGGAATCGGTGCAGAGGCAGAGATCCTCGGACAGATTCGTGATCTTGTATGTATGCTTCCGGCAAACAACGAAGATGATATGTCTTATGAAGAATGCACAGATGATCTGAATCGTATCTGCGCAGACATTGCTAACGCATCAGAAGATACAGCAATCGCACTGGCACAGATTGCTGACAATCAGATTCTGGTTGAGACAAAGAAAGACTACGCAAAAGAGATGGTTACAGGATTTATCCGCCTGAACGGAATGACAGTTGGTGTTGTTGCAAACCGCTCTAAAGTATACAATGCAGAAGCTGAAGTAGAGGCTGAGTTCGACAGCGTTCTTACAGTAGACGGATGCAAGAAGGCAACAGATTTTGTAAACTTCTGTGATGCATTCTCAATCCCGGTTCTTACACTGACAAATGTAACAGGATTCGCTGCTACAGTAGAGTCAGAGAAGAATATGGCAAGCGCAGTTGCAAAACTGACATATGCATTTGCTAACGCTACAGTACCGAAGGTAAATGTAATCGTTGGTAAGGCATTCGGAAGTGCTTACGTTTCTATGAACAGTAAGTCAATTGGTGCAGATCTTGTTTATGCATGGCCAACAGCAGAGATCGGAATGATGGATGCGAAGCTTGCAGCACAGATCATGTACGCAGACGCAGATGCTGAGACTCTTAATGAGAAAGCAGCTGAATACAAAGAACTTCAGTCAAGCCCGAATTCAGCAGCAGCAAGAGGATATGTTGATGCGATCATCGAGCCGGCAGATACAAGAAAATATGTGATCGGAGCATTTGAGATGCTGTTCACAAAGAGAGAGGACCGTCCGGCTAAGAAACACGGAACGGTTTAGTGAGGTGAGGCGAAGTGAAGAAAAAAATCAGTTTATTAGGACTTATCCTCATTCTCGTTCTTAGCTTCACAGGATGTGGTAAGTCTGAGACAACAGAATATGATCAGGCAACATTAGAACAGTATGCTGAGTTTGTTGTTCAGAATTTCGAAGCGATGACAACAGAGCAGCTTGACAGCTTTTCTGATATGCGTGATCTTCAGCTTGACACACAGCTTATGAATGCAGGACTTCCGGTTGATGGAGAGGACTTCCTTACAATGATCAGCTCCTGGGAAGCAGCAGAAGAAGAGTGCGGTGCTTATGTTGAACATGGCGACTGGACAATGGAAGTAAAGAACGATGGAGTTTCACTCACATCTGAAGCAAAATATGAAAACAGAGATGCAGACATTGTCTTCAGTTTTGACGAAAAGGGCAACATGGAGAGTATGGATGTTTCTGCTCATTATTCAACAGGAGAAATCCTTGAGAAAGCCGGTCTGAATACGGTACTTGGTATGGGAACTGTATTCGTTGTATTGATTTTCATTTCATTCATTATTTATCTGCTTGGATACATTCCGAAATTTCAGGAGAAGTTGGCAAATAAAGATAAGAAAGTGGAAGAGAAGAAGGAAGCACCTGTACAGGCAGCTCCAGCACCGGTAGCTGCAGCAGAAGATGATGCAGAACTTGTAGCAGTAATCGCAGCAGCAATTGCAGCAGCAGAGGGAACTTCTACAGATGGATTTGTTGTTCGTTCTATTAAGAGAAGAAAATCAAACAGATGGAATTAATCAGGAGGATAATTAGATGAAAAACTATACAATCACAGTAAACGGAAATGTATATGATGTAACAGTAGAAGAGAATGGTGCAGGCGCACCGGCAGCAGCACCGGTTGCAGCACCTAGAGCAGCAGCACCGGCAGCAGCACCGAAAGCGGCAGCAGGCGCTGGAAGCATCCAGGTAAAAGCTGGAGCAGCAGGTAAAGTATTCCAGGTTCCTACATCTGTTGGACAGAAGGTAGAGGCTGGAGATACAGTTATTATCATTGAAGCAATGAAGATGGAGATCCCAGTTGTTGCCCCAGAGGCAGGAACTATTGCCAGCATTGATGTGGCAGTAGGTGATGCTGTTGAATCAGGAGCTGTACTTGCTACATTAAACTAGTAACTGAACCAGGAGGTTTTTACAAATGGAATATATTTCAAATACATTGGGAAACCTCGTAGAACAGACAGCGTTCATGAATCTTACATTTGGTAACCTGATCATGATTGCTGTTGCCTGCGTGTTTCTCTATCTGGCAATTCGCCACGAATTTGAGCCACTGCTTCTTGTTCCAATTGCCTTTGGTATGTTGCTTGTAAATATCTATCCGGATATTATGCTTCATGCTGAGGATGCAGCGAACGGAACTGGTGGACTTCTGTATTACTTTTATCAGCTTGACGAGTGGTCCATCCTTCCTTCTCTGATCTTCCTTGGAGTTGGAGCGATGACAGACTTTGGTCCGCTGATCGCAAACCCGAAGAGTTTCCTGCTTGGTGCAGCAGCTCAGTTCGGTATTTTCGCAGCTTATCTTGGAGCTATGGCTCTTGGATTTTCAGACAAAGCAGCAGCTGCTATCTCCATCATCGGTGGAGCTGACGGCCCGACATCTATCTTCCTTGCAGGTAAACTGCAGCAGACAGCTATCATGGGACCGATCGCCGTAGCAGCATACTCCTACATGTCACTTGTGCCGATCATCCAGCCACCGATCATGAAACTTCTCACAACAGAGAAGGAAAGAAAGATCAAGATGGATCAGCTTCGCCCGGTTTCTAAGCTTGAGAGAATCCTCTTCCCGGTTATCGTTACAATCGTTGTATGTGTGATTCTTCCTACAACAGCTCCACTTGTTGGTATGTTGATGCTTGGTAACCTGTTCAAAGAGTGTGGAGTTGTAAGACAGCTGACAGAGACAGCATCCAATGCCCTGATGTACATCGTAGTTATTCTTCTT
>OLGL01002467.1_pt1 | contig 14284 bp, 7 predicted proteins | sample 1605041 | NCBI WGS metagenome assembly OLGL01 (sample SAMEA3888905, study PRJEB22519) | human gut metagenome | biome: human gut; feature: human-associated habitat; material: faeces | place: Denmark | collected 2010 | reverse complement strand
TAAGCAGGCGCCCGACGCTTTAGCGGCGTTGGCGGTCGCTTATGCCGTAGCTGGGAACCAGCCGCAAGGCTGGTGGTGGGTTAGCAGCCCCTTGGGCTGCGTGTTCCTTCAAAAGCAGCTGCTCTGGCAGATGGTTTCCAACAGATGATAACTGGTGACCAGTGAGTTCTAAACGACAATCAGCCCCAAATAATTTATTTACTTCATTTATCACTCCATTCTTCTGCAATCATTTTAACTGCGTACGGCTTAGCATACTTGAGAAATGCATCACTTACAGCAACTTCCCCTGATTTATGAGGCTTCTGCATCATTGCTGGATAAACAACAAGCTTCCGTTTTTCACCCTTATAGGTGCAAAAAATGGTATTTTTCTCTTTCTCCGTGGTAAATCCCATTTCAGCAAGTATCCTTTTTATAGGATTCAAAAGCTTTATCTGTCTGTCAATCTCCAAAGGAGGTGGGCAAATTCCTTCCATTCCCCATTTCAATAAATCCAAAGCTGCAAAACGATCCAATAAACCATGGACATGTTGGTTTCTATAATGCTTCAAGCAATTTGAACAAGCAGAATCACAGGTACAATCTGCTAAACGATTCTTTATTTTCTCTAGAATCGTAGGAATATCTCTGCTAATGCTTACAGCATATCCAGCACCACTGGAAAGAGCGTCATAAATATAGATATCTACAAACGCTTCTTTCTGATTTCTCCTAACACGATAACCTGTTACTAATTCGGTAAACTCAATATCCAATTCCTGACTGGCAACCAAACGAAGTGCTTCTGCAAGAGATTGTGCTGCTCGATTAAGCCATAAATTTTGATTTTGTTCTACGGCTATTTTCATTGGATCCAAATAAAACTCCATAACTAACATATCTGTAATAAAATCAAAGCCTAAATTTACATGTTCAACATTTTCGTGATGGCATTTTTTCTGGCTGTTGTATGGGCGTTGAATGTTTTTCAATACTTGAGGAGTATCCCCCGGCATGGCAGCGCCACAATCCTTGCAAACCATAAAACCGTTCCGATTTTCTCCAGTATTTACCATAATAATTTGCTGATTCTTCCTGGCCGCCATTCGGATATGCTTTGCTCCCTTTACAAGAACCATTTCATCAGAATCTGGCACAGTTGAATAAAGCGGTTGCTGTACAGATGAATAAGTTTCCTGGAGCTGCACTTCCTGAATAGGCTTTCCATCACGAGGCGCAAATCCCCATGGCCGAAGCAAAGGGATATCAGATTTTAAAATAGGGTTCCCACAAAATGGACAATGCTCTGAACTGTTTTCAGCCAAACCAAACCAACCACATTTCGGGCATAATTTTACCTGTTTCAGATAATTTGGATCTTCCATGAAGGACTTCGCTGGTAAATTCCATGCCGATTTTTTAAATTCACTTCCAGGATAGTACAAACCTCCAATTTGATAGGTCTGCTTATCCACTACCAATGAACGACCTGGGGCATATTCACTAATGGCTACATCCAGCCCTCTGGGTACTTCATATTCCACTTGTCCATTTTCCCCTTGAATGTATGTGCTGACAACATTTTTGGGAAATGAATAGGTGGGTATAATTCCCTTCTCATAGAGAGCATCCAATAAACTTTTTGCACGCCTTCTGTTGGCACCGTTTTCCTCTTCAAACAGTTCTGGATGTTTCTTCCATCGTTGTTCTATTTCATGGATTCCCTGAATTAATTCCAGACGAAATTTATTTTGATCCGGAGAAATCCCTTGCGGTAATAATATCTTATTTTCGTAGATTGAATAATTCTGGATAAAATCTTCAAAATTAGGCAATAAAGTAGTCAGAAACTCTATAGTCGACATTCGATCCAAACTTGCCTGATGTTTCTCTAAAAAAGTTTCAAATGCCACCATATTCAAATGCCGAAATATTAGTTTTTCACTTTCCATGTCAATCCATGGACGTCTTGGATCACCTCGAAACATTGGCTGGGGATTTTTAAAATACTGAGTATCATGTGGTCCTCCATCGCAGTAAGTTACAATTGTAGACAAACTGGCTCCTCTTCGCCCCGCTCGCCCCGCTCTTTGCTGATAATTCTCTCTCATGGGAGGTATATTCCTTAATCCAACTGCAATCAAAGAACCAATATCGATACCAACTTCCATCGTTGTGGTGCTACTAAGTATATCTACCGGCAGCTCTCCTTCCTGTGTTAAATCTTGAAAACGCAATTCATATTCTTCAGTTCTGGACCAAAGATCATCCCGTTGATCTTTATGAGAAAGCTGTGCCGTATGTTCTTCAGTATCAATGCTATGGATTGGTTCTCCTTTCAAAGCCGATTGAAGTGGTGCATTCCAAAATGCCAAAGCTTCCATATCTGATTTTTCCAGTTTATGGATTTTTTCACTCCCACAGAAAGGACACCGTCCATTCAACAAATAGGGAGTGATTTCGGCACATTTTTCACAGCGAAACCATTGATGATCTGGATCAAACCGAGGGACCACTGCCTTCATATCAATATAGTATCGCCCATTTTCCTGATTTTCCTTCAAAATAGTATTTTGAATTAAGCTTTTCAGCTTAATTTCAGTCTCATTTGCCCCTTTCCATCCCATAATTTTTCGTAGATTCTGGCTAAATTTCCAGTCCTTCTTTAACCCGAATCCTTTTCCATAATTAGGCCGCACTTCCATCCGGCAATCATCAGAAATCCCATTTCCAAGCGCAGTAGCTGAATCAAAAACATTCAACAACCACGCATTAAAAAACTCTTTAAATTCTTCTTCAGAAAAATGGAGTTCATTGAACAATTCATCACCGAAAACATCGACTTCTGCCTCTTCCGACATATCCAGCCAGGAAGCAGCAGAATCATAAAACGTATTATATCCTCCACAGAAAAAACGTAAAAGATAGCTTTGAAAATCATAGACAGCTTCTTCATTTGTAATACGGGGCCGGTATGAATGCTTTATTCTCGTTCTTTTTTCGTATGTTCTATATTCATTTTCACAATGAGTTAAAAAACTATCGTGTTTATTCCCCGTAAACAAATTCATATTCTGTTTTTTAGCCTGAATGCAAAAGAATCCGTATAAGTCATCCAAAGATAAATCTTCGCCTTGCTGCATACAATCCTGCATTTGACGAATAGCCAAAATGAACAATTTTCTTGCTACTTCAAATTCAGATGCCTCGGACATATCCCGTGCCAGTCTTGCAGCTCTTTGACGACTGTCAGAAAAAAGCAAGACCTTACGACCAGCATTTGGAAAGCGTCCTGGTGCTTTTTCCTTTTCAGACACTGCAGGTTCCAGATTAAATTGGGTAGTAATTAAATTGTTGAAAGATTGATTTCCTCGAGTCTCAAAAGTACTCAGCTGCTTCTGAGACAATTGATGCTGACAATGAGGGCAGGTTTGAAAAGTATACTCTTTAGGTCTTCCTTCACCAATAAACTCTGAATAATAAAATTTACGGTATCCCTCTTCGCCTTCCTTACGGTCATCATTAAAGTAAAGGAATCCACTTTTTACATCCATGTAGCAAGGTCTTATTGCATACTGATTTTTAATTCTTTCTTGCCACTTAAAATCTTTTGTCGGTATATATAAGTAGATTGCTTTCAATTCCTGATCCAATAATTGGCCTGGGTATTGCCACAAATAAGCTCTCCCTCGAGTAACCTCTTCTTCCAGTACATACCCTCTGTAGAAAAGAGCCCCGCAACGACGATCATTGCATAATTCATAAACCGGGCTGTTGCAAGACGGACACAACAACTGATTTTCCGAAAGAAAAACTTGCCCCAATGAGATTCCACCATGTTCAATATGTTTTTTACATTTCTCATTGACACAAGCATAAACTCCCTTAATTCCTCTAAACAGCATATGCATTCTTGCAGGGAAAAGCCGCATTCCTTTTTTATTACAAGCCAGAGGTGCAAAACTCAATAACACACTCACAGCATTTAAGCCATCTTCATTGGATAAATCAGGAAAAATTTTCATGGCCAATTCATCCAAGGAAACAGCTTCACCTCTGCATAACTCGAACAACTGCAAAAACGGGCGATAATGAATCAGATTTTCATACATCCATTCACTTGCCTCACTACAAGCAGAAAAATCACTTTTTCTACCTGGAACACCATTCCAAAACTGATTGAGGCAATCCAATTTTCCTGCTTCATCACGTTCAAAATCTTCAAGATTCACATTTTTAAACTTTGTCGTTGGAATTTCATAGACCTGCTTAGGATTCAATTTTTCCTGAGTTCCTGTCAAATAAATAAACTCAGACTGATCGGACGCCGTAAGTTCTTGAAAGAATTGTTCGACACTCTTTTTATCTTGCTCTGATTTGCGAGGCATACTGGCAGTAGTCAGAATAAATTGCACCCGATTTCGTTCGATCCCCAGCTTATAGAAAAGGCGGCGAAGCAGTAGTGCAACTTCTCCCCCTGCTGATCCACGATACATATGCGCTTCATCAATGATAAAAAGTAATTTATTATCTGGAGAACTATTCAGCCATTCTTTTGTATCCATCCATATTTTTTTCTCAATAGGTCGGAGAAGCATATATTCCAGCATAGAATAGTTTGTAATTAGAATGTCTGGACAATATTGCTGCATTTCAAATCGGGTAATCAATTCTGCATCTTCAGGGTCCGGTTTATGAATATCGTTTTGCAGTTGTTCCAGGAAAAGGTGTAGATTCTTTTTTGCAGGTATTTTCCCTTCCATCTCAAGCAATTCTAAATATAAATTTTCTTTATCCTCTTGTTCAACCAAACGCTGCAACGTTTTCCGCAATTTATTATCTGCAGTTTTATCAGGATTTGCTCCTGGATAAGGTGTTCGCCCTGTATACATACCAAACTGAGGCTGCCGTGAAGACTTGCCACAAAAATCGCGAAAAATTTCTATGAATTTACCTTTTCGATCCCCCAGGAGTTTTCTCAGACGACTGACTTGATCAGAAACAAGCGCATTCATCGGATACATGATGATAGTACGAATGCCTCTTTTTTCCCAGGTATGTGGTTGATTTCTCGCCTCTTTTGCAATTTTCGCCAATAAAGGCCACATAAAACACTCTGTTTTACCAGAACCAGTCCCAGTAGCCACAAAAAGATCTTTTCCCATGCCCGTCTGTTCCAATGCTTTGATCTGATGAGAATAGGGGGAAACATACACACCTAGGTTTTCCTTTGCCAATGTCAAGAAAAAATCTTTCAGCCACTTCTCTATGTTCGCTTGTTGAATGCCATTCTCCATAGTTTCATAAGCAGGAGAAGACTCTATATATGGTTTTTGATAAAGAAGACCTTCTTTATCCAACTTACTTTTAATTGTTTCCAAAAGTATGGGAGACTTTCCAAAATACTGCGAAAGGATATATTTTTCCAGTTCGGTTCGCAGACGTTTCTGAACATATTCAGCTCCATGGCTCATCATCATAATAATCCTTCCTTAAATACATACCCTTTTGATTCCATTATTTTTTTAAAAGCCAAGAAAAAATCCACCTGCATAATTCTATGAAAATCATTTTTAACTTGCTTAATTTCACCAGGCCAACTATATAATTTATAGAATGCTAGTTCTCTAGGTGGTAACAGATACCCCAGATTGATTTCTACGATTTCCTGTCTGACCAAATAATGAATCTCTGGCAGCGCTCCGCGCTTTTTTAGTAATCCATTTAAAAGAGTATATATAGATCCCTTACTAGTCCTCCAAAGAGGAAGTTCAGCAACCTGCATATTCCTCCCCACAAATCGATATAAATAATAGATTGAGGCGGATGCTTCTACTTTCAGTAAGGAAGCATCTTCCGACTGATCAGGTTTATTCTGCCAATACCCATAATAGAAATTCCCTTTCACTCTGGCAAATGATATTTTTCCAGTCAGGTTCATTTCCTTCCATCGAGCTGTTTGCAAGCTCTGGTCCCATGCTTCAAGAATATTCCTGGAAGGTAGCTGAAATACTTCTGCCACCTCGTTCCAAGAATCTACCATCCTTGATTCCTTCTGAAACAGACCCATCCCTGACATAATAACTGGTTCATCCAAATAGCTGCCTCGAAGCAAACATAAATTTCTAGTAAGGCACCGTTTATTCATAGCAGGTATAATATATCCTTTGTGATGATAGAAAAATCCGTTTTGCTGATATGTATCGTACATAGCATCTGTTATTCCATACACATCACATTCATCTGTTAAGACTTCCGGGAACAATTTTTTGAAGATTTCCCATTGCTGCCGGGTCCGTCGTTTTACATGAGTAATAGAAACTTCTCTATCTTTATCCAAACGATCCCACAATGCGGTAAGAAAAATACGGCTGACAGCGCTGAATATAATCCGAGACACATAACCGTCCTTTGTTTCATTCTTTCCTTGCCGCACCTTCAGCTGGTTCCCTATTTTCCCTAAAAATGACCAACGCCCTATTTCATCCATTCATGTTCTCCAATTTATTTTCTACAAACCTGCGTTCTCTTGAAGACAAGCTTTGCACATTTTCTACCGCCTCTTGAAGAAAATCTTTCTGCCCCATCATATAAAACATAGGAATTTCAATTCCAAGCAGTAAAAACTTAGCCCAGCTCTCCTTGTTTTTCTCATTTTCAAAAAGTTCGATGATATTTCCTAAAAGATTGGCATAAACTATTGGGATTCCATATTTTAAAAATTCACTACCTTTTCTTTTTCGCATTTGAAGCGGGAACGGAGTAAACGTCTTAGACTTTTGTCCTCCTGCAAAATTCGGATACACTACCATATCCTCAACAAAAGGTTCTGTATCGATAATCAGGAAATAGTTTAATAAACTCTTAGGCAACAAAGACAGATCCTCAATGAACGGATGGGTTAAATAATACTGATGGTGACAATCCTGGCTTAAACGGATTGTTTCTGACAGGACTTCGTTGTTAATCGTATTGGAAATACGGATAATCCCATCCCTACTTTCCTGGCACATTTGCTTGATCTCTTCAAATGCATTTTCCTGGAGATACACAGAATCAGCAGTTCTTTGACAAAGGGCAGCAGAAACCCCATCGCAAATTGATTCTGCCGCTGGTCCAACCAACAAAATCGGTTTCTTGATAAAAAAAGCCCAATATAATGTAGTTGCAAGGATTTCTGAATATTCTCTGGAAATTGCCAACTCATACATATTACAATCAACTGTTTGAATTTCATCTTCCCAAGTGTCCAAAGCAGTCAATTGATTGTCGGAAATTACCTTTCCAAAATGCACTTTGTGGTCAGCACTTGTATTTTTTTGCACTCCAAACTCTTTTTTCACCTTGTTAGAATGCTTTTCGTGTATTGTGTTGGCTATTATTTTTTGGATTTCCTCATAGATACTTGTATATTCGCTATGATTTAACCGCAGATTATTCTCAATGATCCAAGTCCTTTTCCATGTTTCGAATTCCTGCTTTTCACTTTCAATTTCTTTTTGTAGTTGTCTCAATTCTGCTTTTTTGTTTTCCTGTTCTACTAAAATATCTCTTATTGTATTATCTAATTGGTATTTCTTTTCTTCTATATTTTTTAATTCTAATTTTGCAGCGTTGATTTCTTTTTCACTTTTAAGAGCCCAGTCGTCAGCAACTTTTTTCTGATACTTTAGTTTTAACTTCTCATGATTTTCTATCAAAATTTCCAACAGGGAGTCTTCTTCGTCTTCCTGTAAAAAATAGCTGTCCATTTTATTGATAATTTCATCTACAAGTTGTTTAGCAATTCCTTTATTAGTATAAGTACGTTGAGCAATTTCTTCATATAAGTCGGTTTCAGGTAAATTATCAATATAGCTTTTCAAACTTTGATACTCTTTTCTTGTAAGATTCTTCTGCTTACAAAGGGTCCAATTACAGCGCTCACGGACAATATCTAAAGCAATTTTCCATTTAGATTGAACCAAAATATCTTCCCTGTATTCTGGTCCATTAAGTTTCTTATATAAGAAACGATTTTGTAATCGTGGTATTATTTTAATATCACTAGAAGAAATAACTACATAATCAATTTTTTCTACTTCTTCGTTCAACTTAATTTTTCCATCAGCATATTTTAGTTGATCAACATTGCAACAAAGCCCTTTGTAGGAATCAGGATTTTCCGTAGAAAACACAAAAAGTTTATTTGTCTTTGACTTTACGGCTGTTATACCTTTTATCAATATTTTTTTGGCTTTTTCTAATGAGTCATTTCTGCCTATGAAAATAACTTCCCAAGGAATCAAGTTTGATTGAAGGTGTCCTGTTGTATAGTCAGTAGAATCATCTCTCATATTAGTAGATGCTTCCCATTCCCAAATTCCAATTTCTCCGTTTTCCGGATGCTGTTCTTTATTTGACTTTGAGCCAAGAAAAACCCTGCTCCGATTTTCATAAGATCCAGACTTATTTGGATCTCTTTTAAAAAGGTGTAGAATTCCTTCATTGTCCACATCAGCAATTCTATAAAAGGAATCTTCTTTTCCTTCTTCTATTCTCATAATACCAACTGATGTTTGTCTGAACATATTTTTCATTTTTGCAACTCCCTATAATACCGAACTAAAAATTCCCAAGCTCTTTTCGAAATTTTCCCATCTATTATTTGTTGTTTCAACCAACAGTATATGGCTATATTGTCTTTTAATAATTCCGCCAACCGTGCTGTATCCAATCCGGTCTGCTGATAAGGGCCCTGCATCCTTCTAATTTTTTGGTACAGACTATCTCTGGCGGTTGATATATGAACCGATTTCCGATAAAGAAATCTTATTTCCCAAACGCAATCCAATCCTTGATAAATCTCAACCCGATTGCCTCGGCAAATTTGATTACCATCAAGCCACAGTTCTGTATCCGCGTTAAGTTCATCATACTCCAGTAACTCTTTTTGATTGTTGTATACCTTTATAAAACCATCCACTGAACTAAAAATTCGCATTTGCTGCTGTTGAGGCAATTGATCAGTCTCTCCTGGGGTTATACTATTTCCATCCCCGTCTTTTACAGAGAGAATAAGCTTTTTATTACCCTCTCTTTTCAGCGAATCCTCCCAAAGATAAACATACTGCAGGACACTCTGCCGCCCCATGGATAAGATTTGATGTGCATCCGTTATCTTAACTTCTGCCAATACTTCTCTCTGACCCAATTGCATTTTAGCTGAGGATTGTATGTTCCCTGGATAAGCACGAATATCCATATATTCACCAATCAGTTCAAAATAAAGATCCTGTTCTTTATGATATAACAGGTTGCCATTCTGAATGCAAGGCGGCCAAACTGGCAGCATCTGGACAGATTTTTCTGATAATCTGGCATGACAATCAAAGAAAAACCTGGCACTTGATTCGTTGTAGTCTGTACATAAAATTTCATACAGCCTCCATTCCTTCCCCTCCTGCAGGATAAAATCCAATTGATGAATTTCAACAGATTGCACCTTCTGGGCTTGTTTTTGTTGAACTAAAAGATAGTAAGGATGATTAGTAGTCACATTACCATCTTTTGGTATTTTTTTACCAGTTTTCCCGTCAAAAAGAACTACGTCTCCAATAAATCCTTCAACAGTTCTAGGATTTTTCATTCCTGCCGGGTCCTTCAATAAAGGCTTGTTATCTTCAGAATAAAAGATAATATCATAAGATGGATAAAATTCTTTCCCGATATCCAAATAGGTTACAATTTCAGAGAAAAATCTTTCTGCCGAATATTTTTTTAGTGTGATTTCATTCGCTCTGATTTCTACAGTTCCATTAAAATTTTTAGAAAAGGCTGGTGAAAATCCAACTTCAATATGATCAAATGAATTATTCTTCAAAACTAGCTTTAACGGAATCCCTATATTTTCTGGAGAAAAATTATTGTTCCTATCCTGATTCGAGTTACGGTCAGGACAGTCTTTAATTTCATCTCCTCGACTATGTACAAAATGACCTTTTCTTAATTTTGAGTCTTGTGTTAAGGTAACATAATGATTGCATAATTCACACATGAACAGACCTGAGTCAACTCGTGCCCCATGAGGATATTTTTTTGCAGCTTCTGCATTAGTGATTCTTTTCCAACAATGTTCTTTTTGATTCCACTCACAAACGTGTGTTAGTTCCATAAAGTTCCCCTATATCTTTTAATGAACCTAATAAATATATTATATAGACAAAACAGAAAATAATAAACCCCATACCCCTATTATGGAATTACATAAACAGTGGATTTTCATCCGTTCTGGCCAATTATCATGTATTTATCAGCTATCTTCTACACCTCCTAATTGAAACCAGCTTGAAAAAAGTTGACCTTTCTTTATTTGGTATGAAAAAGGCCGCCGGATTATTCGGCGGCCTTCTGCTATATATCAGCCTGAGCCCCCTACCCATTGTCGCGGATCCCTCCCCCCTTGCTCCGCCCCTTAGAATTGCAGTTGATCAGATGATGGGATATCAGGCCCCCTGGGCGGCACGGAGGGGCCTGCAACCAGGCGGGGCGCCGGGCCTGCGCCCCCTACGGATAGGAGAATACGTCAGGACCGGCACTGGCGGGCCTCCCGGCGTGAGGCCCCTACGGCATCGCAATGGAGCGTTGGTCTCCCGCCGTACAAATCTGCCGTCCCAAGGCCCCTTGGGTTGTGTCTGGCTCCTTACCTGGTCCTCCGGGCGGCCAGGGTGTTCAGGACCATGGCGGCCACGATGCACAGGGCTCCGGTGATCAGGCTTGGGGTCATGGTCTCCCCCAGCAGGAGCACCCCCAGGACCATGGAGGTCAGGGGCTGGAGGGGATAAAAGGAGGCGCAGTAGGTGGCGGGCAGCTTCTGGAGCAGTTCATTCCACAGGAGATGGGCCAGGGCGGTGCACACCAGGCAGGTATACAGCAGGGGCATCCAGACCGTCCCCGTAAAGGACACGGCGGCGCCGGTTGCCCGGACAAAGACCCAGGCGCTGGGCAGGGAAAGCAGGGCGGCAATGGCCATGCCGTAGCCGGTGACCAGCAGGGGATCATACCGGGCAGTGAGTTTCTTCAGATGGATGGTGGCATAGGCCCAGGAAAACAGGGCGAATACGCAGATCACCATGCCGGCGGTGGTCACTCCCTGGGTGGGCCTGCCGATGATGATCCCGGCCCCTGCCACCGCAACCAGCAGGGACAGCCCCTGGAGTTTCGTCACCTTTTCTCCCAGAAGGACAATGGCCAGACCGGAGATCACCACCGGGGTCAGGGAATTGATCAGGGAAGCAAAAGAGGCGCTGGAATACTGGATGCCCAGGAACAGGGCGGCATTGGAAAGGAAGTATCCCACCACCCCCACAAAGAACAGTTCTCCCCAGTCTTTCCGGGCTATGGCTATACGGCCCTGGAGAGTATGGTACCCTGCGGCCAGCAGGATCACCGAAGAAAGGGCGTACCGGATGAACAGCACCCACAGGGCCGGGATCTGCTGCAGCACCAGGCGCCCGGAGATGTACAGGCTGCCCCAGATGACTATGACCAATGTGCAAAGCAGGGTGCTTTGCCAATTTTTACCCATTGAAAATCGCCTCGGTTACAAATAAATACAGGGGCTGCTGCAAACACAACAGCCCCTGGTTCCAGGATTCTGCACTGACTCTCTACGGCCGATACACGGCCTTTACGTTGGTGACCATGTCCTTGTTGGCGGCCTGGTCCGGTTCTTTGGTACGTTTTTCTTTCATTTCTACAGTCTGTTCCTTCCCGCCTTTCTGGAAGGTGCCGGTGTAGACGGCATCGCTGTCCTGGAACAGGGTGGCTTCCAGCACCAGTGTGTAGGTGCCGTCGGGTGCGTCCTTGCCGCTGTCATCCTTCCCGTCCCAGGCCACTTTCACCTGTCCGGACTGCGGAGTGGCCTGGGTAAAAGCGTCCACTTTGGCCTTGTCCAGCTGGGCCACCCCGGATTTCTTCACCCACTGGGGCAGGGCCTGGTTCTGTTTTTTATAGCCTTTCGTGGCCACATATTTGGTAGCGAACAGGGTCCGGACCACTTTGCCATTCCCGTCTTCGATCCAGGCGGCCATCTGGTTGGTGGCCTTTCCGTCTTTTCTGTTGTAGGTGTATTCCAGGGTCAGAGGCCCTTTGGCCTGGGCCGCCGCAGGTGCCTTTTCCTGGGCTGCCGGGGCTGCTTTCTTTTCACTGCCGCAGCCGGCAAAGAGGCTCATAGCCGTCACTCCGGCCAGCAGCAGGCCGGTCAGTTTGCGATCCATATGGTTTCTCCTTTGCAGTAAAATTTTTTTCCGCTGATTCCTTTTCTCCTTCAGGCACTTTTCAGCCCGGTGATCCGTCTCTCCCACCCGCTCTTGTGGTAATAGATCCACTGGAGCAGATTGCACATCATCCAGCCCATGGGATAGCCCAGGGCGATGGGGATGATGCTGGGGGTCAGATGGCTCACCACCAGCAGGTACAGTTGCCGGAAAAGGACGAAGGAAAACAGCATAATCACCATGGGTGCCCGGGCATCTCCGATCCCCCGGAGCATCCCGGCCAGGATCTGGTTCATGCAGGCGAAGATGTCAAAAAGGCACACACAGCGGATGAACAGTACGCCTTTTGCCACCACTTCCGGCTCCTGGTTGAACAGCCGCACGATATGCGGGGCCAGGAAAAATTCCGGGATCACCAGACAGGTGGTGGCCACAAACGCCATGGTCATGGCCACCCGGATCCCTTTGTGGATCCGGTCCGGATTCCCGGCACCGGCGTTCTGCCCGGTAAAGGTGGTGATGGCCAGGGCAATGCTCTGCATGGGCATGATCACGAACATATCCATCCGGATATAGATGCCCCACCCTGCCGTATAAGCAGCGCCGAAGGCATTCACATAGGACTGGACGAAGATGTTGGAAAAAGCCGTCAGGGCCATCTGGAACCCGGCGGGCAGCCCCACATCCACGATTTTTTTCAGCATGGTCCGGTCCAGGCGCATCTCCCCCCAGGTCAGGGAATAGATCTCCCGGCTGCGGAAGAGCACCACCAGCACCAGCACCGCCGAAACGAACTGGCTCAGGATGGTGGCGTAAGCCACACCGGCCACTCCCCAGCGGAGCCCGATGACGAAATACAGGTCCAGCACCACATTCAGGATGGAGGTGAGGGCCAAAAAATACAGCGGCCGTTTGGAATCTCCCACGGCCCGCAGGATGGCGGACCCCATGTTGTAGATCATCAGGCCGGTGATGCCGGCGAAATAGATCCGCAGATAGGTGATGGAATGGGGTGCCACCGTAGGCGCCGTCTGCATGCTCTTCACCAGGAAGGGCGTGATGGTCCAGCCCAGGGCCATGAACACCAGGGACAGAAGGAAGGTCCCCACCAGGGAGGTATGGACCGCCCGGCGCAGTTCTGCTCCCATTTTTGCCCCGAAATACTGGGCGATCACCACGCTGGCCCCGGTGCTCATCCCCAGGAAAAAGCCCACCAGGGTGTTGATGCAGGGCATGACGGAGGTCACCCCGCCCAGGGCCGCAGAACCCACGAAATTCCCCACCACCACAGAATCCACTGCATTGTACAGCTGCTGGAACAGGTTCCCGAACAGGAGGGGCAGGGCAAACCAGAAAAGATGCGGAAAGATCCCGCCCCGGGTCATATCCTTCGTGGACGTTTTGGCCAAGGAATCACTCCCTTTTATTTCAGCAGGTTGTCGTTCTCAAAGTAGTTGATCTTCATGGCGGCGCGTACTTCGGAGAGGGTCTGAGCGGCTTTGGCTTCGGCCCGGGCAGTGCCTTCCTTCAGGATGTCCACCACTTCCGGTTTCCGGGCTTCCCAGTATTCCCGGCGTTCCCGGATGGGGCCCAGTACGGACTGGAGCACTTCGTTCAGGAACCGTTTGATCTTCATGTCGCCCAGGCCGCCCCGCTGGTAATGGGCCTTCAGCTCATCCAGGTTGGCGTAATCGGGCAGGAAAGCGGCAAAATGTTCCGGTTTGCTGAAGGCGTCCAGATAGGTGAACACCGGGTTCCCTTCCACATGGCCGGGATTGCTGACCTGGATATGGGTGGGATCGGTGAACATGCTCATGACCTTCTTTTTGATGGTGTCCGCATCATCGGACAGGTAGATGCAGTTGCCCAGGGATTTGGACATCTTGGCTTTTCCGTCCAGGCCGGGCAGACGCAGGCAGGCCTTGTTGGAAGGCAGCACGATGTCCGGTTCGGTGAGGGTTTCCCCATAGACGCTGTTGAACTTGTGGACGATTTCCCGGCACTGTTCCAGCATGGGTTTCTGGTCTTCCCCCACCGGCACATGG
>OLGL01002463.1_pt1 | contig 14304 bp, 14 predicted proteins | sample 1605041 | NCBI WGS metagenome assembly OLGL01 (sample SAMEA3888905, study PRJEB22519) | human gut metagenome | biome: human gut; feature: human-associated habitat; material: faeces | place: Denmark | collected 2010 | reverse complement strand
CCGGGGATGACCCAGCGGCTCGATGACTGCCTTCTGTATATTGAATGGGGGAAACGGCTGAAAAGGGTATGTTTATAGCAACACAGTAAAAATGCTGTCCGCAACATCGGGGAAAAGCCTTGAATATCAGGCGCTTTTCTGCTACAATTATATAGAACAAATGTTTCTGTTTGACGATTCGGAGAAAAAACATCTTGGCTTTTCATCACCGCAAGACCGGTTTATGGGACACTTGGCTTGATAGAATATAGAAGGAGGCGAGATGTATGAGCGATGGACTTGGCTTTCTTACTGCCGTTTACCGGGACGGTCGTGTACATATAGGCGGCAAAAGCTACCCGGCAGGAACCTTTGCGGTGCAGCTTTTGAATCAGTATTATAAGGATGACACGGCGGCGAGGATCGCCGTGTTCCGGCAAAGTAACTGGAATGTACAGGAGCAGCTATGCGCCGGGTATCTGAACGGAACAGATTTTATTAAGGCCGGAAAGGAGATTCTGACAATTCTGCAAACTCTGCCGAAGCTAAAGCCTTTTTCCTCCTTGGACATTGCAGCGGAGAAGCAGCGAATTGCAGAGCTATTCACGGAAGGCAACGCTGCTGCCCTTTCCGACTATCTGCGGCGCAGGGCAGCAATAGCGCAATTCGATGGCGTGTTCTCTCCTGAATATGATAAAGCACTGTTCAAGAATGGTGAAATGATGTACGCAACCGTTTTAAGTACTCTCCGCTTTTATGATGCTATCCCGGAGGATATGCGCAAGGCGTTTGAGCTGCTTAAACGGTTTGCATCTTGTGTAGACGAAGCCGACCGATTTGACGAGTACCACCTGCTGCCCATTGCAACGGAGATATTCGGGACGAATTCATTTCCCTTGCACACGGAATACATTGCTCTCCCGAAACGGCGAAACAGTCGTATTCTCGTCACCGCCCGAAGAATGGCCTTTGAGAGCTATTACAGCTTTGTGCTGACGGACTTCTTTGAAGGGCTGCACCACGGACACTATCCGAGGCGGTGCGAGGTCTGCAAGCAGTATTTCCTGATGCAAAGCGCACGGCGACAGAAATACTGCACCTACGGTACGGCACCTGAATTGTACCACGGTGAAAAGATCAGCTGCCGCCGGTACGCCATCATTCAGGGCAAAGCGGAACGGGCAAAGGATAACCCGCTGAAGGCTGCCTATGACCGCCGCTGCTCGGCGATCCGCTCCGAAAAGAGCCGGGGAACGATCTCTGCCGAGTTTGCACAAGTAGCGCAGGAGATGGCAAAGCGCCGCTTGGAACAGGCGGAGGAGGACGATGCCTACGCCAAAGCAAATTACTTTACCGATTTGGAGCGTACCAAGCTGTACGCTGACACGGACAAAAGAATGAAATGATGGGAGGTGTATCCGGTGTCCGAAGAACAGAACGAAGTTTTAGCACAGCAGAAACTATTTTGGGAGCGCCGGATGTACCGTCTTGACCCGGCACCGCCGAAGCTGCCAGCTCAAGAATACATCGTCCGTTATCTCACTGAAAATGAGGACAAGTATCTTGCTTGGTACCTCCACGATCAGGAGCCTGCGCTTAATAAGCTGGTGCAGGCCGCCTGTGAGCGATACGCTATGGCGGAGCATTTTGCAGACATCAAACAGGCAGCGGTGTGTGGTATCCTGACCGCTCTGCAAAAATATGATTCGGCTGTTGGCGCACCGTTTGCCGCTTTTCAAAAGCGGTATATACAGGACGGTATTGATGATTATATCCGCACGGCGCAAAGCGGTGTTATCACCATGACGGCAGATACCTATCCCGTCATGCGGCGCATTATGGCGATTTACCATCTAAACGGCGATGATTGCAGTGACAGCTGCATCCAGCGAATTGCCGATGAAACCGGAATGGAGGAAAAGAGCGTCCGCAAGTACATTGCGATAGGCACGCTGAATGAACGCCGAGTAGATTTTTACCGGCAGTACGATGAGGACGGCGAGGAAACGGTGGAAGACATTTCAGTGGACACCACCTCGCAGCCGGACAAGCTGTATTTTCGGGCGGTGCTATATGACGCGCTACATCAAGCATACGACAGCCTGACCTACCGGGAACAGCGCACGGTTGCCAAGCATATTGGCTTCTGCGATACCTGCTGGTCGGTCAGGAAAGCGGTGCTGATAAACGGTGAAATCGAGTACAGGCCCATAAGGCCCATGACCTTTGAAGAAATCTCCCACTCCGCCAGCCGCAGGTCTGATAAGGCCTCCGAGCGGACATATAATAACGCTTTAGAGAAAATGCGGAAAGCTCTGCTTTCCTATCTTGAACTGTGGCAATAAATCAAACCATATAAACGCAAAAAGCCCCGATGAGTACAGAGAAAATCTGAAACGCATCGGGGCTTTCGTTTATATCTGCACATTCGATTCTTGTCACTGCTTTTTCTACAATGAACAGTGACAATTTTTGTTTTCATACTTTTCGAGTAGAATATTAAAAAATGCTCGGAGGTAAATACACAATGGAAGGACGAGTTATTACGGCAAAGATGATTGCCGAATTCAAGGAACACCTTATCTTGGAGGAAAGGAGCGTGGTAACCATTCAGAAGTATATTCGGGATGTAAAGGCGTTTATGGCATACGCGCAAAACAGCGCCATTGCAAAAGAAATCGTCATTGCTTACAAGAAGCACTTGCAGGAGCATTACGCCGTGCGGAGCGTTAATTCCATGCTGGCCAGCATCAACAGTATGTTTGTGTTTCTTGGCTGGCACGATCTGAAGGTAAAAGCCCTGAAGCTGCAGCAGCAGGTTTTCTGCCCCGAAGAAAAAGAGTTGACAAAGGGGGAGTACACCCGACTGTGCCGGGCAGCGGAGCGAAGACACAATGAGCGGCTTAACCTGGTTTTGCAGACGATATGCGGCACCGGCATCCGGGTCAGTGAGCTGCAATTCATCACCGTGGAAGCGGCCAAATGCGGCGAGGCAGTGGTGCGCTGCAAAGGCAAAACCCGCGCGGTGTTTATCGTGCGGGAGCTGAGACAAAAACTGCTCCGCTATGCTGCGGAGCAGAATATTCAGAGTGGAATGATTTTCGTGACCCGCACGGGCAAACCCATCAGCCGCACGAATATCTGGCGGGAAATGAAAGCGTTATGCGTCGAGGCGGATGTCAACCCGCAAAAGGTGTTCCCGCACAACCTGCGCCACCTGTTCGCCCGTGTGTTCTATGGAATTGAAAAGGATATTGCAAAGCTGGCGGACATTCTCGGCCACAGCAGCATCAATACGACCCGCATTTATATCATTTCCACCGGCACGGAGCACCGCCAGCGCATGGAGAATATGCGGCTCATAATATGAAAAAGGCCGCCAAAAGCGGCGGCAAATACATAATCGGTATTATGTTGTAGCTCTGCATGAGAATAGTCGAAAACGACCTATTCATATAAATAAAGTGTATATCATTTCCCAATAAAAAGCAAGTGTTTCAACGAGAAAAGTATGATTAGTGAGAGAATTGTCGATTTTCATACAATACAAATAAGCCTTTTCAAACAAAAAATGAAAAGGCTTGGCTTCCTATACGCTTTTTTCAAATTTGACGACTCGCAGTATGAATGCGGGTGTCTATTTTTATCTTGCTTTACAACATAATACCGATTATGTTGCACTCGAATTAATTAGGAGGAGGGAGTTCAATGGCACCGATTGCTTCCGTTATCAAATACGAAGGTGATAATAGCACCTTTATTTGGAAGCACCCCTGTGAGGACTTCAACACAGCGTCTCAGCTGATTGTCCACGAATCTCAGGAAGCAATTCTCTTTCTGAATGGACAAGCACTTGACTTGTTTGGGCCGGGACGGCACACGCTGGAAACAGAGAATATCCCCATTCTGCGTCATCTGATCAACATTCCGACGGGCGGTGTGAGCGCTTTTCACTGCGAGGTCTATTTCATCAACAAGACCGAGCAAATGGCAATCCGCTGGGGAACGGATAGCAAGGTGCAGTATGTAGAGCCTACATATAAATTCCCACTTTCCATTGGCGCAAGTGGCGAAATGTCCCTCTGCGTAGATGATTCCCGCAAACTGCTTGTCAAATTGGTCGGCACAGAGCGCATACTTGATTGCCAGCAGCTGACAGCCTATTTCCGCAGTATCCTGATGGCCAAAGTAAAAACCTACATTGCGCAGACAATGCGGGCTAATGCCATCAATATTTTTGAAATCGATGAGAGCCTTGAGACATTCTCGGCAGATATTCAGCAGAGGTTGATTCCCGATTTTCTTGATTATGGTGTGCAGCTCAGGCGCTTCTATGTCACTACGATAGTCAAGCCGGACGGCGATCCACAGTACGAAAAATTCAAAGAGCTGCATTTTAGGCAGTATGCAGATATAGCAGAAGCGAAGCTGAAACAGCAGACCGATGTGATCCTTGCGCAGACCGAAGCGCAGAAGGTTGTCATTGATTCTCAGGCGCAGGCAACCAAGCGGATGCAGGAAGGCTACACCTATCAGCAGGAGCGTGGATTTGATGTGGCGCAGGATGCCGCCAAAAATGAAGGCGCAGGCCAGTTTTCCAATATGGGCATCGGACTGGGAATGATGGCAGGCGTTGGTGGCACAGTAGGCGGCATGGTTGGCGGAGCTGTGTCTGACGCATTTGCGGGGATGACGACACAACCGCAAGCGGCAGCAAATCGTTTTTGTGACCAATGTGGAGCTGAGTTGACGCCCGGTGCAGCATTCTGTGATGAGTGCGGTGCGCCGCAGGCAACTCCCGATATCTGTGCAAAATGCGGCTTTAAGTTTACAAAGCCCGGTAAGTTCTGCCCCAAGTGCGGCGCAAAGAGGGAGGGCTGACGATGAAAAAGAATAGTTCAAAGGGCTATTTCATTCTTGGCATCCTGTTCATCTTGGTCGGCGTAATTGCGTTTGCTGTTCCCACGGCAAAAACAGCAGCATTCTGGATTTCTTACGCATTTACCGTGGTCGCATTTGCCGCCCAGATTATCATTTGGAACGCAGCTCTTGGACGCAGCGAATCCTTGAAAAGCAAATTTCTTGGTTTCTCGGTCGTCCACATTGGTATTGTATATCTTGTAGTTCAAATCATTGCACTCATCATATTTCTGTTTATCCCTACACTTCCGATTTGGAGTACAGTCGTTGCCTGTGCAGTGATTGCAGGTGTATCCGCCGCCTGTATGATCGCCTCCGATGTTGGGCGCGGTGAGATTGAACGGGTATCTGCAAAAGTACGGGAAAAGGCCTTCTATATCAAGCAACTGCAGGCGGATGTCGAACTACTGGCCAGCACTGAGACAGATACCGCAACAAAATCAGCGTTGATGCAGTTGGCAGAGAAAATACGCTATTCCGATCCTATGAGTGACGAGCAATTGGCAGATATTGAAGATCGGATCACAGAAAAAATCGCTGAACTAAAATCCTCTACGGATAAAACCAAAATTATTAACGAGCTCAATTCGCTTTTGGACGAGCGAAATAGAAAAATCAAAATTATGAAGTAGAAGTAAAGGATGATATTCGTGTGTGCAGATAAGATTGAAAAGCTCTATGAGGAAGCAATTCAAAAAGCGAGCAAAAATAAGGATCGGCAGGCATATATACGCCCCAGTAAATTCGGTTTTGAAGCTACGAGTGATGGCACCCATGCTTGCGCCGAACTTCTAAAAAGTGACCCAAGATTTAAGAAAGTCGAGATTATTGGAAAGAATTCATTGGATATAACACTTTATTAAAAGAAAGGAATACAGAAAATGAAACAGCTAACTTGTGAAATGTGCGGGAGCACTAATTTGATGAAGCAGGACGGTGTCTTTGTATGTCAATCCTGTGGAACAAAATATTCCACGGAAGAGGCAAAAAAGCTGATGATAGAAGGCACAGTTGATGTCACTGGTAGTGCAGTAAAAATAGATTCGTCAGAGGATATTAACAATCTATTTATACTTGCACGCAGAGCAAAAGCTGCGGGTGACTTTGCATCTGCCACAAAGTACTATCAAATGATTACAGTCAAGGATCCCAAGAATTGGGAAGCTTATTTTCTTCCTATGTGCTTCAAATTAGATGAATGTAGCGTGCAAGACCTTTACCGTGAAACAACAATTGTGGTTAAAAGTTTCGGTGTGACTTTTCATCTCATAGCTGATAATATAAGTGATTCAGAAGCCCGGCAGAAAGCTGTTGCAGAAGTGATAGCGACATGTTGTGCATTGAGTCAAATGATCCATAATCGGACGGAAAGTGTATTTCAAAATCTCTCCCCAGAGGCGCGGCAAGCAAATCTTAATGTCAGATTGAACAATAATCTTGCGGAAATATTGATTGACAAAATCTTGTCGGATAACATATGTGATATTTTTGCTGAAGATGAAGCAGTAATGCGTGGAGCCGGTAATGCCTTTTTGAAGAAGCGTATTGCTGGGGGACTGAGCGAAGAATTTACAAATAGATATGCCACAATTATTAGAAAATATGAGCCGGATTATCAGATACCAGAGCGGCCGAAAAGCGAAAAGAGCGCATCGAGTGGCTCAAACGCATCGAATGGCGGCTGCTATGTGGCTACCGCAGTTTATGGCTCTTATGATTGTCCGCAGGTCTGGACACTTCGTCGTTATCGTGACTACACCCTTGCAGAGACTTGGTATGGTCGTGCATTCATTCATACTTATTATGCAATCAGCCCCACGCTGGTAAAGTGGTTCGGACATACCGAATGGTTTAAGAAAATGTGGAAGGGCAAGCTTGACCGCATGGTGGCAAATCTGAAAGCCGACGGTGTTGAAGATACGCCTTATGAGGATAAGGTTTGGTAAGCCATGAGTGCTCCGAAAATAACCGAGCAGGAGAAACAAATTCTTCGCAACAATGCAAAAACAGAACTTGAACGTTTGGAGGCTTGTTTGTCAAATCAAGGCACAGTCCAGTTATTGGATATGTTCAAAAACAAGTTCAACATCTGCGAATCTGTGTATAAGGTCATTCTTGCAGAGCACCAAAAGCGTAAAGGAAAGCCAGCCTCCGCTTATCTAAAGGTGTACATGACGCAAGTTCCTTATGCATTAGATTTTGCTGGTTATACGTTTGAGCGAACATTACTAAACGAACTATTTGGATCTTCTTCCCCAAAAGGAAAGACCGTGAAGAAACTTAGGAATGAAATCACCCATGGAATTAACGAAAAGGCTGTTAAAGAAATCGTAACCCGCAAAGATGAGCTGTTTGGTTACATGGATGAGTTCTTAGCAGGAATACGTTCGTTTGAGAGTAACGCTGCATAATATCCCGTTGGAACAAAAAGCGCACTTCTATACCATCCTAACGGGAGTATGTGCGCTCTGCGAGGCAAATAGCCCGGGCAGTTGACTGTTCGGGCTGTTTTGCGTTACTTTGTTCCGTGCAAGTGGTCGATCCTGCCTGCGGTTTGGTCAGAACATCATCGAAGTAGCCTCATTTCTGTGGGCTTCGGGCAAAAGCATATGTGTGCAATAAGTAGCGACCATTTCTAAACCGCAATACAAATCACAAAGGGAGATGCCTTTTCACAGGTATCTCCCTTTGATTTTATATGAGTATTAGTTCACTATTTACAATTTCAGTCGCACGGTTTCGAGTGCTGTTCATCTGCCTGATCCATTTCATTTGGTCGCTGGCTTTTAGCGCCTCCGTGATCCCTTCCTCTTCGGCCATCCGTTTTACAAGCCGAAGAAAAAGCTCCTCTGCCTGCCGGTCAATATCTGCGAGATAGGCGTTCATTTTTCCGCTGGTTAGCAGGTTGGCATAGCGCACACGGCGATGCTCCTTGAGATAGCGGAGATGCCGCTGTCCCCATATCCCGATTGGCTTCTGTTCTTCCTCCGGCTCATCATCCCCGGCGATAAGGTAATAATCACCGACCAATTCATATTTCAGCCCAGTGCGTTCATCCGTGACAAATCTCTCCATTCGTATAACCTCCTGTTCCTTTCTGCAACCATTGTAGCAGTAGGAATAGCAGAAATCGAATGTGCGGAAGTTTTTGCTTATAAATACTAAGATTTTTTACCGAAGCAATGGACATGGAGCATTTTATGAGTATAATATTAATTGGGTATAAAGCCAAGTGAAAGGCAAACTCAAATTATTCAAGCAATAGCCTGAGTGAAATTAGTATTGCACAGAGACATAATATAGATGTTCGGTATTAGGAGGCTCTGCTATGTACATTAAAAGCTTAATGGTCCACAATTTCAAAAGCATAGATACTGTGCAAATTGATTTTAATCCAATGACGATGATTATTGGTGCAAATGCCACGGGAAAATCAAATATTATTAATGTTTTCAGATTTATTGAGGATATTATGACCGACGGTGTTGAAAACGCTATTGCACTTCAAGGTGGCATTCAGTATATAGCGAATGCCAATTTGTCCAGAGGAGAACCCATTGAAATACAGTTTACAATAGATTTGAAAGATGAGGGCTGGATAAGGCATATACAACGTCAAAAATATGCCTTAGAGGTTGAAGAAATCGTTTGCCGTTTTGTTATCCATCCCAACAAGCGTGGAATGGGATACAACATTGCGTATGACTATATCAAAATGATATATGACTGCAATTCATACGATTCGTCCGCAAGCAAGGATGAACGCTATGCATCATTAGGTATAGAGTATTCGACGGAATTTGAGCGGAAGAACCGAAACTCTTCAGTGAAAATTATTCCTAATATATCTAACTCCGAGCAAGTAGATGACGAGTTAAAGCGCTGTTTACACGAAGATAGTGCAGGAAGGTATTTCTCTTTTGTTGCAAGCGAAGATAAGAGTGAATTGATGTTATATAGGCTATCATTATTACTTCCACCGTACTTTTCAGAAAATACATTCATTCGTATCTTTGATCTCGATCCTAAAGAACTAAAGAAGCCATCATCAATGGTTTCAACAAAGATTCTTGATGAAAATGGTGCTAATCTCGCATCGATTTTGCAAACTATTTTGCGAAAAAAGGAAAGTTCAAAGAAGTTAACATCACTATTAAAAGGTTTTTTGCCTTTTGTAGATAATGTCTCCGTAGAGCATAATCCGGACAAATCAGTTTCATATAAAATCAAAGAGTGTTACTATAACAAATCCTTTTATGCAAATTTTTTATCAGATGGAACAGTTAGCATTTTGGCATTGATTCTTGCATTGTATTTTGAAGATCACTCTAATATAATTATTCTTGAAGAGCCAGAACGAAATATACACCCTAAATTACTTGCTAATCTTATCTCCTCAGCAGAAGATGTGTCAAAAGAAAAACAAGTAATCATCACAACACACAATCCAGAGTTGCTCAAATATGCAAATTGTGATGATGTGAGGATGGTAACACGGGCGAACTGTGGAAATACATCTGTCACGAAACCATCTGACGATTTAACCATAAAAACATTCCTTGAAAATGATTTGGGCTTAGAGGACCTATTTGTTCAGGGCCTCTTGGAGTGATGTGCATGTTATTTATTTTTGTTGAAGGTCCTGATGATCGTAATTACTTTGAAGCAGTCTTTGGCAAGCAATTTAAAGATCATAAAATCATCGAATATTCCAGAGAGAAAAAAGAAAAGATAAGTGAGTATCTTCGTTCGATAAACTCCATGCCAAACAGTGATTATTTGTTTTTTGGAGATGAGGATGGTAAGGGAATAGAAAATCGGAAAGAAGCGCTGCTTGGACTATACAGAAATTTATCCTGTGAAAAGCTTTATATCGTTCAATATGAGATTGAAAGTTGGTATTATGCAGGAACTTCACGAGATGATTGCTGCAGACTGAAACTTAAAAGTTATCAGGAAGATACTTCTACCCTTACAAAAGAACAATTCCAATCCAAGTTATCACGCCCAAGTGAGAGAAAATACATCATGTCTCAAATCTTGATGTGTTACTCAAAAGAACTTGCACAAAGTAGAAACAACAGTTTTTGCTGCTTCAATACATATGTAAAGGAATCTGCCGCTGTTTAATGCGTTTCAGGTAACAGCAAACTAAAACGCAGGCCGAAGGCAGATTCCACTAATTAGTATATCGCATAAAACAGGAAATATACCAGGCCAAGCAAAATGGCAAAAGCGCCGCCTTGGGATTCTTCCCAAGACGGCGCTTTTCTGTTGTGGATCAGAGCGAACACTGCACGGCGAAGCCGCCGCTGAAGAAATAGGTGTTCGTCCAATACCCGTTTGGTGGAGCTGAGGGGAGTCGAACCCCTGTCCGAAAGCACTTTGACAGGACCTTCTCCGGGCGCAGGACAGTTTCAGCATTCCCTCCCTGCACAGGCACTGGCCAGACTGAGCAGTTCAGTAGAGTCATGATGCATGGGCGGGGCAACTCTTACCCGCCGCACGTCCGCCACATCAACGACGCCCTCCCCGGCCTGTGGCCTCTCCGGTTCAGACGGCTGCCTTAGTTAGGCAGCGACAGCAATACGATTGTTGTCAGTTAATTTTAAGTTGCCCGTTTTTAGGCGGTCAGGCGCCGCCGCCCGCTTATCCTGCCTCCACACCCCCGTCGAAACCGGTACAGCCCCGTATGAGATGGAAGGCGCCCGGGCCGGAGGCCGGCCCGGATGCCGTGTAAAAGCTTATCTATGGAAGGGATCCGGCAGCTTCTCCGGCTCCGGATATGTGACACCCTGGGTGTCCACGGTGACGGACTTCATCACCTGGGGCTTTTTGGGCTTGTTGGTCATCATGTTCCTGGGCTGGGAGACGATCTCGTCCACCACGTCCATGCCGTCGATGACCATACCGAAGGCGGCATACTGCCCGTCCAGATGAGGCGCGTCCTTGTGCATGATGAAAAACTGGCTGCCGGCAGAGTCCATATCCTGGGCCCGGGCCATACTCAGCACGCCCCGGGTGTGGCGCAGATCATTGGGCACGCCGTTGGCGGCGAATTCACCCTTGATGCAGTAGCCGGGACCGCCCATGCCGGTGCCGTCGGGGCAGCCGCCCTGGATCATGAACCCGTAAATGCAGCGGTGGAAGATCAGCCCGTTGTAAAACCCGCTGTTGGCCAGAGAAATGAAATTCCGCACAGACTGCGGCGCAATATCGGGATACAGCTCGGCAGTGATCTTCTTACCGTTTTCCATTTCGATGGTGACGATGGGATTGTTCATGGATACGCTCCTTTTATCGGTTTTTCTCGCGGACAGCCCGCTCCATTTCGCGTTTGGCGTCGCGCTTGGCGATGGCGTCCCGCTTGTCGTAGGTCTTTTTACCCTTGCACAGGCCCAGCTCCACCTTCACCCGGCTGTCCTTGAAGTACAGGCTCAGGGGGATCAGGGCATAGCCGTCCTGCTTCTGCAGATCGTGGAGCTTGCGGATCTCCCGCTTGTGCATCAGCAGCCGCTTGGGTCGGTCCGGGTCCTTGTTGAAGATGTTCCCCTGTTCATAGGGAGAGATGTGCATGCTGTGGGCGTAAATCTCGCCGTCCTTGGCCACGCAGTAGGAATCCTTCAGATTTACCCTGCCCTGGCGGATGGATTTGACCTCCGTCCCCGCCAGCTCGATGCCCGCCTCATACCGGTCCTCCACGAAATAGTCGTGGTGCGCCTTGCGGTTCTGGGCCGCGATCTTGATACCGCGCTTTTCCATGGCGGACCTCCTCTCTTTTGATTGGTAAATAAGTATACCACACCTTCCCGGGAATTGCAACCCCTGTCATCGGGCCCGCTGGGCCGCCTCAGGTCTCACCGCAGGCGCTCTCCCAACGAGCTTGACAAACCTACAAATTTGCGGCCCCCGAAACGGGGGCCGCAAGGGGAGAGACGGTTATTGCTTGACCCACTCGATGGGCAGCTCCACGCCGATGTCACCGAAATCGGAGATCAGGGCGCTGCTGCCGCCGGTCCACTTCATAACACCGTTTTCCAGGGTGTACTCGGCATAATCGTCCTGGCTGAAGGAGTTTTCCTTCTCGCTGGTGTACAGCTTGCCCTTGGCAGCGCGGAAATAACCGGTGAGGTTTTCCTGGTCCAGGCCGTCCGTCAGCTGGTCCACGTCCAGCGCACCGAACAGCTGCTTCACATATTCCTCCACGGTGATGCCCTGGGCCTTCATGGCCTCGTCGATATCGGCGCGGCTCATGCCCTGGTCCTCCAGCTGCTGATACACCAGGTCCACCGTAACGGGCACCATGGCGTCGATGTACCCCTGCACGGAGGCGGACAGGGCGTCCTTATCCACGCTCAGGGTGAAGGTGCCGTCCTCGTTGAAGACCAGCACAAAGGTCATTTCCACCTTGGCCTCCACGGGGACGTCCATGCCGGCGCCCTCATTGACGCCCTTCTGGAACTCCTCGGTGATGTCACAGGTCCATTTCCAGGTTCCCACCAGATCGGCGTTGTTGTCGCCGCCGCAGGCCGTCAGGCTCAGGGCCATCATCAGCGTCAGCAGCAATGCAAGAATGCGTTTCATGTTTTTTACTCCTTTATTCGTCTTTCTTCCTGGTCGTTAAGACCATGTTTAGTTTACACATTTTTTGATTCCCTGTCAACCGACAGCGCAGTTTTTTTCGTCAAACAGAAAAAATTTCAAATTACCCATTGACTTGGTAGTTAATTTCGGGTATACTCCAATTAGAAACCAAATCAGTAGGTAATTACACCTGAAACAGGGAGGAATATACGATGACTGTTTACGCAGATAACGCGGCCACCACAAAGATGAGCCAGACGGCGCTGAATGCCATGCTGCCTGCCATGGAGGAGAACTTCGGCAATCCCTCCAGTCTGCACAGCGTGGGTCAGCGGGCGGCAGAGCTGCTGATGAAAAGCCGGGAGACCGTGGCCCGGTGCCTGAACTGCCAGCCCCGGGAGATCATCTTCACCTCCGGCGGCAGCGAGGCCGACAACCAGGCACTGCTGTCCGCCGCCGCCATCGGCCGCCGCAAGGGGAAGATGCACATTATTTCCACGGCTTTCGAGCATCACGCCATTCTCCACACCCTGAAAAAGCTGGAGAAGGAGGGCTTTGAGGTGGAGCTGCTGCCGGTTCATGAAAACGGCATGGTCTCCGCTCAGCAGGTGGCAGACGCCATCCGGGAGGACACCTGTCTGGTGACGGTGATGTACGCCAACAACGAGATCGGCAGTATCCTGCCCATTGAGGAGATCGGCGCCGTGTGCCGGGAGAAGGGCGTGCTGTTCCATACCGACGCCGTGCAGGCGGCGGGCCACCTGCCCATCGATGTCCAGGCCCAGCACATCGATATGCTGAGCCTGTCCGGCCATAAGTTCCACGGCCCCAAGGGCGTGGGTGCGCTGTACGTCCGGGGCGGTATCCCTCTGGTGAACGTCATCGAGGGCGGCGCCCAGGAGCGGGGCAAGCGGGCCGGAACGGAGAATGTCCCCGGCATTGCCGGTATGGCGGCGGCACTGGAGGAGGCCTGCGCCCATATGGAGGAGAACCGGGTGAAGGTCACGGCTCTGCGGGACAAGCTTATTGCGGGCCTGTCCCGGATCCCCCACAGCGCCGTCAACGGCGACCTGGAGCACCGGCTGCCCGGCAATGTGAACTTCTGCTTCGAGGGCATTGAGGGCGAGTCCCTGCTGCTGCTTCTGGACGCGGCGGGCATCTGTGCGTCCTCCGGCTCGGCGTGCACCTCCGGGTCTCTGGATCCCAGCCATGTGCTGCTGGCCATCGGCCGGCCCCACGAGGTGGCCCACGGGTCCCTGCGGCTGAGTCTGTGCGAGTGGAACACGGAGGAGGAAGTGGACCACATCCTGCGGGAGGTTCCCCGGGTGGTGGAGTATCTGCGGTCCATGTCCCCGGTATGGAAGGACCTGGAATCCGGTAAGAAAGCATTCATGCTGTGACGTTGAAAGGAGCGTTTGGCTATGGCACTGTACAGTGATATCGTAATGGACCATTTCATGCATCCCCGCAATGTGGGCGAGATCCCCGACGCCGACGGAGTTGGCCAGGTGGGCAACGCCAAATGCGGCGACATCATGAAGATGTACCTGAAAATCAAGGATAACGTCATCCAGGACGTGAAGTTCGAGACCTTCGGCTGCGGCAGCGCCATTGCCTCGTCCTCCATGGCCACGGAGATGATCAAGGGCAAGACCGTGGACGAGGCCCTGGCCGTCACCAACCGCCAGGTGGTGGATGCCCTGGGGGGCCTGCCTGCTCACAAGCTGCACTGCTCCGTCCTGGCAGAGGAGTCCATCAAGTCTGCCGTCAAGGACTACTACGACCGCAACGGCATCGCGTATGACCGCAGCAAGTTCCCGG
>OLGL01002449.1_pt1 | contig 14385 bp, 7 predicted proteins | sample 1605041 | NCBI WGS metagenome assembly OLGL01 (sample SAMEA3888905, study PRJEB22519) | human gut metagenome | biome: human gut; feature: human-associated habitat; material: faeces | place: Denmark | collected 2010 | reverse complement strand
TAACCAGTCTGTCTATACCATAACCGATACCGCCTGTTGGAGGCATACCGATCTCAAGCGCATTGAGGAAATCCTCATCTGTGTGCTCAGCCTCGTCATCTCCGGCTGCGGCATTCGCATCCTGAGCGGCAAATCTCTCACGCTGATCGATAGGATCGTTCAGCTCTGAGTATGCGTTACACATCTCCCATGTGTTGATGAAGAGCTCGAAACGCTCAACCTTTGTAGGGTCTGAAGGCTTCTTCTTCGTAAGTGGTGAGATCTCGATTGGATGATCCATGATGAATGTAGGCTGGATCAGCTTCTCCTCACAGAACTCCTCGAAGAACAGGTTCACGATGTCGCCCTTCTTGTGGCGCTCCTCGTACTCTACATGATGCTCGTCAGCGATCTTCTTCGCCTCAGCGTCATCAGCAACCTGGTCAAAATCAACACCTGTATATTTCTTGATAGCGTCAACCATAGTCAGACGCTCAAACGGCTTGCCAAAGTCGATCTCGATTCCGTTGTATGAGATCTTGGTGCTTCCACATACCTTCTCTGCGAGGTAACGGAACATGGACTCTGTGAGCTCCATCATACCATAGTAATCTGTGTATGCCTGGTACAGCTCCATCAGAGTGAACTCAGGGTTGTGACGTGTGTCAACACCCTCGTTACGGAATACTCGTCCGATCTCGTATACTCTCTCAAGACCGCCGACGATAAGTCTCTTCAGGTAGAGCTCAAGTGATATACGGAGCTTTACATCCTCATTGAGTGCATTGTAATGTGTCTCAAATGGTCTGGCTGCGGCACCACCGGCATTGCTGACCAGCATAGGTGTCTCAACCTCCATGAAGTCACGTCCTGCCAGGAAGTTACGGATCTCCTTTAATATCTGTGATCTCTTGATAAATACTTCCTTGCTGTCCTGGTTCATGATGAGATCCACATATCTCTGACGATATCTCATATCTGTATCTGTCAGTCCGTGGAACTTCTCAGGAAGGATCTGGAGTGACTTAGAGAGAAGTGTGATCTCCTCTGCATGTATTGATATCTCACCAGTCTTTGTTCTGAATGCATATCCCTTAACTCCATATATATCACCGATATCTGACTTCTTGAAGTCAGCGTATGACTCCTCACCGATCTGATCTCTTGCAACATACACCTGAATGTTGCCCTTAAGATCCTGAATGTTACAGAAAGAAGCCTTACCCATGACACGCTTGAACATCATACGTCCTGCGATGCTCACATTGATAGGTGAAGCATCCATGATGGCTCTTCTCTCATTGTAATCGTTGTTTAAAACTTCTCTCTTCTCTGCCTCTTCAAGGTCCTCAACTGAAGGTGTCTGTCTACCAGCCAGAAGCTCTGCCTCATGTGCTGTGTACATCTCCTTCACATCTGCACTGTGCTGCTGCACATCATACTTTGTTATGACAAATGGATCCTTGCCTGCCGCCTGAAGGTCTGCCAGCTTCTCGCGGCGCACCATCTGCAGCTTATTAAGATCCTGATCTTTTCCCTTGTTATTCTGCTCTGCCATCTTCTCTTACAGCTCCTGTCTCTTAATATCAAGTACCCTGTACTTAAACTCTCCGTCCGGTGCCTCCACCAGAACCTCTTCGCCAACCTTTGCACCCTTGAGTGCCATTCCAACAGGTGACTCATCTGAGATCTTGTTGTTCATGATATCCGCCTGTGATGAACCAACGATATCGTACTCGATCTTCTCATCGAACTCGTAGTCATATACAACTACCTTACATCCGATACCTACAACTCCTGTATCGACCTCATCTTCGTCGACTACTTCTATATTCTTGAGCATGGCCTCGAGCTGCTCGATTCTTGCCTCGATGTCTCTCTGCTCGTCCTTGGCTGCATCGTACTCTGCATTCTCTGACAGATCTCCCTGCTCTCTGGCCTCTTTGATCTTAGCTGCGATCTCTCTACGTTTATTAACCTTCAGATTCTGAAGCTCTTCCTCTATCTTCTTGAGACCTGAATAAGTAACCACATTCTTCTTCTCTGCCATTGCCGCACATACCTCCTAAATATCATAAATTATTGACTCCACAGCTCAGCATTTCCGCATACTATGGTATAAAAAAATGCGGAAGATGGGACTTGAACCCACACGGTATTGCTACCACAGGCACCTGAAGCCTGCGCGTCTGCCAATTCCGCCACTTCCGCATGTTCACAACGAACGTTAATATAATATACTGTTTGCCTTGGTATGTCAACCACTTTTTTTGCATTTCCGCAAGCATTTTCCCATAAAAAAGGAAAAACATATATACCACATTTCCATGCATGTATATATGTTTTCCCGCAAATATATCTACTGCTTGTTATTACCTAACATATGCCATTACTTTTTGCTCTTGGCACTGGCGGTCTTGGAGTATGCTGACTGAGCAGCACATCCACCGTCGTTAACTGCCACTGCAGCGACCTTGTAATAGTATGTCTTGCCCTTTGCAGCCTTCTTGTCTGTAAAGCTGCATGATGATGTTGTACCGATCTTAGAGTACTTACCATTCTTCTTTGTTGCGCGATATACTACGTAGTTCTTCGCTCCTGTAACGCTACTCCACTTTACTGTGATCTTCTTGGCTCCGGTGTTAGATGCACCTGACATCTTTGGTGTACCTACAGCATGTGTATACACTGCCTTATACTGCTTTGCAGCTTCATAGTCAATGCTGCAGTTAACCCCGCTGACAATTGTCGATGGCTGTATAAAATATGTATACTCAAGCTTGGTCGTGAGCTTGCGGTCACTGAAGTTTGTTGACGTTGTCTGTCCCAGCCACTGGGTTGTGCCGAGAACAGGGTTCATTCTGTATACTGTGTAAGAATCTGCACCAGGCACCGCTGACCATGTAACTCTGACCTCGGATGTGGACTTTCTCACAGCCTTTACATTCTTAGCAAGAGGGATATAGTTGACGCTGACGGATGTCATCTCGCCCTGCTTCTTACCCTTGTATGGCACTACGTATGCAGAGTAATACTTAATACCCTTACTGCTGCTTCCTGTATTCTTGAACTTGTATGTATTTCTGGCTGCAGATTTGATCACTGCAACCTGCTCAAGCTTATTTGTGTAGTTATTTCTCGCAAATATCTTGTAGCCTGAAGCTCCCCAGACTCTGTTCCACTTGAGATTGGTGTATATCGTCAGGTTTTTCTTGTCTTTGCTTGCAGATACCGTGGATGAGACAGCCTCGAGCTCTCTCACGCTCTCTGTGTATCCGGTCTGGAGCCATTTGTATGTCACGTTCTCACAAATGACCTTTCCACCTGAAACGCTCTGGCTCTTAAGCTTGAATGAATACTCAGCGCCAGATGCAAGTCCCTTGATGGTGCATGATGTTCCCTTTGTCGCAACAGCTCTCTTATATCTGTCTCCCGATATATCGGATCTCATATACCAGACTTCATACATATTTGCTCCGGCTGCCTTATCCCATGTGAGCTTTACTGAGCTCTTTGTGTTCTGAACCGCTGTGAGCTCTGTGGTACCCATGAGTATCTTTACGCCGCGGACCTCACTTGCAGTTCCCTTTGAAACCGCTCTGGTAGAGGCATCATAATACTTTGGAACTACCTTGTAGTAGTATGTCTTTCCAGCCTTAACTGTTGTATCTGTATACTCCGGTGTGTATATCGTCTTTATCTTCTTAAAGCCCTTTGTCTTTGAAGTTGAACGGTACAGATCGAACTGGTTAGCAGCGCCGTAATCGCTTACCGTTATATCAGCACCCTTTGCGCCTCTATCGACTGAAAGCTCCGCTGTTCCAAGCCTGCAGTCCACCTTTGCAACGGCTGATGTCTCTACAACCCTGGATGTCTTATTGTATGAGTCAGTTCCGGTTACTATCTTCACCATATAGTAATAGGTATTTCCTACTTTTACATTATCATCATAATACCTCACTTCAGAAGCTCCATACATGTAACCGACGCCTGACAAAATCTTCGTAAAGCCTCCTGATGGCTTTGTGGATCTGTACACCTCATACCAAATATCATTCTGTACGTAGCTGTCAAATGGGAACGACACAGATACTCCACCTAATTCTCTATATCCGGTATCTCCCGTAGAATATGATACGTATTCTGAAGGCTTCCTGCTGCGGCTGAACTTAGGTGCTTCAAAATATATCTTTCCCGACTCCTGCGACACCGTCTGTCCATTGTCATCACTGACTACCAGCTTAAACTGATATGTCGCACCGGCAACTCCTCTGAATTCCGTATCCACATGCCAGCTTCCGTCATAGTCACTGTCTGTCCACGAGTCATACCATGCTCCATTTACATAGAGAACAGCCTCTGTTCCATATCCCAAAGCGCTTATATGTACAGAACCGCTGCTTACGGTATCCTGACCTCCTACACTAAAATATGTTATGGATGCTTCTTCAGCAAACGCCACCTCAGCCTGAGCGGACTGTACATCTGCACTGCCGTCTGCTGCCAGTGCAGGCAATGCCTCACCAAACACCATGGTTGAAGCAAGCGCCACGCATAAAGCTTTCTTTATCAATTTATTCTTCATAGTTTACCCCTTTTCATCTATTTGCGGATCTTTATTCCCTTTGCATGTGATGCAACTGACTTGACTGTCTTTCCTCCATCATTAACTGTTGAAGCCACAACCTTGTAGTAATAGGTCGTTCCCTTCTTGAGCTTCTTGTTCATGTATGAAAGCTTTGTAGCTCCAGTCTTGCCGACCAGCTTGTATGTTCCATTCTTGCTGGTTGAACGATATACATAGTATCTGGTTGCATTTGTAACCTTCTTCCATGTTACAGTCGCTGCACCCTTGGAACCGTTTACAACCTTTGTTATGGCCGGTGATGCAAGCTTATGTGTATAGTCACTGCTATACAAATCATATCCGCTGCTGAATCCAAAGTCTGTGCCTACAACAACAGAGTATGTATACTTCATTCCGTCTGTCACGTTCACATCCGTGAAGTTAGTTGCCTTTGTCGATCCTATGTACTGGCGTACACCGAGCTCTGTAGTTCTGTATACATAGTATTCCTTTGCCCCGCTTACAGCAGACCATGTTATCTTGGTCGATGTTGTGCTCTTCTTTACAGCCTTAACACGCTTTGCACTTGGCATCTCTGAATTCCACAGAGTGTTATCCTCGCCTCTTGCCTTTCCCTTATATGGTCTCACATATATCTGAGAGTATTTGCGCTCCTTGCCCTTGGCACTTGTGTTTGTAAATGTATATGATGTCTTTTTTCCCGATTTTATCTTCTTGATGGTCTCTATCTTGCCTGTACTGCTGTTGAGGCCTGATATAACATATCCTGATGCGCCCCAGTCTCTGTACCATGTGAGAGAATATCTTACAGACAGGACATCCTTCCTGCCGTTCAGTGATGAAGATACAGCTCCCGCAGTCAGATCCTGGACTCTCTTGGTGTAACCCATGGTCCTCTCAGATGTATCTGTCGTCTCATATCTCACGGCAGCTCCTGATTTCTTGACTGTCCTTATCATCACCTTGTATGTTCCGTTCGGATCAAGCTTTGTAAGGGTGCATGAGTTTTTCTTGGTGACCACCATACGCTTGTATGCATCACCGGTTATATCGGTTCTCTTTGCCCATACCTCGTATGACACGTCTGCGGTATTGTCCGCAGCCCATGTACACTTCAGTGATCTGTTGCCTGTCTGTATAAGGCTAGGTGCACCTGCTGCATTCATGATAAACTTTACGCCGACAACACCAGATGTCTTTCCTGTTGTTATCTTTCGTGTCTGTGAGTCGTAATACTTTGGCACTACCTTGTAGTAGTATACCGTTCCACTCTTGACCGCTGTGTCCGTGAAATCAGCAGAATATATAGTCTTTATCTTTCTGTAGCCCTTGCTCTTGTTTGTTGAGCGGTACACATCGTACTGATTTGCAAAATTGCTGGTCATCCACAGGAATACTCCCGGCTTACTTATCTTTTCTGATACATTCATGCTTGAAGCATAGAGCTGATCCACCTCTGGAATGCCCACCTTTACTGAAGCTGTCTTACTTGTAGCTATGACCTTGCTCGTCTTCACATACTGATCTGAACCGCTCACGATCCTGAATCTGTAATAATATGTAGTTCCGGTCTTCGCAGTGCTGTCAAGATATGCAAGTCTTGACGTGTAAGATTCACTTCCCGTTGCGATCGTGGTAAATGGCCCACCTGACTTGGTCGCTCTCTGAACCTCATACTTGACCTCATCTGAATGCCTGCTATCAAGATATACGCTGACAGACACATAGCCTGGTTTTGCATAGCCAGTGCTTCCGACTGTATATCCTACACTAACACTAGGATCACCGTCAAAGCTCACCTTGTCAGTTTTGACCGGTGAAACCTTCTGTACAGTCACCTCTCCATTTGAATCGTAGGCTCTGACCTCTGCGTTGTAGGTGGAATCAAGCAGCGCCGGGATCTCACAGTTAATACTAAAGGACTGCTTGTCCTCTCCGTTGTACTGTTCCCCGCACTTTACTCCATTGACCCAGACCTCAACTCTGTAAGCCTGGCCGCTTGCATTGATCGTTATGGTCCTTGAGTTCTTATAAGCTCCCGCATACCATATGCTGACATTGGCTGCCGCCACATCAGCCTGTTCCTCCGCCGCCACTGTGGCAGCAGTTCTTCCGTCTGCCGCATTTTCCACACTGGCTGCCATAGCCGTGCCCGCCTCACCGAGCATCATGGCTGAAGCCAGAGCAATGCACAGACATTTTCTCGCAATGTTCTTTCTCATAATATCCCCTTTCCTTTTCTATCTTTAAAATAAAGACATGTTCTCTTTTATTTTAAATTCCCGGAGCCCCTTAGTCAATGTGGATAAACCACAGATTCATTTGTCTATAGACGACAATAGAGACCGGGCATAAAACCTCGGTCTCTATCAGCTTATCCATATTCAAATATATCGCGTGCAGCTTACTCCTCTGTGGCTGCCTCAGATGCATCTGTTGCAGTTGCCTCCACCTGAACTGATCTGTTCATGAGATAGTCAAGCACGTTCTCCTCTGTGGCATAGAACACCAGGTCTGACTCTGAGTAATACTTGTCCACGTCTGAGTCATTCTCCAGATTGTTCTTGTCCATAACCTTCTGTCTGTACGCCTTTATGTCTGCGTTATCGGCGATGAGGTCATTGTCCATTGCTATGCATGACACAACGATCTTCTCCTTCATGACGTTCTCAACTGTGGTGTGAAGGTACTCAAGGAATGATGCCTCGTCCTCATATCCATAGAAATACTTCATATATGCCTCGAAGTCGATTCCGTAGTTGTCTGCGGCACTTCTCACATTTGACACCATGGACTGAATGTAGGAAGCTACCTCATCCTCAGGATACTTGTCAAATGTAACCTTCTCCTCAACAGCCTTGAGAACAGAAGCTCTGTCTGTCTCGTCCGCGGAATCGTCCTTGTTCTTCTGAACATCTTCCTTCAGATGTGCTGTGTAATCATCGGTTGTTGTGTACTCACCATCAGTAGCCTTCTTGACCAGTGCGTCTGTGTACTCAGGCACCGTGGTAACTGATATATAATTGATCGTAACCTTGTACTCTGCTGTAAGTCCGGCAACTGTTGTGTCGCTGTAATCATCAGGATATGTCACTGTGATCGTCTTGACATCCCCCGGCTTGCTTCCTATGAGCTGATCGTCACTGCCATCACCAAGAGTGTTATTTCCCATGGTCAGTGTGTAATCTGTCTTGCTGTCCTTCTCTGTTCCTGAGACAGTCTCAACATAGTCCACATTGATCTTGTCGCCATCTGCCACTGTGCTGGTCTTATCCTCTGTAGTCTCAGAATTGTCACTGCAAAAACTGCTTATCGCACTGTTTACATCGTCCTCGGACACCTCTCTCGATGCCGGAACATATTCGATATCAGTGTATGCCGCCTTGTCTATGGTCGCACACTTTGAAAACTTCTTAAACTGGCTCTTTGTGTCATTGCTGCCACAGCCTGTCATCAGGCCTGCGCACATGACTGCCACCATTCCTGCTGCAAATATCTTCTTTGCTCTCATATCTTTCTCCGTACCCCTTTACTTACTCTTCAGCCTGCTCTGCGTCAGCCGCCTCTGTTGACTCTGTGGTCTCTGCAGCCTCAGTTGTTGCTCCAGTTGTCGCCTTTGCATTGTCCATAAGGAAGTTCATGACCTTCTCTGCCAGAGCGTTGTACTTTATCTCAACGTCTGTAAGATTCTGTCTGAGCGTAGACTCATCAACACTGTTCTTCGTTGCATAATCAGCTATATACTTATCAGCCTCGTCATCTGTGACACTGATATTCTCCTTCTTGGCAATGGCACATACGACCATTCTCTCCTTCTGTGATTCCTCACAAACCTGCTGTACATACTGTTCAAATGCAGCGCTGTCATCATATCCATAGTAATAGTAGATATATGTGTCATACTCTATTCCGTTTGTCTCTGCCTGAGTCTTTATGGATGTTATGATCTTGTCAGCATTCGCCTGAACATCATTTGCTGATATGTTCTCTATTGTACTGTTGTTTATAACGGCAACCATGACCTCATTCTGAGCACTTGCAAGAGCTGAATCCTCCTTGTCCTGCTTGAGCTGCTCACGTACAGATGCCTCATACTCAGCGGTTGTCTTATATGAAGTATTGTTTGCAACCAGCTCATCATTGTATGTAGCCGGTTTATCTATCTTTATATAGTTAAGTGTCGTCTCGAACTTGGCCGCCTTGCCATTTAACTCATCCTTGCCATAATTCTCAGGAAAGGTTACATTCACGGTAAATGTCTCTCCCGGCTTATGTCCAACTATCTGATCCTCAAAGTTATCTATGAATGAACCAGAACCAAGGACGAGATCATATCCGCTGCCATTGGTATTGCCTCCATCGAACTCCTCACCATCTACAGTTCCGACAAAGTCAATATTTACTGTATCTCCGTTCTTCGCCTCGCTGGTTGTGTCCTTATCAAATGTAGCAAGTCCGTTCACAAATGAATCAACCTTTGCCTGAACCTCATCATCCGTGACATCAGTGCCCTTCTCCTCATACTCCATGCCCTTGTATTCACCGAGTGTGACATCTGCCGCATACTGATCCACCATATCCTCTATAGAAGCAAATTCTTCTGATGAATTGTCAGCACTCTCTGTAGCATCAGAAGATGTTGCCTTACTCGCTGTATTATCCAGCTTTCCACTCGTACCATTACTGTCGCCACAGCCTGTCATAAATGACATGGACAGAGCGAGTGCAAGAACAACTGCACATCCCTTATTAAATTTTCGCATAATCATACCTCTTTTACTTTTTATTAGAAGTGTAACCATCTTCATGATAAACTTCAACGAGTAAACTTATACCATATTTTCCTGTAAAAATAAAGCAATTTGAAATAATTCATAGAATTCTCACAAATGATTTCACATTCCTATAACAGGCAGTTTTACATCTGTTTTTGTGATGTATTTTATCTGTCCCACATTAATCAAAGGCAAATCCACAATATGTTGTGTCTACATATTTTTTATTTTTCTATATTTTGTACTTTTTGCAAATAACCTGTAGACAAACAAAATTGGGAATGATATAATCGACCATGTTGAGACATCAGTGTGAGATTTGCGACGAGGCACCTTATTTGTCGCTAATTTTTTTGCGGCTTTTTCAGTCGGCATACCATATATTGATGTCTCCTGTATGGTAGTATACAATATTTAGGGGGCGTACTTTTTTTAACGCCCATTCACATCACACACAGGGAGAATGGGAAATGCAAGTTATCAAGAGAGACGGTCGTGCTGTTACTTACGACCGAAGCAAGATCATATTGGCTATCCAGAAGGCTAACTCGGAGGTGGAGCCTTGTGAGAAGATCTCTGACGAGAAGATCGAGGAGATCGTCGGAAGCATCGAAGCCAAGAACCGAAAGAGAATGCTCGTTGAAGATATCCAGGATATCATCGAGCAGGGGCTGATGGCCGACGGCAAGTTTGTCCTTGCCAAGACCTACATTATATACAGATACAGCCGTGAGCTCATCAGAAAGGCAAATACGACTGATGATTCTATCCTCAGTCTTATCCAGAACAGGAATAAGGATGTCATGGAGGAGAATTCCAACAAGAATGCCACCGTCGCATCCACACAGCGTGATCTTATCGCAGGAGAGGTATCAAAGGATCTTACCAAGAGAATGCTCCTCCCTGAGAAGATCTCCAAGGCTCATGAGGAGGGCGCCATCCACTTCCACGACGCAGATTATTTCCTCCAGCCTATATTCAACTGCTGCCTTATCAACATTGGGGATATGCTTGACAACGGCACAGTCATGAACGGCAAGCTCATAGAGAGCCCGAAGAGCTTCCAGGTGGCATGTACCATCGTGACTCAGATCATTGCATCTGTCGCATCCAGCCAGTACGGCGGCCAGTCAGTCGATGTCCGTCACCTTGGAAAGTACCTCAGAAAGAGCTACAACAAATATAAAAAGAGATACACCGAAGAGTTCGGCGACAAGATAGACCCTGACACACTTGAGAAGCTCATCACAGAGAGACTCAAGGACGAGCTGAAGTCAGGAGTCCAGACTATCCAGTATCAGATAAATACTCTGATGACCACCAACGGCCAGTCTCCATTTGTCACTCTCTTCCTCAACCTCAGAGAGGACGACGAGTACATCAAGGAGAACGCCATGATCATCGAGGAGATCCTCAGACAGAGACTTGAGGGAATCAAGAACGAGGCAGGCGTGTATGTTACACCTGCATTCCCTAAGCTCATATATGTCCTTGACGAGCACAACTGCCTCAAGGGCGGTGAGTACGACTATATCACAGAGCTCGCCATCAAGTGTTCTGCCAAGAGAATGTACCCTGATTACATATCAGCCAAGAAGATGCGTGAGAACTACGAGGGAAATGTATTCTCATGCATGGGATGCCGTTCATTCCTCTCCCCATGGAAGGATGAGAACGGAGAATATAAATGGGAAGGCCGTTTCAACCAGGGAGTTGTCAGTCTTAATCTTCCACAGATAGCTATACTTGCAAAGGGAGACGATGACAAGTTCTGGAGTCTTCTGGATGAGAGACTGCAGCTCTGCTACGACGCACTCATGTGCCGCCACAGAGCCCTCGAGGGTGTAACCTCTGACGTCAGCCCAGTCCACTGGCAGTACGGTGCCATCGCCAGACTTAAGAAGGGCGAGGTCATCGATCCACTGCTCCACAACGGTTACTCAACCATATCACTGGGATACATCGGTGTATATGAGACCACCAAGCTCATGCGTGGTGTGAGCCACACAGATCCTGTGGGCGAGGAATTTGCACTGAAGCTTATGCACAAGCTCCGCGCAGCCTGCGACAAATGGAAGGCAGATACGGGACTTGGCTTCGGACTCTACGGAACTCCGGCCGAGAGCCTTTGCTACAGATTTGCACGTATCGACAAAGAGCGTTTCGGAACCATAAAGGATGTCACAGACAAGGGCTACTACACCAACAGCTACCATGTGGATGTGCGGGAGCACATCGACGCCTTCGATAAGTTCACCTTTGAGAGCCAGTTCCAAAAAATCTCCACCGGCGGCTGTATCTCCTATGTGGAGATCCCCAATATGCGCCACAACCTGGAAGCGCTGAAAGAGGTTGTCCGCTTCATCTACGACAACATCCAGTACGCCGAGTTCAACACCAAGAGCGACTACTGCCAGGTGTGCGGCTATGACGGGGAGATCATCATCAACGACGATAATCAGTGGGAGTGCCCCGCCTGTCACAACAAGGACCAGACCAAGATGAACGTCACCCGGCGCACATGCGGCTATCTGGGCGAAAACTACTGGAACGTGGGCAAGACCAAGGAGATCAAATCCCGGGTGCTGCACCTCTGAGTCAATTAGGAATGAGGAATTGGAGTGTCCGGCTCTGCCGGACACTCCAAGTTTGTCGAAAAGCCCTACTGCAAGGAGTTCCATCGTCTGCACTGCGGCCGCCGCGAAGCGGCGGCACTTAACACGAGGATAGCGGCGGAACAGAACCAGATCCCATCATTTTTGTGGGCGCAAGGCGAATCGCCCCAAAGAGGCAAAGAGCGGGGATTTTGGGGAATGTACTGCGGAAATCACACGTTTCACGCAAGACGGGCCGACTTTTCGTAAGGATCCAAGGTCATCTTGCGTGCTTACTTTTTCGACGCTCCAGCCCACGAGCCTGTACACACACCCTCATTCCTAATTCCTAACTCCTCATTCAACAAGCCGGAGGTTTTTCCATGAACTACGCTGACATCCGCCCCATCGATGTGGCCAACGGGCCGGGCATCCGGGTCTCCCTGTTTGTCTCCGGCTGCACCCACGCCTGTCCGGAGTGCTTCAATCCGGAGGCCTGGGACTTCTCCTACGGCCAGCCCTTCACCCAGTCCGAGGCCGTGCAGATCCTCCAGGCGCTGGAAAAGCCCTATATCAAGGGACTCTCCCTCCTGGGGGGCGAGCCCTTCCACCCCGCCAACCAGACCGCCGTGCTGGACCTTGTGCGCCAGGTGAGGGCCAGATTCCCGGAAAAGGACGTCTGGTGCTACTCCGGATATCTGTTTGAGGACCTGGCCGCCGGCCGCGTGGGAGAGCACAGCCGGGAGTTGCTGGAGCTGCTGGATGTTCTGGTGGACGGTCCCTTTGTGATCGGACTGAAAAACCTGGGGCTGCGGTTCCGGGGCTCCTCCAACCAGCGCATCCTGGCCGTAGGCCCCTCCCTGGCCCGGGGCGTCCCCGTTCTGTGGGATGAAGGCTCTGTGGAATGAAAAAAGACCGCTCACGCGGTCTTTTTTTATGCCCTGCGGGCCGGTCTTCACTTGGGAAAGCTGAGGCGGATGGAGGTCCCACGGTCCACCTGGCTGTTTAGATAGATCTGCGCATTGTGGAGCAGTGCGCCGTGCTTGACGATGGACAGACCAAGCCCCGTGCCCCCGATCTCCTTGGAGTGGCTCTTGTCCACCCGATAAAACCGTTCGAAAATACGTCCCTGCTCCGCCGCAGGAATCCCGATACCGGTATCCTTGACCCGCAACACCACATGGTCTGCCACCTGCTGCACGTCCACCCAGACACGCCCGCCGGCACGGTTGTACTTCACGGCATTTTCACAGAGGTTATACACCATTTCCCCCAGCACCTGCCGCACGCCCTGCACCTGCCCGTGGGAGCCGTTTGCCACCAGCGTGACACCGCTTTTGCGGGCAACGGAGGAAAGCTGCTGCACCACGTCCCGTGCCATTTCCAGCATGTCCACCGTTTCCCGTTCCATAGGCACCTGATTTTCGTCCAGACGGGACAGCTTGATAATGTCCCCGATCAGGGTGATCAGCCGCTGGGATTCGTCGTAAATTTTCCCTGCAAAATGGGGAATATCCTCCGGCTTGACAATGCCGTTACGAATGATCTCCGCAATGCCGGAAATGGAAGTCAGCGGCGTTTTCAGTTCGTGGGAAACATTCGCCGTGAACTCCCGCCGGTACTGTTCCTGTGCCTCTTTCTCCGTCACGTCCAGCACCAGAATCACAGCCCCCACCATATCTTCCGCAAAATCAGGCTGGCAGACGGCGTTGGCGATGATCTGGTACACCCTGCCGTTCAGCTCCAGATTTTCCTGTGTGTGGCGACCTTTCAGGGCACTGTCCACCGCGTTGCGGAAGCCCTCGCTCCGGTTCACTGCCAGCAGATTTTCATGTGCCTGTCCGGGATCCATGCCGAAGATCTGCATGGCACTTTTATTATAGGATAAAATCTGATAGTTCCGGTCTACTACGAACAAGCCCTCGCTCATGTTCTCGGTAATCATGGAGAACTCCTGCTGCTGCTTGCGGATCTCCGCCATGCGGGCATCGATCTCCCGATTCTGGGCGGCAATTCGCTGCAAAAACGGGGAAAGTTCGTCATAGGTTTCCACCTGTTCCGGATGCTTCAGATCGATCTCGCTCAGGGGCTTCACGATTTTTTTGGACACCCGATAGGACAGCACGCCCGCCAGCAGACAGGCTGCCAGAAAGATAAACACCAGCGGCGAAAGCATGCCGCCCATGAGGAACAGCACGGAACGCTGGGACATAGAGAGCCGCAGAACCGTTCCGTCACTCAGCCGCTTGGCGTAGTACATGGTGTGTTCCGACAGGGTGGACGAACGCCGGACACTGGTGCCGGAATCGTTCTCCATTGCCTCCCGCACCTCCTGCCGGTCGGCATGGTTTTCCATGGTTTTCGGGTTGCTGCGGTTGTCGTATTTCACCGTGCCGTCTGCGGCGATCCATGTCACGCGGCAGTTCTGGGCGTGAAGGCTGTCGAAATA
>OLGL01002424.1_pt1 | contig 14547 bp, 8 predicted proteins | sample 1605041 | NCBI WGS metagenome assembly OLGL01 (sample SAMEA3888905, study PRJEB22519) | human gut metagenome | biome: human gut; feature: human-associated habitat; material: faeces | place: Denmark | collected 2010 | reverse complement strand
ACTACGTGGCGGAAGTGGTTTCGGCCATGGGACCGAACACGATCAACCGCGAAAACGTGAAGCGCAAAATCGTGATTTCCGCCAACGTGGCGGACCGTGACCTCCGAAGTGTGGTAAACGACATCCAAAAGCGTATCGATACGTCTATACAGCTCCCCGAAGGCTATCACATCGAATACGGCGGACAGTTTGAAAGCGAACAAGCCGCCAGCCGGACATTGGCGCTGACGTCATTCATCAGCATTGTTGTCATCTTCCTGCTGCTTTACAACGAGTTCCGCAGCGTGAAGGAATCCGGCGTTATCTTGTTGAACCTGCCGCTTGCACTGATCGGCGGTGTTTTCGCACTGGTCATCACGACGGGTGAGGTCAGCATTCCGGCAATTATCGGGTTTATCTCCCTGTTCGGCATTGCGACCAGAAACGGTATGTTGCTTATCAGCCACTATAACCACCTCCAAAAAGAGGAAGGACTGAACGTATACGACAGTGTCATGCAAGGCTCGCTCGACCGTCTGAACCCGATTCTTATGACAGCGCTTTCGTCGGCACTGGCACTGATCCCGCTGGCGCTCGGCGGCGACTTGCCCGGAAACGAAATTCAAAGTCCAATGGCCAAAGTTATCTTGGGCGGACTTTTAACCTCTACGTTCCTGAACGGTTTCATCGTTCCGATTGTTTACCTGATGATGCACCGCCGGCCTACCGACGCTGCACCGGAGCAAGAATCCCTCGCGACACCCTGCTAATCATCAGCCAGACGTAATAGAAGAAACAAATAAAAGAAAAAGTATGAAACGGATTATCATTATAAGTTCTTTTGCTGCCACTGCACTCTTCACCCTGACGGGGGGTGTGCAGGCACAGAACAGCATAGAACAGGTATTAAAAAATATAGAAACGAACAACAAGGAGTTGCAGGCGAACGCCCAACTGATTACCTCGCAGAAACTGGAATCCAAAACGGACAACAACCTGCCCGATCCTACCTTGTCCTACGCTCACCTCTGGGGAGCAAAGGACAAAAACGAAACAATCGGCGAACTCGTCGTTTCGCAGAGTTTCGACTTCCCCAGCCTGTATGCCACGCGCAATAAACTGAACCGGTTGAAGGCAGGGGCTTACGACAGCCAGGCGGACGTATTCCGTCAGGACAAACTGTTGCAGGCGAAAGAAGTCTGTCTGGACATTATCATGCTCCGCCAGCAGAAACAAATTCTCGAAGAAAGGCTCCGCAACGCGGAAGTACTCGCTGAAATGTATGCCAAACGTCTCCAAACCGGAGACGCCAACGCCCTTGAGACGAACAAAATCAATCTGGAATTACTGAACGTCCGCACAGAAGCCTCACTCAACGAAACGGCGCTCCGCAACAAAATGCAGGAACTGAATACGCTGAACGGCAATATCCCGGTGGTCTTTGAAGAAAGCCGGTATCCCCTCACTCCTTTTCCCTCCGATTACCAGATCTTGAAATCGGAAGTGCTCTCTGCCGACCGTACCCTCATGGCGCTCGGCAACGAAAGCCTCGTTGCCCGGAAACAAATAGCGGTCAACAAATCGCAGTGGTTGCCGAAACTGGAACTGGGATATCGCCGGAACACAGAAACGGGCACACCTTTCAACGGGGTAGTAGTCGGCTTCTCTTTCCCTCTTTTCGAAAACCGGAACAAGGTGAAGATTGCGAAAGCACAAGCTTTGAACATCGACCTGCAAAAAGAAAATGCCACGTTGCAAGTTGAATCCGAATTGTCACAGCTCTATCGTGAAGCCAAAGCACTGCATAACTCCATGGAAGAATATAAAAAGACGTTCCGGTCGCAACAGGACTTGGCATTGCTGAAACAGGCACTCACCGGAGGACAAATCAGCATGATAGAGTATTTCGTAGAAGTATCCGTCATCTACCAGAGCCACCAGAACTATCTGCAACTCGAAAACCAATATCAGAAAGCAATGGCACGGATTTACAAAAGTAAGTTGTAGGCCTTATCCGGCCTTTACAACACGCGGATCTTTTCCGGCAAATACCCGCTACGGATACGCCATTCCTGCGGATAAAGATTATTAGCCCGGTTGCCGATATTCTTCACAAAACCCAGAGGAATATTTCGATAAGTGAGCAAAACATACCCGCGAGGGGCTGTCGCCGGCAAAGTGACAGCCTCTTTCCGCAAATAAGCGATTGCTTGTTCATAACTCACCGCCTCGGTTGCAAAAACATCCTGCCGCAGAAGAAGGGCACTCATGGCCAAGGCATGGGCGGGAATCAGATCTTTTCCTTTCACCTCGCCAACCGAAACGCCTGCCTGCACCACCCGCAAATGTTGTTTCATGGCAGCCAGTTCGGCTACGCATTGCTGAGGAAACGCGTGTATTTCAGCACCTTCTGCCGACAAGACGTACTTTCCGGCACACTCATCATTCAGCCATTTTCCGGCCGTTGCCATGTTTTCCTTGGAGACAGGCGAAGAAGAGGCTCCCCCACCTTTCTTACCTTTTTTTCCGGCGGATTTTCCTTTCGGAAACGAATAATAATCGGCATAACTGTCCTCCCCTGCCGTTTCCGGTTTGCGGAGTACAGACAAGAAAAAGCCTTCACCCTTCGTCTTATGCGGGAAAAAGTGATATACGGAAGCCGATTCGCCGCACAGCAGATTTCCTGTGATATTCCACTCTTCCCGAATATCTACCGCCAACGATTCCGCCCCAAATTCCTGCTGAATCCAACGGACATTTTCTTCGTCCTCTTTCGTGTTATATGTACAGGTACTGTATATAAGAATGCCTCCGGGCTTCAGACTCGGCCAAACGTCCGCAATAATCCTCCGTTGCCGTTGCCAGCAAATTTCCACATTCTCCGGACTCCATTCTTCAACGGCCACCGGATCTTTACGGAACATCCCTTCGCCGGAGCAAGGCACATCTGTCAGAATAACGTCAAAGAAAGAAGGCAAAGCCGAAAAATCAGCCGGGTCGTTATTCGTAACCACCACATCCGGATGTCCCCATTTCGTCAGGTTCTCCGCCAAAATCTGCGACCGGTTCCGGATTACCTCGTTGGCAACCAGCAAACTACCTTCGGGCAACACACTACGAGCATGGGTCGATTTCCCTCCCGGAGCGGCACAAAGGTCGAGCATCACCACCGGCTTCGTGACATGCTGCCGGAGCACCTGTTCCACAAACATCGAAGAAGCCTCCTGCACATAATAACACCCTGCATGAAACAACGGGTCGAATGTAAAAGTGAGCCGTTCGTCGAGGTAGATTCCCTCCGAAGACCAGGGAGGTTGAACCGATAGAGCATTTTCCACTTTCAACCGATGAACTTTCAACCGATTCAGCCTAATGCTCACGGGAGGTTCCTGCTGCAAGGCGGAAACCAGTTTTTCGTATTCTTCGACGCCCAACAAAGCGCGGGTATATTCTGTAAAAGAAGCGGGTAAATTCATTTTCATTTATTAATTTGCGCAAATATCAAAAATATTTCGTCTCTTTGCAACTTTCTCGGATACTAACTGCGTCTAACAGACAAAGAAACAAATTAAAAAATAACAAATATGAAACAAATTCTAATAGCATTATTGCTCGCATTCACCACTTCGACAGTAATTAATGCACAAAAACAGAGTAGCATTGAGAAGGATTCTACCGAAAATGTGAAAGTGACCCTTTCAAAAAAGACAGACACCAAGGCGGATGAATCCAACACAACAGTGACGGTGATCGGTGTAGATACAACGGACATGGATACGACGGCGGGCAAGGATGACAACGACCTTCCCTTCGGCAACCTCAGCGACACGATCAGCGGAGGGATCCTGCTCTCTATTATCGCAATCGTCGCCGTCTTCGGACTGCCCGTATTTATCTTGTTTGTAATCTTTTTCTTCCGCTACAAGAACCGGAAAGCCCGTTACCGCCTTGCCGAACAGGCCATTGCAGCCGGACAACCGCTGCCGGAAAACTTTATCCGCGAAAACCGGCCGGCCGACCAACGCTCACAAGGCATCAAAAACACCTTTACAGGGATCGGACTTTTCATCTTCCTCTGGGCGATCACCGGAGAGTTCGGAATCGGAGCAATCGGACTGCTTATCATGTTTATGGGCATCGGCCAATGGATAATAGGCAGCAAACAACAGAAAACAGATGATGTTGATCCTTTCCGGATGAACGTTTCCCGGAAAAGAGACATCGACACAGCCGCCCCTTCGGCAACGCAGCAGGAAGAAAGAAACGGAGAAAAGAGCGACGAAAATAAATGAGCCAACTCAACGATATATCGCTAGTCGCACAGGTCGTAGTGTTCAAAAACACTAGGGCCTTCGACCAGTTAGTGAAGAAATACCAGTCGCCCGTGCGGCGGTTCTTTCTCAACCTGACTTGCGGCGACAGCGAATTGAGTGACGATTTGGCGCAGGATACATTCATCAAGGCATATACCAATCTCTCTTCTTTCCACAATCTGTCGAGTTTCTCAACGTGGCTCTACCGCATTGCCTATAATGTTTTTTATGATTATATTCGCAGCCGGAAAGAAATGGCCGGCTTGGACACAACGGAAATAGATGCCATTAACAGTACCGAACAAGAAAACGTCGGGCAGAAAATGGATGTCTACCAGTCGCTCAAAACGCTAAAAGATGTGGAACGAACCTGCATCACCTTGTTTTATATGGAAGATCTAAGCATTGACAAGATCGCAGGTATTACCGGAATACCGGCAGGAACGGTGAAAAGCCACCTGTCGCGTGGAAAAGATAAATTAGCAACGTACTTAAAACAAAATGGTTATGACAGAAATAGACAATGATAAACTCTTGCGCGACTTCTTTACCGAAAACAGGCAGGAGATAGCGGACAGGGGATTCAGCCGCCGTGTCATGCACCACCTACCCGACCGCAGCAATCGGCTGGCACGCATTTGGAACGCCTTCGTCATGGCTGTGGGAGCCGTACTTTTCGTCTCCTTAGGCGGACCGGAAGCTGCATGGGGAACGATTCGGGAGGTATTCATCGGCATGATTAATCATGGAACAACAAGTCTCGACCCGAAATCAATCATTATCGCAAGTGTAGTGTTACTGTTTATGGCTGCGAGAAAAGTAGCTTCATTGGCATAGGCGGTACGGAAATGTTAAGATGATACTATCGACTGTTTAATCAGTCCCCATTATTTTCCTCATAATTTTTCCCTTACTAATAAAGCTATCCGAGTGTTAAACAATAATAAATCTACCCTTTGTCCCCGATTAGCCCAAACATAGATGTTGTATCTTTGTTGCTCTGTAAACTAAAATAGAGAGAAAAGTTTTGAAATTACGTATATTCATTTTATTCCTGTTCCTGCCTTTATTGCGTGCCCAGGCAAGCGTCATCGACAGTTTGATGACCCACCCCCGGGATTCTATCGGACTCACGAGTGATTCCCTTGTACTGCATTTTTTAGAGGAATCGGGTATACCTATCTCCGATAATAATAAAGTGAAACTGCTGAAAAGCGGGCGGGAAAAGTTTATCGACTTGTTTGAAGCAATCCGTCAGGCCAAGCACCACGTGCATCTGGAATATTTCAACTTCCGAAACGACTCTATCGCCAACGCCTTATTCGCCCTTCTCGCCGAAAAAGTAAAAGAAGGTGTCGAAGTGCGGGCAATGTTCGACGCTTTCGGCAACTGGTCGAACAACCAGCCGCTCAAAAAAAGACACCTCAAGAAAATCCGTGAACAAGGGATTGAAATCGTCAAGTTCGACCCGTTCACTTTCCCTTATATCAACCACGCCGCCCACCGCGACCACCGGAAGATTGTCGTAATCGACGGAGAAATAGCTTATACCGGCGGCATGAACATCGCCGACTATTACATCAATGGACTACCCAAAATCGGTACGTGGCGCGATATGCACATGCGCATTGAAGGCGATGCGGTGAACGATTTACAGGAGATTTTCCTTACAATCTGGAACAAGGAAACCAAGCAGAACATCGGTGGGGAAATTTATTTCCCCCAACATGAAGACAGTACAAATATCGTTGTCGCTATCGTAGACCGTACTCCGAAGAAAAACAGCCGTATGCTAAGCCATGCATACGCCATGTCGATCTACTCGGCACAAAAAAACGTACATATCGTCAATCCTTATTTCGTGCCGACTTCTTCTATCAAAAAAGCGCTCAACCGGACAATCGACCGGGGAGTGAACGTAACAATTATGGTTTCGTCCGCCTCCGACATCCCTTTCACGCCGGATGCCGCACTTTACAAGTTGCATAAGTTGATGAAACGGGGGGCAACAGTTTATATGTACAACGGAGGATTTCACCATTCTAAAATAATGATGATCGACGACTTGTTCTGCACCGTCGGCACCGCCAACCTGAACAGCATGTCCGTCCATATATTTGGTGGTAGAGTGAGTAACGATATCAGCACCCCACTCGAACGGACGGCAGTTGATCGGAGTTGCAAACGTATTATCTACAATAAATGGAATACCATTTCTGTGTGCAATCCGGGCAAATTTTTCCAGATCCAGCACTACCAGAGCCGGGTTTGCGATCGACTCACCGAAGATACACTTTGTGTTCGGGCGGATCGCCTTCTCGATCTCCTCTTCCGGCGCATCCGGGTCAACTAACGTAACATCGACGCCCATTTTTTTCATCGTAACGACAAACAGGTTCGATGTGCCGCCGTATACGGTTGCCGAGCAGACCAGATGATCGCCCGCGCCACAGATATTAAATACCGCATAAAAGTTTGCCGCCTGTCCGGAGGATGTCAGCATTGCTGCCGCGCCGCCCTCCAGCTCACGGATCTTATCTGCGACTGCATCATTGGTCGGGTTTGCCAGACGGGTATAAAAATATCCGTTTTCCTCCAGATCGAAGAGTCTTCCCATCTGCTCACTGGTTGAATACTTAAAAGTCGTGCTCTGGTAGATCGGCAGAATTCTCGGCTCTCCATTTTTCGGCTGCCATCCGCCCTGGATGCACGTTGTTTCCATTGAACGTTTCATTTTTCTTCTCCTTCATATGTTTATTTTTAAATAATTATATAGTAATTGAGCCCATTTTTTAGTACGGCTCTTTTACATCACCATATCAAACAGCGAAAGCTGATTGCTCTCCGGCAGCCCCGTCAGAATTCCCAGCTCTGCCATCAGATCACACACCGTCTTCGTAACCTTGGTACGGTTGATAAAGTCCTCTTTCGACAAGAACTTTCCGTCCTCCGCCGCAAAAACAATCGCGTCTGCCGCTTTCTCTCCGAGTCCGTCGATACTGCTTAACGACGGCATCAGCTTTCCGTCTATGATCTGGAAATTGCGGGCTTTTGCCCGGTAAATATCGATCGGCATGAACTCAAATCCGCGCGCGTACATTTCCTGTACGATACGCATATCGCGCAGCGTGTCCTGCTCTTTCTTGGAAAGAGAATCCGACCGGCTCTTGTATTCCGCCAGATGATACTCCAGCTTATCGCGCCCCTGGCACATCAGCTTGTAGGTAAATCCACTCGCACGGATGCTGAAATATGCCGCATAGTACGCCAGCGGGTAAAATACCTTACAGTACGCCACACGCCACGCCATCATAACGTAAGCCGCCGCGTGCGCCTTCGGGAACATATACTTGATTTTCAGGCAGGAATCGATATACCACTGCGGCACATCGTGAGCTTTCATCTCTTCAATCCACTCCGGTTTCAGTCCTTTTCCTTTTCGGACAGACTCCATGATAGTGAAGGAGAGTCCCTCTTCGAGTCCTTTCTGAATCAGATAAATCATAATATCGTCTCGACAACAGATCGCCGTCTGAATCGTCGCCTGTCCGCTCAGGATAAGGTCTTTCGCGTTTCCTAACCATACATCCGTACCGTGGGACAGACCGGAAATCCGCACCAAATCCGAAAAATATTTCGGTTTGGCATCGATCAACATCTGCATCGCGAAGTCTGTACCAAACTCCGGAATGCCAAGCGCCCCGAGCTTACAGCCGCCGAGATCCTCCGGAGTGACACCGAGCGCCTCCGTGTTCTGGAAGAGACTCATGACCTCCTTCGAATCCAGTGGAATATCCTTAACCGGGTCGAGTCCCGTCAAATCCTGCAGCATACGAATCATGGTCGGATCATCGTGTCCGAGAATATCGAGTTTCAACAAGTTGTGGTCGATCGAGTGGTAATCGAAATGCGTCGTGACGGTACGTGTCGTCATATCGTCCGCCGGGTGCTGCACCGGTGTAAACGTGTCAATCTCCTCTCCGAGGGGCAGTACGATGATACCGCCCGGATGCTGTCCGGTGGTACGCCGCACGCCGACGCAGCCGGACACGATGCGCTCAATCTCGCACCGGCGCTTACGGATTCCTTTATCCTCATAATAATGCGCCACAAAACCATACGCTGTCTTATCCGCCAGCGTACCGATCGTCCCCGCACGGAAGGTCTGTCCTTTTCCGAAGATGACCTCCGTATAGCTGTGCGCCCGGCTCTGGTACTCGCCGGAGAAGTTTAAGTCGATATCCGGCTCCTTATCGCCCTTGAATCCCAGGAACGTCTCAAACGGGATGTCGAACCCGTCTTTTTTCAGCGGTTTTCCGCACTTTGGACATATCTTATCCGGCATATCACAGCCCGCCATACCCGAAAACTTCTTTACGTCTTCGGAATCAAAATCGTAATAATGGCAGTTCGGGCAGTAATAATGCGGGCTCAGCGGATTTACCTCCGTGATACCAGACATCGTCGCCGCCAGCGAGGAACCAACGGATCCTCGCGAACCAACCAGATATCCATCCTCATTCGACTTCCAAACCAGCTTCTGCGCGATGATATACATAACGGCGAATCCATTGGAAATGATCGAGTGAAGTTCACGCTCCAACCGATCGACTACCACCTTCGGCAGCTTATCGCCGTACATATCATGCGCGTGGTTGTAGCAGATGGTACGCAGCGTATCATCCGAATTCGGAATAACCGGCGGACACTTGTCCGGGCGTACCGGGGAAATGCGCTCGCACATCGCCGCGATCTTGCGCGTGTTTGTGATAACGATCTCCTCCGCCTTATCGCTGCCTAAATATTCAAATTCCCCCAGCATTTCCTCGGTGGTCCGCAGATACAGTGGTGCCTGATCGTCTGCATCCTTAAAGCCCTTGCTCGCCATGATGATACGGCGGTAGACCTCATCCTCCGGATCGAGGAAATGTACGTCGCAGGTCGCGCAGACCAGCTTGTTCCACTGTTCGCCAAGTTCAATCACTTTGCGGTTCAGATCCTGCAGATCCTCCCAGGTGTTGACCGAACTTTTCTCATCCCGCAGCATAAATGCGTTGTTTCCAAGCGGCTGCACTTCCAGATAATCGTAGAAATTCGCGATTTTTCCCAGTTCCTCCTCCGGAACCCCGCGCAGGATCGCCTGAAACAGCTCGCCCGCCTCGCACGCCGATCCAAGAATCAGCCCCTCGCGGTGGCTCGCCAGCAGACTCTTCGGAATCCGCGGACGTTTTGCAAAATACGTCAGGTTTGACTGGGAAATCAGCCGGTACAGGTTGATTCGCCCGACATCATTCTTCGCCAGAATAATAATATGGTAGGTCGGCATCTTCCGGATCATTTCCGGCGTCATTTTGCTGAGTTCGTTGAGCTGCGTCAGATTTTCGATATCACGAGCCTTTAACATCTCGATAAACTTGACAAAAATCTCTGCCGTCGCCCCCGCATCATCGACCGCCCGGTGATGGTTTTCGAGGGAAATTTTAAGCTCTTTCGCTACCGTGTCGAGCTTGAAGCGGTTCAGGTTCGGCAGCAGAACACGCGCCAGCGAAACCGTATCGAGAACCGTCGGCTGGAATGTGAGTCCCTGCCGTCTCGCATTTTCTTTGATGAAACTGATATCAAACGACGCGTTGTGCGCGACCATGACCGCCCCCTCGCAGAATGCCAGAAATTCCGGCAGAACCTCTTCGATCGTCGGCGCGCTGATTACCATGCCGTCGTTGATGCTTGTCAGCTGTTCAATGTCATAGGGGATTGGCACTTCCGGGTTGACAAATGTGCTGAATTTGTCCACTATCTTTCCATCCGTCACTCGCACCGCACCGATCTCAATGATATGGTTCTTGATCGGGCTGAAGCCGGTCGTCTCGATATCGAATACAACGCAGGTGTGGTCTAAAGTCTGCCCTTTCTCATTCTCCGCCAGTTCCTTCATATCATCGACGAGATAGCCCTCAACGCCATAGAGGATCTTGAAGTTTTCGCCCTTATCGACCGCATGGTTCGCATCCGGAAACGCCTGCACACAGCCGTGATCGGTAACAGCGATCGCATCCATGCCCCATTGTTTGGCGCGCTTGATGATATCCTTGACCTCGGAAACACCATCCATATCGCTCATCTTCGTGTGGCAGTGAAGTTCCACGCGCTTGACCGGACTGTTGTCCATCCGCTTGCTGGTGAAATCTTCGCATTTCTTGATGCCGGAAACCGAACCGATCGTCAGCTCGCCGTCAAATTTATCAATATTGGCAACACCCTTAATGCGGACAAACTGTCCCGCCTTGGTCGCTGTCTTCAAATCATCCAGCGTATCTTCCCGTGCAAAGATCTTGACGCCGATCGTGTCGGTAAAGTCGGTCACCGAAAATAAAAAAAGCGTGTTTCCGCTGCGGAGCTCCCTTAACTCGCAGGTCAGGATCTTTCCGCGGATGACAACCTGCCCAACCTCGCCTTCCAGCTCCTCGATCGGGCTCGCCTCCTCATCGAAATCGCGCCCAAACAGCACATCCGGATTGTCGGATTTCTTCATATAGCCCGAACGGCGGTACTCGCCGCCCTTGCCAGATCCAGCATTTGCGCTGCCTGCCTGGTTTCTGCCTCCTGCCGGATTCCCCCCGGCTTTTAGCTTACCAACCGGTTTTAAAACAGTCTTTCCCTCGTCAAATGGCAGATCGACACCGCCAGAGGCAGGTTCTGCCCCCGACGGTTCCATATACGCCTCATTGGCACCTGCTGCTCCGGCAGCCGCGCCGCTTCCGCCTGCCGCGCCACTCTCGCCTGCCGCCTGCGGCTTCATGTAGATGATCTCCGGCTCAGTATTCTTCTTCTCAACCGGACGGTAGGAAGTCTTCACAAGCATCGGCACATTGCAGCGCTCGGTGAAGATTTTCTCCAGAATCCGCACCAGTTCCTGTGCCTTATCGCGCACGATCATCGTGTCCTCCAGCGACAGCTTCAGGTATCCTTCTTCTTCAAAATCCATCTCCGCCTTACGGAACATATTATAAAGAAGGATACTGTAATTTTTCAGCTCCATCAAAATACTGTCCCGGTACACATTCATGAGTTTTTCCGGCGTGTACTGGCTGGACAGATGGTATTTCTCCAAAATCTTGATCGTCACCCGTTTGCCCGGAAACAACTGCTCCTTGATGCCTTTTTCCAGATCGTAGATACTCTGCTTGTGCATCAGGCGCGGGCTGTCGATGTAGACGCGGATCACGCTCCGGTCACGGTTCGTCGAAATCTTCTCGATCCCGACCATTTCAAGCAGTCCCCGCACATTTTCCGCAATATGTAAATCTGGAAATACCTCCAGAAATGTTTTCATTCTATCATTCCTTTGCTTTTTTCTCTTCCACCATCCGGTCAAGCTCCGCTTTGAGCGCCGGTAAAAGTTCACTCTCCGGCAGTTTTTTCACAATCTCGCCCTTGCGTATCAGAAGTCCTTCGCCGATACCGCCGGCTACACCGAGATCGGCTTCCTTCGCCTCGCCCGGTCCGTTGACCACGCAGCCCATGACGGCAACCTTGATATCCAGCGGATATCCCTGTACCAGCGTCTCCACCTGGTTTGCCAGACCGATGAGATCGATCTGCGTGCGTCCGCAGGTCGGACATGAAACAACTTCCACGCCACCCCGACGAAGGCCCAGCGTCTTCAAAATCAGCTTTGCCGACTTGATCTCCTCCAGCGGGCTGCCTGTCAGGGACACGCGGATCGTATCACCGATTCCCTGACTCAAAATCAGTCCCAGACCGACCGCTGACTTGATATTGCCCGCAATCACAGTTCCCGCCTCTGTGATACCGACATGCAGCGGATAATGAGTCTTTTTTGCAATTAGTTCATGTGCTTTTACACACATCATAACATCCGAAGATTTGATGCTGATAACCAGATTGTCATAACCCATCTGCTCAATCATGGCAACCTTATCCAGCGCACTCTCAACGAGTCCTTCCGCTGTCACGCCGCCATATTTCTCTACCAATGGCTTTTCCAAAGAACCGCTGTTGACGCCGACACGAATCGGCACGCCATACTCTTTTGCCTTGTCAACCACCGCCTGGATCCGCTCTCTGGAACCGATATTTCCCGGATTGATACGGATTTTGTCCGCGCCGCATTCGATCGCCGCGATCGCGAGACGATAGTCAAAATGAATATCCGCCACCAATGGAATATGTATCTGGCGTTTAATCTCCGTCAGGGCAGCAGCCGCCTCCATTGTCGGCACTGCCACACGGATAATATCGCAGCCCGCGTGCTCCAGCGCCAGAATCTGCTCGACGGTCGCCTTCACATCCTCTGTTTTCGTATTACACATCGACTGGATCAGAATCGGATTGCCGCCGCCGATCTGTCGTTTTCCAATCTGCACCACTTTCGTCTCGTCCCGGTATCCCATATCGTTCCTCCCAAACCATTCTTCTCCGACACAAAATTTCCGGCCTTTTTCGAGCGAATCTTTCATGCCTTTGAATCAAATGAATTATCATTACAATAAATTTCTAATATCATTAAACAATACAAATAACATCAGCGTCATCAACGCCGCCATGCCCGCCATATGGACCATGCCCTCTTTTTCCGGATCAACCGGCTTGCCGCGCAGCATCTCCAGAATGATAAATACAAGCCGTCCGCCGTCCAGCGCCGGAATCGGAAGCAGGTTCATGACACCCAGATTGGCGCTGAGCAGAATACACATATTTGCCAGATTGACAAGCACAATCATAAGTCCGTAGCTCTGGCTCTCCTTGACCGTCGTGCCGATCATCGACACAATCCGCACCGGACCCGCAATATCATTCGAGCTGACCTGCCGCTTCAGAATCATGCCAAGGCTGCTGAACGTCACACGGATCCAATAGCGCACTTCATAGAAGCTATACTGCACCGTCTGAATCACGGACGCCGGTTTCTGGTAAACACCACCGCTGATTCCAATAAGATAGCGTCCCGCTTCCTCAGAATAGTGCGGAACCATCTGCGTCGTGTAAGATTTCCCATCCCGCACATACTCCACCGTGACACTCTTTCCCGGATGAAACTGCAGATACGTCTGCACATCGCGGTACAGATAGGTGCGCGCACCATTTAAGCGCTCGATCGTATCGCCCGCCTGCAGCCCCGCCTCCTGTGCCGGATAGCCGTCCTCAACACTGACAACCGACGCCGGATCAAATCCCACACAGCTGATCACGAAAAAGGCGCAAAACCACGCCAGAATGAAGTTGAATACAGGTCCTGCCACCACGACTTTAAAACGTGTCCAGGCAGAAACCGCATTAAAATAAGTCCCCGTTGCGCCCGGAGGCAGCAGGAGCCGATCCGTTTTTCCATCTGTCAGACTCTGGTTCTGATCGCAGGAACTCCCTTTTTCCGTCTCACCCGGCGCATCATACCCTTCATCTTCCCCCAGCATCATACAAGAACCGCCAAACGGAAGCAGCTTCAGCGAGTACCGCGTCCCGCCTTTCACAAAACTGAAAAGTCTAGGACCCATGCCGAGCGAAAACTCAACGACGCAGATTCCGCCCCGTTTTGCCAATAAAAAATGTCCAAATTCGTGAAACAGCACAATCAGGCTGAATACAATCAGCGCCGCCAGCAAACTTACCAATCTACCACCTGCTCTCTATAAAATCATAGGTTTCCTGTTCTGCTGCCAGAATCTCTTCGACCGTCGGATTCTCTTTCACAGTGTGGTGTTCCATCGCCGCCTCAATCATATCAGTGATGGTCAGATATCCGATCTCGCGATCGAGGAATTTCTGGACTGCCCGCTCATTTGCCGCGTTGAACACGGTCGGAAGCGTGCCGCCGCGCCGTCCGGCTTTGTATGCCAGGGAAAGTCCATGGAAATTCTCAAAATCCGGCGCTTCAAAGGTAATCTGTGCCAGCTTTGCAAAATCCAGCCGGTCGCCCGCCAGGAAGCGGCGTTCCGGATAATACAGCGCATACTGGATCGGAAGCTTCATATCCGGCGTTCCGAGCTGTGCGATCACTGCGCCGTCTTCATATTCCACCATGGAATGAATGATACTCTGCGGCTGCACGACAACCTGTACCTGATCCACGCTCACATCAAACAGCCATTTTGCCTCGATCACTTCCAGTCCTTTATTGACCATGGTGGAGGAATCGATCGTGATCTTGCGCCCCATCTCCCAGTTTGGATGCTTCAGCGCATCTTCCACCTGAATATTAAGAAGCTCTTCCCGCTTTTTCCCGCGGAACGGTCCA
>OLGL01002419.1_pt1 | contig 14563 bp, 10 predicted proteins | sample 1605041 | NCBI WGS metagenome assembly OLGL01 (sample SAMEA3888905, study PRJEB22519) | human gut metagenome | biome: human gut; feature: human-associated habitat; material: faeces | place: Denmark | collected 2010 | reverse complement strand
AGAACAGCTGGTTGTAGCTGGGGATGCGGGCAAACTTGACCATGCGGAACTTCATCACCATGTGGTCGATCAGCTCCTGAGCCTGGCTCTCGGTCAGGGTGCCGTTCTCCAGATCGCGCTGGATGTAGATATCCAGGAAGGTGGAGATGCGGCCCACGCTCATGGCAGCGCCGTTCTGGGTCTTGATGGCGGCCAGGTAGCCGAAGTACAGCCACTGGCAGGCTTCCTTGGCGTTCTTGGCGGGCTGGGAAATGTCGCAGCCGTAGGCCTCGGCCATCTTCTTCATGCCCTTCAGGGCGTTGATCTGGCGTGCGATCTCCTCGCGCAGGCGGATCACGTCATCGGTCATGGTGCCGTCGCCGCAGTTGGCAAAATCCTCCTGCTTGAACTTGATCAGGGCATCGATGCCGTACAGGGCCACGCGGCGGTAGTCGCCCACGATGCGGCCGCGGCCGTAGGTGTCGGGCAGGCCGGTGATGATGTGGGTGTGGCGGGCAGCCTTCATCTCAGGGGTGTAGGCATCGAACACAGCCTGGTTGTGGGTGCGGGTATAGTCGGTAAAGATCTTGTGCAGCTCCTCGCTGGGCTGATAGCCGTAGGTGGTGCAGGCCTGCTCTGCCATCTTGATGCCACCGTAGGGCATGAATGCACGCTTCAGGGGCTTGTCGGTCTGCAGGCCGACGATCTGCTCCAGATCCTTCAGGGTCTCGTCGATATAGCCGGGGCCGTAAGCGGTCAGGCTGCTGACGACCTCGGTCTCCATGTCCAGCACGCCGCCCTTGGCGCGCTCTTCCTTCTGCAGCTTCTGCAGGGCACCCCACAGCTTATCGGTCGCCTCGGTGGGACCAGCCAGAAAGCTTTCGTCGCCGTCGTACGGGGTGTAGTTCTTCTGGATGAAGTCGCGGACATTGACTTCCTCTTTCCAGATGCGGCCCTCAAAGCCTTCCCACTGTTCAAAATTGATCATTGGAACCTCCTTGCTCCATTTCATGCGCAAGTTAGCGCATTCTAACTACTGAGCCTTTGAAAAACCGCACTGCATAGGCGGCTTTCTGGGGGCGAAACAGTCTTAAACTGCCGTCTGCGGCAGCTCTGACTACAAGGTGTAGACAAAAATGAAAACCTGCCCACAAAATCTTGCGTTACTATAATAACAAGAACCACTTTAAAAAGCAATAGAAAACAAGTGGGTTTTCTTCCAAAGCAAGGGGGATTCTTTGGGCAGAATGTAGAAAAAACGCTGAACCCCTGGCGGTGCACACTTTTTTCGGGGAAAATTGCAAATTGAGGGTTGACAAGACTAACCACTTATGGTATCCTGTTCTCACGGCGCTGGTTAGCTACTTCTAACCACGCTGCACCAAAAAACGGAACGTCTGCAAGCGCTCCGTTCCATTCCTCCATTCCATACTCTCTTTTTCTTGGCAGGATGCAGCATTCTGGTTTGCTCTGCATCCGCTGCGCGGCACACAGGGCTCTGGTACGGCACTGTGCGCAGATGAAAACAAAAACGGGACACTCAGCTTGACCACCTGAGTGCCCCGATTTTTGTTTTGTCCCGGTCGTTGATCAGCCGCATCCCGGGGAGCGGACAACATCTTTACACCACCGCATCCCGCAGCAGCTGGTAGATGGCCTCCGCGTTTCCATCGGGGGAGCGGAGGGAGACGAATTTTCCATTTACCTGGCAGACCCCGTCTGAATAGACGGTGAAAAGCAGGTTCTGGCTGGAACCGTCTGCAAAGCGCAGGGTGATGGAATGCGCTTCGTAGTCGTGGGAGTAGGAGCGAGCGTTCTGGTTGAACTTCTGGTAGCAGCTCGCGTTTTGCAGGATCTTGAAAAATGCCTGATAGGTGTCATCGCCCGCAGAATAGGCGTGGGTGGTAACCACCGATGGGCTCAGGCTGACGGTATCCTCCACATTGACAGAGACGGAAGTGCTTTTATTGATATCGGTTTTCAGGTCAACGCGGCGGTTGGAAACAAACAACAGTACGAACAACAGGACCCAGAGGGCCATGATGGCATAAAAACGGAGACTTTTGTTTTCCATAAGGCGTTCTCCTTTGGCGGGCCGCACAGCAGGGCGGCCAGAGATCTTCAAAGAATACGCTCTCATTATAGTGCCGGAATGCGCAGGATGTCAACTGTTCTCCAGATGCTTCTGCGCCGCAAAGGTACCTGCGGCGCTGGCGGCAAACACAAAATAGTAGCTTGCGATGCGGAAGAGCATCAGGGTGCTCATGGCTTCGCCGCTGGTCATAAAGCTGCTGAACACCAGCAGAAAGGCTGTTTCAATGGAGCCCATGCCTGCTACATTGGGCAGTGCGTTGGAAAGGAAGAGCATCAGGCTGGTGAGCAGTTGTACCTGCCAGAAGCTCAGCCCGCAGGAAAGCCCCATGAACCGGATGCAGAACCACGGCAAGGTGAACATCAGAAACAGCTTGAGGGTCTGCACGGCAAGGATGCGGGCACAGCGGCCCTTGTCGGCCAGCAGGAGGCGGCTCTCGGCGGCCAGGGTGTCCAGCTGCTCCAGCCACTTTTCCCGGCGGGTCTGCCATGGTTCTGTTTTGGGCAGAAAGCCCATGGCCCAGCGGGCCAGCCGCTGCACCAGCGGCGAGACACAGAGCAGCACCAGCGTCACGATGATCAGCGCCACCACGCAGTAGGCGGCGGGCAGATAGTGCATCACGCCGGAGGTGTTGGCGGCGAGCCAACGGTGCTGCAGCAGGAGCATCACAGTGGCATAGAGCAGAACGGTGGTCTTGTGGAATACATATTGCAGGGTCATCAGGCCCACACCGGGGCCCAGCGGCAGGCCGCAGTGGTAGAGATAGTAGGACTCCATGGGCACAGCCCCGGCACCCAGGCCGACCACGTTGCCAAAGATGCCCACAAAGGCGGCATCCAAGCCGCGCCGCAGGGTAAAGCCCGGCAGGCGGCAGCGGATGATGAGCCAGCAGACGATTCCCTCAAGCAGGGGGTATGTCAGGCCGATGGCCAGCACCAGCAGCACCTGCCGGAGGGAGAGCTGGGCCAGCGCGGTCGAGATCTCGGCCCAGTGGCTGCTGAAGATGAAAACCACAACACAGGTCAGCGCCAGCAGCACCAGCAGAGAAAGGATCGCTTTTTTGCGGGAGGGCTGCTGGGGGGTGTTGGTCTGTTCCATGGGACAAGGCTCCTTTCACGATACTGCTTGCAGTATAACACAGCGGGGCCTTGCTTTTGTGAACTGAAACAAAATTTTTCTCGTCACTTTGTGTGATATGATAAAAAAGAACCTCTCCGGCTCACTTCGTTCGCCAGCTTTCCTATGAGGAGAAGTGGCATTGCGAAGCAATGACGGAGAGGTTTTGTGTTACTTTTTCGCTGTCAGATCTTCCACAGCAGCCCGGAGCGTCTGCTCAAAAGCCTCCTTGGAATAATACTGCTCGTACATTTTACGGCATTCTGTCCGCATGGAGGCCAGCTCTTCCGGGTGTTTAATGGCGTGCTCCAGCAGGACAGCCAGCTGCTGCGGATCGTCGTCGTGGTAAACGAAGCCGTTCCGCCCCTCGGAGATGAGCCCGGCGGTGCCGGTGTGCTCCGACACGATGGACGGCTTGCCGAAGATCAGACCCTCGGTGACAAAGGTGGGCATGGGATCATCGCGGGACGCACAGACCAGACCGGTGCACTGCTCCATCAGGCTCTTGATCTCGTCACGGGTGAGCCGCTTGCAATAGAACACGTTTTCCGGGTAGTCTGCGGTCAGGGTGCGGACGGAGTCCATCATCTCCTTGTCAGCGGCCTGGCCCACAAAGAGGAAGGAGGCTTTTTTCCGCACCTCGGGCGGCAGCAGGCGGATGGCCTTGCAGAAGATATCGTGGCCCTTGCGGCGCTCAAAGGAGCCCACCGTGGCAAACAGAGGGCGGCCGCGGTTGTAGCCCAGATCGGTGCGGACAAAGTTCTCTGCCGCGTAATCGGGCAGGCCGTAGATGAGCGGCCGGATCTCGAACTCGGGCCGCACGGCGCGCATGGCGTTGGCGGCGTGGCTGCCCACCGAGTAGACCCGGACATTCTCCCCCAGCTGGGTGGGGATCTGGTGGGCAATGTGGGGATAGCCTGCAAAGGCATCGTGGAGCCACCACAGCACCGGCACGGCGGTGCCGCTCAGGGCACGGACGGCCCGGGCCATGACCACCGTGTTGACGATGACGAAGTCGGCACAGAGAGCCATGCCCCAGGCATCGGAGACATTGCGGCAGGACGACCGGGTGATGACCGAGGCCCCGGCATCCAGGAAGAGATGCAGGGAGCCGCCATCACTGGGGCCCAGCACAAGTACCTCATACCCCATGCTGCGCAGCACCGGCACGGCACTCACCAGCACGATGGGTGCGCCGGTCATATCCAGCACATGGCTCATAATAAAGGCACGTTTGCCATGGGCCGAAAACGCATCCTCGGCGCAGATGCCGCGCTCGTAGTGGAGCAGGGCCTGCGGGATGAGAGCGGGCTTAGTGCAGAGCTGCGCGGCCAGCGCCAGCAGCTCAGGCACATTTTCGGGGTCATGGGCGGCGGCGCGGCAGCGCTCCAACAGGGTGCGGCTGACCACGGCGCAGCGGTTCTGCGCCTGCAGCGGCTGGCTCTGATAGAGGGCAGTCGCCCCGCCAAAGCCGAACACAGCGTTGCAGACGGCGTAATCCGCACCATCCTGCAGGGCTTTGGCAAAGTACATCAGGGCGGTGGACATCAGCTCCACGTCCTCGGCGGCCAGAAGCACGCCGTCCACGCTTGCGGTCAGCTCCCCGTCCAGCCGGTCCACCAGCCGGAACTTGCGGTGGAGCTGGTCAGTCAGGGTGGCTTTCAGGGCCGTGCTGCGGGCCGGTGCGCAGACCAGTAGATAGGTGCTCTGGGTGTTGCTGTACTCCTGCAGGGCCAGCTGACGCTGCTGCAGGGGGGTGTAATTGTTATACATGGCTGTTCCTCCGTTCCGCTTCTCAGTTTCCACGGTGGAACAGGCGCATCAGGCTGCGGATGGGAGCAGTGAGCTTCCAGCTTTTACTGGAAAACACGCTTTCCAGCGAGGTCTCGTAGGCAGTGCTCCGGGCCTGCAGATCGGCGTTTTTCTGGTGCAGCTGTGCGATCTCCTGCTGCAGGGCGGCCACCATCTGCTGCTGGGCCGCGGCATTCTGCTCCAGCTGCTGGATATGCTGTTTTTCGCTGTCCTTGCGCAGCTGGAGCTGCTGCACGCCCTGCAGCACGGCGCAGAACAAAGGCTCGTCCGTCAGGGTCTCCAGCGGGAAGTAGCCGTAGCTCACCACCAGCTTCATCCCGGCGGGGTAGTGGGTGGTGCCCTCCAGCCGGTAGTTGGGATCGTCGCCCAGGAACAAGGTGCTTCCACCGGAAAGATTCAGGCCGTTGGTGGGCACGCAGATGATGCGGTCGTCTGAAAAGATCAGGTTGGTGATGCAGCAGGGCAGCTCACCCGGGTCGAACCGCAGGGCCTGCACGGCCACCGGCAGCTCAAAGGTCGCGGTCACGGCACCGGTCAGCTCGTCGGTGGTGCAGTCGGGCGCGGTCAGGGTGTCCTTTTCCGAAAAGCCGAAGCCTGCATCATAATAGAGCAGCGGCTGCAGCAGAGTGGGCGAGTCAGTGTGCATCTCGCGCTGGGGGTGTGCCGCAAGGTAGGACTGCACCTTCTGTTCCAGGGAAAGGCAGCGCTCTGCCAGATGGGAAGCACCTTCGTCCGAAAGCTTGAGCTGCTGTTCCAGCTCGGCGATCTTTTCCTGCAGAGCCGCAGTGTTCTCAGGAGCTGCGTTGTTCATAACCGGATTCTCCTCATAATATTATTTCACTTCAGCAGAGGGTGCACCCTCTGCAAAAAATCAGTGTTTTGCCGCAAAATGACGCTCAGGCGCTTCGGTGCGGGCGCTGCGCCGGCGGGGCACTTCCGCCGCCTTCTGCTCCCGGCGGGAGGTGAGCCAGAACTTCAGGTCCCGGCGGCGCACCAGCAGTTCGCAGATGAGCAGGGTGGAGCCCAGCGAAAGGGTGAACTGCAGCACCATGCCCAGCACCGGGTGAGCCGCAAACTTCTGGGGCATCAGGTACCAGGGAATGGCCGTGAGCTCCACAGTGTGGACGCAGAAGATGAACAGCGAACGGCGGCCAATGGCCTGGATGGCGTGGGTGACAACGTTCTCCACCCTGCGCTGGAACCAGATGACGATGGAAAGGATGCCCAGGCCCGTCACAGCATCCAGCAGGATGCTCACGGGGCCGAAGGTCCACTCGGCCATCGAGACGCAGTCGGTGCTCTTGGTAAGAAGCACCAGTGCGGCCACAGCCAGCGCCGCCGCGATCATCCCGCCGCGCAGACGGGGCGAGAGGGGCTGTTCAAAGATCTTATACTTCTTGACAAGGTAGCCCACATACAGAGCCGGAACAGTGACCATGCCCTGGCCGATGCAAAAAGGAGCCTCCCAGGTGATGCAGATGCCCCAGCCTAACAGCATGGTACCCAGCACCGCCCAGTTTATGTACTGCTCCGGGAAGATATTCAGGATGAGATCCAGCAGGATCCATGCGATCATCAGCGAGAGCAGATACCACATGGGGCCGCAGGAAAAGAACAGCTGGCCGAAATAGGTGGCCGTGTGGGGCAGGCCCAGTGCAAAGCCGCCCAGCACCTTGTAGGTCTCGTAGGTGGCGTTGTGCAGGCTGCCGAACAGGCTGTAATGGATGATAAAATGGAACACGGTGGTGGCAATGCCTGTATAGATGTAAGGCTTGAGCAGCGTTTTGAACTGCTGGTCGATACACTTGCCGATGGAGCGCTTGCGGAAGCCGTAGCCGCTGGCAATGTAAAAGGCCGCCATCAGGGATTCGCGGTAGGCGAACATGCAAAAGGTCAGCGGGTTGATGTGGCTGGCATCGCCCATGGGGTAAAGTTCACCGGTGTGGGCAAAGACGATGGTCAGCATGCCGACACCCTTGAGCAGATCGAACATGCCCAGCGAATTTGCGGCACGGCGTTTGGTTCCCTCCATAAAAAGGTCCTCCTCTGCGCCGCACCCCGCCCCGGGATGGCAGAATTGCCGGATTTTTGGCGCATCATGTTAAAAATTAGAGATATTTATAATAAGTATAATGCTTTTTGCCCTTGCTGTCAATCAAACGCAGGGAGAAAGCACGGTGGGCGGATACCGGGAAAAGTGTACCACACTCACGGCCTGCCCGCAACAAAAGGCAGGATTTACATCCGGGTGCACAGATTGACTGCAAGTTTAAATTGCATATTTGTGCAATTAAATCTTGCATTTAAGCCCTCTATGCGGTATACTCTAGGCTAGAGTGCCCAGAAGATTCCATTTGGCGGAAACAAAAGGGAATAATTTAACAAAAATAAACAGGGAGTGTAAAATAATGGCAAACAAGGCTTGTAACGAAGTTGTGACCGTGGCAAATATGCCGATGACCGTTTTTGATATGATCTCTGCGATGCAGAATAAGTATGCTGACCGTGTGGCGTTCCGCTATGTGGAGGGCAAGGACACGGTGGTGGAAAAGACCTACGCTCAGTATGTGCAGGATATCCGCAAAGCGACCGGCTACCTGCAGCAGGAGCTGGGCGAGCCCAAGGGCAAGAAGATCGTCATCCTGAGCCGCACCAACTATGAGTATGGCGCGGTCGTTTTCGGCACCATGATGGCAGGCGCTGTCATCGTGACCCTGAACCAGGGCAAGACCTGGGCCGAGCTGGAGCATGAGCTGGGCATGGTGGAGCCGGATCTCATCTTCAATGACGGCATCGATTACGGCTACCGCGCCCAGCTGGAAGCGCTCTATGGCGCTCAGCTCCGCCCCATGGATGCCTGGACCGCTGCCCCTGAGGCTGAGATGGTCAACCGCATCGACCACGAGGCTCTGCTGATGCTGATGTTCACTTCCGGCACCACCGGCCGCAGCAAGGGCGTGATGCTGAGCGAGAAGAACTACTTCACCGCCTGCCAGATGTACATCGATGGCCTGAAGTCCGTCCTTGACTATGAGGAGCGGCTGGTACCCCAGTACCTCGACCAGACCTTCAGCCACTTTACGCTGGTGCCTATGTTCCATCTGGCCGGTTTCATCTGCTACTTTGTCTATGGCGTGCAGGGCTGGACCCTGAATCTCTGCTGTGATGCCCGCGACCTGCGCCGGGATATGAGCCTGATGCACAGCGATGCCATGTCTACCCCGCCGGTGCTGGTGGAGATGATCTGCAACGAGGTCAAGCGCGGCCATGCCGACCGCCTGAACGGGCTGTGGAACCTGAGCTGCAGCTCTGCCATCCTTGATCCCGCCATTCTGAGCGATCTGGTGAAGAATGGCTTCTACATCAATCAGTGCTACTCCATGACCGAGCTGGCCGGCTATGGCCTGCTGAACGTGACCCAGGAGGGCGACCATCTGCGTGCCCTGGGCAAGCCGGACGGCTTCTGTGAGGTCAAGGTGGACGAGACCGGCGAGATCTGCGTCCGCGGCGGCTGCGTGATGCTGGGCTACTATAAGGATCCCGAGGCCACTGCCGAGACCATCGACAAGGACGGCTGGCTCCACACCGGCGACCTGGCCCGCGTGGACGAGGAAGGCTACTACTATATGACCGGCCGCAAGAAGAACCTCATCATTCTGGACAGCGGCGAGAACGTCAGCCCCGAGGAGCTGGAAAAGCTGCTGGGCAAGTGCGATGCCATCAAGGAGTGCATCGTCAAGGAGATGGGCAAGAAGATCGGCACCGTGGTCTGCTGTGAGGATGACAAGCAGCAGCAGGTGAAGGCTTTTGTCACCGAGCTGAACCGCACCCTGCCCATGTACAAGCGCATCTCCGTTGTAGAATGCAGCGCCGAGCCCCTGCCCCGCAACGCGCTGGGCAAGCTGCTGCGCAGGTAAAATCAAACGGGAGAAAAAGGAGCAGACCATGGTAAACAATGTCTATGATCTTGTCACCCGGACAATGGAGCAGGAATTCCCCGGGCAGGTGGCCTTCCGCTGGGTAGAGGATGCCACCGGCACCGTGAAGGAAAAGACCTATGCCGAGTATGTACAGGATATCCGCCGCGCCGCTGCCTGGTTTGCCCAGAACATCCCGGAGGTGGAGGGCAAGCGGGTGGTCCTGCTGAGCCGGAACTGCTATGAGTACGGCGTGAATACCTTTGGCGCTGTGCTGGCCGGGGCTGTTCTGGTAACGATGAACCAGAAAAAGACCTGGGACGAACTGAGCTGGGAGCTGGAGCTGGCAGAGCCTGCCCTCATCCTGAACGATGGGGTGGACTACGGCTGCCGTGACCAGCTGGAGGCTGCGTATGGGGAACGCCTGCGGCCGATGGATGTCTGGAAGAATACCGCGCCCGGCGGGCTGGAAAAGAAGATCGACCCCAATGCCCTGATGGTCATGCTGTTCACCTCTGGCACCACCGGCCGCAGCAAGGCCGTGATGCTGGCAGAGCGGAACTTCTTTACCGTGATGCAGATGCACGTTGCCATGGGCGACCACATGTTGGACTTCAAGCACCGGCAGCTGCCCGAGGACAAAAACGATGTCCTGAGCAACTTTGCCATCCTGCCCCTGTTCCATCTGGGCACCTTTATCTGCCTGTTCTCCTGGCCCTTCAAGGGCTGGGCCCTGAACCTTTGCAGTGACCTGCGGAATTTCTACCGGGATCTGGGCCTGATGCACAGCGATTCCATTGCTGTGGCCCCGGTGCTGATGGAGAGCATCTACAAGGATGTCAAGCGCGGCCGCGCCGATAAGCTGAACGGCCTGTGGAACCCCTGCGGCAGCTCTGCCATGTTCGACAGCGAGCTGCTGCTGGGTCTGGTGGAAAACGGCATGTACATCACCCAGTGCTACGGCATGACCGAGACCTGCGGCGATGGTCTGGTGAATTACGCCCAGGCAGAGCCCCATATCCGGGCGCTGGGCAAGCCGGACGGCCACTGTGAGTACAAGCTGGATGAGACCGGCGAGATCTGCATCCGGGGCGGCTGTGTGATGCTGGGCTACTATAAAGACCCCGAGGCCACCGCCGAGATCATCGACAAAGACGGCTGGCTCCACACCGGCGACCTGGCCCGTGAGGACGAGGACGGTTATTACTATATGGTGGGCCGGAAGAAGAACCTGATCATTCTGGGCACCGGCGAGAACGTCAGTCCCGAGGAGCTGGAAAGAAAGCTCAACGCCTGCCCTGAGGTGCAGGAGTGCGTGGTCAAGGAGATGGGCAAAAGGATCGGCGCGCTGATCTGCTGTGCCGAGGAAAAGCAGGCGGAGGTCCGGGCCTTTATCACCGGGTTGAACCGTACTCTGCCGCTGTACCAGCGGATCACGGCAGTGGAGTTCAGCGCCGAGCCCCTGCCCCGCAACGCCATGGGCAAGCTGCTGCGCAGGTAAGCGCGGAAATTGTAAAAAAAGCGCAAAACCGGGCGGCCGGTGTGTTGCATTTCCTCCATAAAACAGGTATTATAAAACACAGGAATGCCCCGCCGGCTGGCTAAACCGGCCCGGCGCGTGGCATACTGAAACTGCGCCCTTGCAGGCGATAAAAAATCCCTCACGGAAAGGAAGATTTTTTGATGGAAAGAGCAGAAATCGTGTCTCAGATCCTGGCAATTCTGGAGGACGTGGCAGAGATCTCGCCCGAGGATGTCAACGAAAACAGCGTGATGATGGATGATCTGGATCTGTCCTCTATGGAGATCCTGACCGTCGTGGCCGATCTGGAAGAGACCTTTGGTCTGCGCATCCCCGAAAAGGAGCTGCGCAACTTTGTGACCATCGGCGATCTGGCTGATTATCTGGCCGAGAACGCGGGGTAATTCCGGATGAATGCAGAGCAGCGCGCGGTGTTTCAGGGCATCGTCTACTATTACCGTGAAAATCAGGTCCTCTGCCGCTATCAGGCCACGCTGAAGGAGGCCGTTGACCCGGCTCTTCTGCAGCAGGCACTGGATGCGGCCCGCCCGCTGGCAGAGTATTATTTCTGCCATGTGGTGTGGGAAAAGCGGGAGGCCCGTCTGGAGCCCAACACTGCCCCCTGCCGTGTGCGGCAGGGCAGCGCCCAGCCAAAGATCCCCGAGGAGACGAACGATTATCTCTTCTCGCTGGGCTATGAGGGGAACACGGTCTATCTGGACTGGTTCCACTTCCTGGCCGATGGCCGGGGCGGCTCGCCCTTTTTCACCCTGCTGCTCAAGCTCTACTGCAACCTGCGCTCCAACGCCGGTTTTGTGTGCGAGGCCCTTGCCTCTGACCCGCCCTACGATGTGGAACAGCTGCTGGCCCGCTACCCGGAGAGCCAGGTGACCAACAACATGCAGAAGGACGTGCTGCAGATCCACGAAGGCACGCCCCATTTTCAGCGGCTGCGGCTGGACAGACAGAGCCTTGTGGATCTGGCGCAGAAGGAGGGCATGAAGCCCTTCAGCGCCCTCATGGGGCTGACCTGCCAGGCAGCGCAGCGGTATCTGGAAAAGAATGACCTTGTGTACAGCTATGCCGCCGACACCCGCGCGGCGCTGGGGGTGCCGCATGCCCTGTACAACTGCATTGCGTCCTTTCAGCTGCCCCTGCGGCTGGAACCGCAGGCCAGGCTCCACAGCTTTGCAAAGCGGCTCGACCATGAGATCCGGGAAAGCCTGACCCCGGAGCGCCGCCTGTTCCGCATGGCCGAACAGATGGGCTGGGTGTATCAGGTTTTCCGGCAGAAGGCCGCGCTCAAGATCAAGAAGCGTGTGTTCCAGATGGGCGAGTACATAAGCGGCTTCCCGGCAGATTTCTGGGTCAGCTACATCGGCAGCCCGCTGCTGCCGCACAGCTCGGAGCTGGAAGCATACCTGACCGATTTCCAGACCTGGGTGCTGCCGGACGGTGCGTCCCTTGCAATGGAGGTCACCAGCCTGCACGGCGTGCTGACCTGCTGCATTGAGAACAAGGTGGACAAGCCCGGCTATCTCGAGGCCCTGCGCGATGTGATGGAGCAGGAGGGCATCAGGGTGCTGGAAGCGGTACATATTTTCTGAAGCAACAATAACAGCGAACCCCCCAGTGCAGATCGCACCGGGGGGTTCGCTGTTTAGTTAGCATCCTCACCCTCTCCGTCATTGCTTGCGCAATGCCACCTCTCCCGAAGGGAGAGGCAAGACATCACAGAGGGCAGATGCTGCTAAATCTGGGATTGCCCTTGGCTCCCCCTTTGGGGGAGCTGGCAAAGCCGAAAGCTTTGACTGAGAGGGTTCGCCACTTACCCCTTCAGCTGATTCCAGCTCCGAATAACCTCCCAGCGGCTGACGGAATCCTCCGCAGACGCATCCGGGGCGAGGAGCTGGTTCTCGATGGCCCATGCAAGGGCCTGCTGGACCGGGGCAGCATCGGCAGGGAGAAGAGCAGCGGGGGCCGGGGTCCCGGCGGCTTCCCACAGCAGCAGGGCCAGCTCCCCAGCGTTGTTGGGGATGGCCGCACCGGCAGGCAGAACGGTATTCAGGTACAGCTCGGTGCCGATCATGTAGCCGGTGTAGCCCAGCACGGCAGCGCCAGTACCGGCAACGCCGATCATGGCAGCCGTTTCCAGAATGCCGGGGCCGTCATCTTCGATGCTGGCTTCCCGGTACTGGGCTTCCACGGTAACGGTCTTGCCGTTTTCCACTGCATTGGCCGGGATGGTAAAGCTTTCGGCGTTGTAGGCCACATTGGGGTTGCCCAGCAGGCTTTCCTCGCTGATGGTCCACTGGTCGAACACCATGCCCTCCGGCACGGCATCCGGGTCAAGGGTCACCTTTGCTTCTGCATCCACCGGCACGGTGCCGCTGGTCAGCGCATCCCTTTCGCCGGTCGTAAAGCTGCCGCCTACCACTTTCAGGGTGTAGGTCTCCGGTTCCGGCTCGGGCTTGGGTTCCGGTTCGGGTTCCGGCTCGGGTTTGGGTGCCGGGTCGTTCAATCGCAGCTCAAGGTCAGCCGTAAGAGGCAGCTGTACTTCCCGTACCTTGCCGCTGCTCAGGGTCACATACAGGGTACCGGTGGGCTGACCGACCACATAAAGTTCATTGGCGGCGCTGTCCAGCGCAGTAGCTTCACCGCTCATTTTCAGCGCAGTGATTTTTCCGTTATCAGAAACGGTAATTTTCTTGGTGCTGTTCTCACAGCCATTGGGAACGTTCAGGAACACACCGTTCAGGGCGCTGCCGGTAACTTCTTTCAGGAAAATGCCGTTGGTGATGGTGGCGTTGCTGTTCACCGTAACCGGGCAGTTCACCGCCACCCTATGGGGGTTCAGGTCGGTGCTGTTAAAGTCATAGCTTTTCTCGGCGGTAGGCTCCAAAATCAGGCTGTTGTTTTCAAACTTCCAGCCCTCGCCGGTATAATTTGCCCGGTTGCCGTTCAAATCCTGTGCAGTGGCCGGGTAACCGTCCTTGTCAATCACCAGCCAGGTCAGCGGGCGGATAGTTACTGTATCTGCATCATTTGTAAGCGGTGCGGTGAAGGTGACTTCATAAACTCCGCGGATATCCTCGAACTCAATCTTGAGATCACTCCCACACCAGTCGGAAAGAAGCGTAGGCGGTGCATTATCAATGGTTACATCAAGGGGTGGAAGATCGTACATAGTATCATCAAAACGATAGCTTATATCAACAGAAACGGATGCCTGATTCGGGATGATATAGCATGAATTGTGATACCCATTGACCGAAACAGAAGAAAAAACGGACGGCGTTTCTGCTGCGAGGGTATAACCTGATGCTACGGAACCGGTACTGCGAATGCTTGACATCTCTTTGAAAGTGCCGCCGTTGATCGTGCCGCCATTGTTTGTAACGGTGTACGAAGAAGCCCAATCACCAAACTGACCATTTTCAATGATGCCATCCAATTCATTGGTGACCGAAGAGAAAAAACGGCCACCGATTATTGTGCCATGGTTTGTAACAGCATCCTTAAAAATGCCGCCTTTGATAGTGTCATTGTTCGTAACAGAGGCTATAAAATTTCCATCCGTAACGGTTGCATTTTCGCCAATTACCAGGTTACAGTCGGTTGTGATGGAGTGCCCTGTGTGTATGGCAAAAAAATCATAGTTTGTTGGCGCACTGGGGCACAGGGTCAGAATTTTACAATTTTCATCGGCATCGTAAGTCCAGCCATCACCAGTGTAGATATCATGCCCGTTGACTGTTTGGTGAGGGATATTATCCAGAACAGGATAACAGTTTTGTCCGATTTTAAGTTCGCCGTTGCTGCTATCCTCCGCTGCTGCTGCGGTCAGGGCCGACACGGGCAGGAACGTCAGCACCATACTGATTGCCACCAACAGGCTGAGTAGTCGTTTCTTCATGGGGGATTCCTCACTTTCCTTGCGCCGGTCTCCCGGCTGGGTGGTATGGGGGCTTATACTCTTCTACTTCCTATAATGCAGAAAAAGAGGAATCCTTTCACCTGACTGGGAATTTTTTTCGTGTTCTTTGTTAGAAATTTTCCGGCCAGCATCAAATGCGGCTTTGACAACGGTGACCATCAACGTCAGCAAACCGATGATGACGGTCA
>OLGL01002409.1_pt1 | contig 14606 bp, 9 predicted proteins | sample 1605041 | NCBI WGS metagenome assembly OLGL01 (sample SAMEA3888905, study PRJEB22519) | human gut metagenome | biome: human gut; feature: human-associated habitat; material: faeces | place: Denmark | collected 2010 | reverse complement strand
TGGTTTTGACGCAAAGTAGATCTTCAGTCCATGTGTAAACAGTTGCTTGTCGATTGCATTTCTGTCGCGCACCAAGTCGCAAATGCAGCGTTCGCGGTCATACAGGATAACATTTCCGCCTTGTGGAGATCTGCAAGTGGTTTTGCCTATACCGTGAAGACTTCCTTTAACATAGTGAAACCGAATATTGGGATCGCGTTCTTTGATGCGACTGGTGTTATATCCTTGCGGCACACTGAATTCAAAAATGTGTGGCGTTCGGTCTGACAGTCCCCAAAAGTACATGGCACTGCCGTAAGAGTAGACAAGATTCTCGCTTCCGCTTTGCAAAAGCGTAAACTCGTCTGGAACAAATCCGGTCATTGTATATTGTCCGCGGGCAATGCGCGTCAGAACACCTTTGTCTGCGTATCGTTTTAATGTGACACGGTTTGTGCCTGCTCGCAATGCTTCTTCTGTAGTAACAATGCCGCCGTTCGCATCAGCTATCGTTTTCAATACAGCTATCGTAGCATTCACTCCACACACCGCCTTTCAAAAAGTTACTACTGTGCTTTAATTATAACATAATAAAGCACAGCTGTAAACGGGCTTGTGGGAGATTTTCGTGGGAACTAGTTAAAGGTCACGACCCAGTAGGTGTATTGCCCTTCTGCCGTCTGGCAGAACCAGCAGCCAACGCCCATAGATGTAAAGCTCGGCTCCATAATGTTTGCATAATGGGCGGGGCTGCCTTGCCAGCCGGTGCAAACGGCGCTGGCAGAACCCAGCGGACCGGCGGCGCAGATCTCGCTGCGGGTGGTCATACCGCTGTGGTCAAAGGGACCGCCTGCCACAAAACTCTCGCATCGGGCATCGGCTGCGGCGCTTAAACCACTGTCCATCGTTAAGGGTGCCAGCCCACCGGCAGCGCGCATAGCGTTGATGTTTTCCTGCACCGCCCAATACGCGGAATCCGAGCTGTCGATGCTCCACCATTCCTCAGAGCCTGCTGCCAGGTCAAAGGGGACTGCACCATAGCTCATACTGACCTGTTCAGGCTGACTTGCTGTTACAGCTGATTCTGTTGCCGGCGCTTCGGTAGGCGCTGCAGTAGGCTCCGGTATGGGAATTTCAGTCGATGCCGGTGTGGCAGTCGGTTCTGGAGTCTGTGTAGGCGCAGGTGCCGGGCTTTCCGTGGCAAGCGGCGCAGGTGTCTCAATGGCAGTCTCTTCAGTAGCAACGGTAAGTTCTACCAGCGTACTGCTTTCCGGCGTTTGCAAGGTGTTATCGGTCTGCTGTGCGCAGGCGCAGAGTAACACCGTAGCTAAAAGAATGGATAACAGACATTTTTTCATATTATAAATTTCTCCAATCAGTAGTATAAATCATACAGACTACCAGCAAACTCGAGCAGCTTTCTGCCCAGCCAGAACAGCACCTGCGGCGCGCCGTAAGGACTGAGCAAGAATGCCACGATGGCGGATACTGCTGCCTCTTGGTAGCACTTATCGAATAGCGCCAACAGAGCAGCCAGACCGCCCAGTGCCGCCAAAAACCTGCCGCAAACTCCGCAGATGGCATACATCACGATTGCAATCAGGCCCAGTGCAAGAAGTACCAGAATGACAGGCACGAGACTAATGCGGATACCCCAGGTAAAGAACAGATTTTTACGTTGAATGGGCATTATGGCCACCTCCTACCTCTATGATACATGGTCTGCGAAATAATGCAAGGCTGTCGATTTCAGCGTTCCAGTTCGTTTTCCTCTCTAGGCGTTCGCACAGAATCGTCCTCGTTTACGACCTCGGCCTCACCCTCCAAAACCGGTGCATCATTGCCCACATTCAGCAGGGCATCCAGCTCGGCCAGGCGCGCGCTCTTGTCGTTAAGCTCCTGTTCCTGCAGAAAAGGCTGCTGCAGTTCCTCTTTGGCGCTGTCCAACTGGACGCGCAGCTGCTGTAGATTGTTGCGCAGACCACTGACCTCCTGCGGCAGGGCAGCAACAACGTTTTGCAGGCGAACCATATTGCCGGCAGCGTCGCTGCCCAGCTCTGTGGTATGGGTGGCCTGCCCGACCAGATGTGCCACAAACACCTTGGAAAGCGGCACATAGGCAACCGTGACTTCAAAGCCCGCATAGTGCCCCACCAAAACATGATGGTCGGCCCGCACGGCAGCACCCACCAGCCCGAGCAGTGCCTTACCGGCATCCTCGCGCTTGTCGTAGGACGTGCCGTCCAGCTCAATGCTGAAAACCAGCTTGCCGTCCTTGTCATAGCTCTGACTGTCCTTGGCGGTCTGCATATCCTTCTCAAACGCCTGAATCCGGCATTCGGTGCCGCGGATCTCTCGCAGAAAGATGCCGGTCACGGCGTCCTCCAGTCGGTAGTGCTGGCTGTTGTAGGCGGCCTTCAGCGTGCGAAGCCGCGCAACCTGAATATCAAGGTCCATCTTTTCTTTGATCATCGGATTCCCGGCAGCCAGCGCCTTTACCTCGGCGTAGGAGAGCGCAGCCTCGTCCATATCCTCACAGCTTCGGGCGGGGGATTTCGACGTCATGATCTGCGAAATAAACTTCTGTTTGTTCTCGACCAGCTGATAGCTGTAGGCGTCAAACGTGGCCTCCGTTATGTAAATGAAAATCGAAACCTCTTTATTCATATTGCCCTGACGAACCATACGACCATTGCGCTGGGCAATATCGGCAGGCCGCCACGGACAATCTAAGTGGTGGAGTGCGCACAGCCGGGTCTGTACGTTGGTGCCAGCGCCCATCTTCTGGGTGCTGCCCATCAGCACGCGAACCGCACCGCTGCGGACTTTGCCGAACAGCTCTGCCTTCTTGGCTTCCGTATCGGCATCATGGATGAACTGTACCTCATCCTTGGGGATGCCGCGCGCCACCAGTTTGTCCCGAATATCGTTGTACACATCAAAGCCGTCCGCGCGTGGCGTGCTCAAATCGCAGAAGATCATCTGCGTGGAGCGCTGGGCCTTTGTCTTTTCCCAAATGGTAAAGACCCGCTCCACGCAGGCATTCGCCTTGCTGTCGGGATCATCGGGCAGAAGTGGATTCATTAGGCGCTGATCCAGCGCCAGTTTGCGGCCATCATTCGTGATGCGCAGCATGTTGTCTTCATTCGGGGCAACCAGGCGATTGCGCACCGCCTCGGCCCGCTCACCCAGAGCCGCCACCATCTGCCGCTGCAGCTCACTGGGCGGCAGTTTCACAATCGTGGGCTTGCCGCCCGTGATTTCGGGGACCGGCAGCTTCAGCATATCGGCGGTCTGGATGTCAGCGCACTGCTTGAACATGTTCATAAGCTCGGGCAGATTGTAGAACTTTGCAAACCGCGTTTTGGAGCGGTAGCCGTTGCCTTCGGGGGCAAGCTCAATCGCGGTAACGCTCTCGCCAAACGTAGAGGCCCACGCATCAAAGTTCAGCAGGCCCTCCTGCTCCAAAAGCCCATATTGCAGATACCTCATCATGATGTACATCTCGGTCATCGAGTTGGAAATCGGCGTGCCGGTGGCAAACACAATGCCGTGCCCGCCGGTCAGCTCGTCCATGTACATGCACTTCATGTACATGTCGCTGGCCTTTTGGCTTTCAGTCTGGGAGATACCGGCCACGCGGGTCATCTTGGTGGTAACCATTGCATTTTTGAAATAATGCGCCTCGTCCACCATCAGACTGTCCACGCCCAGTTCCTCAAAGGTGATGACGTCATCCTTGCGGCTCTGGTTGTTGAGCTTGTCCAGTTTCCGTTGCAGCTGCTTTTTCATGCGCTCCATCTGCTTGATGGTAAAATTCTCGGCGCGCTGGGCCTTCAATGCGGCAGTCTGTGCTACTACATCGTCGATTTGCTTTTGCAGGTACATTTTCTGCCGTTCATCGGAAAGTGGTATCTTTTCAAACTGGCTGTGCCCGATCACGATAATGTCAAAGTTGCCGGTAGCAATGCGGGCGCAGAACTTTTTGCGATTGGCCTTTTCAAAATCCGTCTTACGCGCTACCAGAATTTCTGCGTTGGGGTAAAGCAACAGCGCCTCGGACGCCATCTGCTCGGTCAAATGGTTGGGCACTACGATCAGTGTTTTATTGCAAAGACCCAGGCGCTTCTTCTCCATAGCGCTGGCGACCATCTCGAACGTTTTCCCAGCCCCCACCTCGTGTGCCAGAAGTACGTTGTTGCCGTACAGCACGTGGGCAATGGCGTTGCGCTGATGGGGCCGCAGTGTGATTTCCGGGTTCATACCGGGGAAGCGCAGATTGCTGCCGTCATACTCCCGCGGGCGGATGCAGTTGAATTTGCTGTTGTACAGGCTTACCAGCGCTTGCCGCCGCTGCGGCTCCTTGAAAATCCATTCTTCAAACTTGTCTTTTATCAAGCATTGCTTTGCGTAGGCAGCCTCGGTGGCGGCGTGGTTCAGTACGCTTTTTTTGTTTCCCTCTGCGTCGGTAACTGTATCAAACACCTGCACAGGCCGCAGGTTCAGCGCGGCCTCTGTGATTTCATAGGCATTCTTGCGGTTCGTACCGTAGGTGACAGTTGCCTTGATGCTGCCGTTGCCGTAGCGCTTGTTCGTGATGTTCCACTCACCGGTGAACGACGCAAACAGCACCTTCACGGAAAGTCGCGTGGACAACGGCGGTTCCAAAAGCTCCATGAGAAAATCCTGAATATATTCAGGCGGTATCCAGGTAGCACCCAGCCGCACCGCAATCTCGCTGGCGTCGAGGTCCTTCGGCTGTACCTGCTCCAGCGCCTTCACATTGACCTGATAGTCAGGGTCGGACGCTGCGGCCAGCCGAGCAACGGCCAGCTTTTGCCGCACATTGCCGGAAAGATATTCGTCAGCCGGCAGATAAACCGGCTCGGATTGCTCCGGGTCACGGAAGATAACGCCGGTCAAATCGCGTATAATTTCGTCCTGCGCTTTTCCCGTGACCTGCGCCATGTAGGCAAGGTCCACGCGAGCCTTCTCGGTTAGGCTCAGCACCAGCGCTTCATCGGCGGTGTCCACATGGTCCACCACCTGGGCCGGGCGGATGGTCCTCTTCGTGAACATATCCGTCTTGCCCCTGTAATGGCCCTCGCTGTCGATGTCCTCCAGCGAGCAGAGCAGGAAATACCCGGAATCCTCACGGAACGTCGAAGCCGTGCCGCGGCTGTTGATTAGCCCATACGTATCGTGGTAGGAATCATACTGGGCGGTCAGCTGCGCTTGCAAAGCAGCAATCGTTTCATCGGGCAGATTGTCCAGCTGTGCCCGAATCAGCTCCCGACAGGTATCCCGCAGAGGAACCAGCGCCTTGATGCGGGCAAGCGCGGTGGCGCTGGTCTTCACAGCACGCATTTTGGAATTTTCGCGGTAATAAACTGTGTCGTCTTTAACAACATAGCTGAAATTTCGCGTATCGGGGTCTGCGTCGAGCGTGTCGCTTTCCTCCTGCGCGTCCTCCCGGTCATCCGCCAGCGTGTACTCGGCCTGTAAATTGGCAAGGACCGTGTCAAGCTGGCTTTCCAGTGATGTACCATTTTCCAGAGGCGCGCAGGTGGGGCGCTGCCCGTAGGGGCCGCTGACCATCTGCATCTCGCCGCAGATCATCTCGGGATGATCGATGAAATACCGGTTCAGCGGAATGCCATCGGTAGTCTCGCCCACATGAATCCACGGCGCGTCCTGCTCCAAGACCCGCCCGCGTTTTTGCAGAAACAGAATGTCCGAGGTAACGGTTGTACCTGCCTGTGCGGTAAAGGTATTGTTGGGCAGCCGCACCGCGCCGATCAAATCACAGCGGGCGGCCAGATACCGGCGCACGCTTTCGGACTTTTTGTCCATCGTGCCGGAGGTTGTTATAAATGCCATAATGCCGCCGACGCGGAGTTTATCTACGGTTTTGGCAAGAAAGTAATCGTGAATTTGAAAGTGCAACTTGTCGTATTGGCGGTCCGTGACCTGATACTGCCCAAACGGCACATTGCCGATAGCCAAATCAAAGAAGCTGTCCGGCAGGTCGGCTTTTTCGTAGCCGCAGATTTGAATTTTGGCTTTCTGGTATAACTGCTGCGCGATGAGGCCTGATACACTGTCCAGCTCGACGCCGTAGAGCTTTGCATTGTTCGTATCAAAGCTGCCGCTGCGGTGTCCAAAGAACGCACCCACACCCATGCTGGGCTCCAGCACATTGCCGCCCACGCAGCCCATGCAGGTCAGCGCGCGATACATGGCATGGATGACGGCGGGCGGCGTGTAGAACGCTGTCAGCGTGGATTCCTGCGCGGCGGCATATTCCTCTGGCATCAGCAGATCCTTTAGCTGTTCATATTCGCTGTGCCAGCTGTTCTTGTTGGGGTCAAAGGCATCGGCAAGACCACCCCACCCTAGATACCCAGCCAGAACATCCTGCTCGGATTCCATGGCCGGTGTGCCGCGCTGCTCGATTTGCTTTAGTGTCCGAATTGCGTTTAGGTTCGCAGCAAACTTGGCCTTAGCCCCTATGGGAATCTCCGGCTCATAGGGTGCAAGGTAGTTTGTGGGGTCATGTGCGGCGGACTCGTCGGTAGAAAGGGCGTTTTCCTGCGGTTCGTGTTCTTCCACCTCGTCGAGGTCTATTTCCATGAGGCTGTCAAAATCAAGATTGGAGAGCACCGCTTGGTTCAGATCATCGAGTGAGCCATACCGTTCCTGCGCGTAGAGAGTATCGTCCACCAGCTTGGTGACAGTGCAGTGCTCCAAGTCGGCATACACCTGAATGACGTGTTTCTCATCCTCGGTAGTGGTATAGCCCAAATCGATTCGCGTCAGGTCCGAAAAGTCCGGCTCGGTGATTTCAAATTCGTCCTTGAGATAATCCTCAATGTAGGATAGCGCCTGTTCCGTCTGCGCTTGCACAAGGGCTTCGTGCTGCTGCTCAGAGAGCATCATACCGCCGTTGCGCGGGTTAGCGTCCAACTGCCGCTGAAACTCCTCCCGGCTGATGGCGCGCCCAAACAAGGGTACTTCCTCGTCCCGCAGATGCACGTCAAACTGCCCGATGCGCTCCACGGTGAATCGGTGGTCATCCTCCAGATAGACAACGCTGCCCTCGGCGCAAATCGGTCTGGTATCCGGTACGTTGCCGGGCTCATCGCGCACCGCACTGGCGGCCTCTTGCTGTTCGGCAGCCCATGCGGGATACTGCTCCAACTCCTGCGGCGTCAAAAAGCGCTGCATCTCGATCAGATAAGCAATACGCTTGGCTGCGGCCCGCCATAGCAGCCGACGCTCAAAGCGTCCTTCCTCATTTGTCAAAATCAGCTTCAGTCCGGCAGGGCCATGGTCCACCCAGCCGTGGGCACCGCTTTGGTAGTCCCATGACCGACCACCGCTACCGTATTCCTTCTTCAAAAAAGCAGCATGGTCGCCCTGCGTGGTGGTGAACTGCTGATAAATACGGAATTTGCTGTTCTCAAAATTGCTGCCCGCTGCCAGAGCTAGGTTGATTTCCTCGTCTGTGATAACGCTGCCGTCGTCCATCTGCGGGGCATTGTACTCTGCAACGGGCAGAGCAGAGCGAATGACGGTTTCCTGCTTTTCCGGGGTGAGGAAATCATCCTTTTCCAACCTGTCATCTTCCGCACTCGTCTGCGAACCGTCAGGCAGTTCAAAGGAAAGCTGTTCCTCTGCCTGCGGCAGCTCCTTCGGGTCGATGGCCGCAATCAGCTCATGCTGTTCAATCAAGTCGTTCAGCGCATTGGCCACGGCGCGCCATGACAGCAGCGTTTCCGCGCTGCGGGTCAGATACGCACCCTGCCAGACAAGCAGGCCATTGTCCTGCCTGTGAAAGCCCACGCGGGTATCATCGGCCAGCAAAAGCTCTGTAAAAATATCCTTGTAGCTTTCCCGCACAAAGCGCAGCCGGTCAATGAGCAGGGAATTCTTATTATAAAAGGTAAGATATTCGGCGTTGTATGCTCGGGAAGAAGTCTCCATAGCCAGCAGCTGCGGCAGAAGCGTGGGCGGAAATCCGGGCAAAGCAAAAGCGGAGGGCGATTGCTCGCTCTCCGCCTGTGCGGGGGATTCTGTCAGATTTCGTACAGCATCGGAAGGACTGCTTCCTCCGCCTGCTTCTTCAGGCTGTTGGTCAGCTGTGCCCAGCCCAGCGGGTTCGTTTTGCGGTCCGGCATCTGGGTGGTCTGCATCAGCTCGCGCAGGGTCTTGTCCACCATCTGCTGTGCTGTCCGTCCGATTCGATTGCAGCTCGTCAGCAGCGTGCCCTCCAACATCAGTTGATCGCAGAGCGTCGGCTCGTTCTGCTCCAGATATTCCAGACGCAGCCTCGCGTAGCGGTTCAGGTACGGGTTCGGCTGGTTCGGCAGAGAAATGTTCGGAATCAGGTAGCCTTCGCGGTTCTTCGTGTACGTCATAAGTAACGGCCTCCTCTCGGCTGTTCAGTTGTGTTCGTGTGCTTTCATTATGAACTGGTTCGTGCGGTATTGCAATGCTGTCACGGTTTAGTCGCAGCGCCTCGCGCCCAATGGCATCTAGCATCGGCTTCGCGGCTGCCTGTACATAGCCACCCAAGCAAAGTGAAATCTGACAGGTATCGAACTGGCTGACGCTTTTGAATGCAGGGAAATCCTCGTCCCGCACCGGCAGTCCGATTCGCAGCAGTGCCATGTAGACAGCACTCTGCGTGACCAGTGCCTGCAAGAGCTGCATCTGCTCGTCAGGCTGCGCCCACTGCAGGGTACTGTCAGCCACATTGCGTTCCAGCATGCGGCGGGCACGGTCAGCTTCGTTGGAGACGCCATCCTGCGCCAGCGCCGTCAGCCAGTCATCGGGTTTGCCTTGCAGGAGCAGCGGGCGCGTTGTGTCCGTGACCTCCCACGGCCCGCCGGTGTGCGTCTGGCTCAATAGTGTGGTATCGTCGATGGCAAAGACCGGCTTTGTTATCGCCACACCTTGTCGGCGCTGCAGCACGGTGATGCATCTGCTGCCGCGCATGACCAGCCGGTTCGCCTTCGTATTCCAGTATTCCATGCTGGCACAGGCTGCGGCGTCGGGCCGCTGGGCGTGAATCAGCAGTTGGTTCAGATAGGTGGTGTGATAGTTGTGGGCGGCAGTGTACAAAAATCTCTGCCACGCCTGCGGCGATGCTGTGACCCGCACGGCCTCCTGCCGGGCCAGCTGAAATATATCCTGCGGTTTCGGCATCTTGACACCTACCTTTCTAATTCATCTAAATTGTGCTCCTGTCGCTCAACTTCCATATCATGAAGCTCCGGCAGCAGTCGGCTTACATCCTTAAAGCCAACTGCATCCACATACAGGGCTTCGGCCTTGTCGCCGCGCTCCATGACGATCAGGTCACTGACGGACAAAGACGGCATACTGTTGGCGCAGGGCCGGTCATCATAATTGAAATCCCGGAAGCACTTGTCCGGTGTGTAGTCCCGGGGCATGTTGGCCACATAGGCACAGCGGTAATCGGTGGCCTTCAGCTTGTTCTGGGCATAGTCATAATCCGTAAAGCGATATTCGCAGGTGTAATGTGGAATTTGATATATCAGCAGTCTGTCTAACTTATCACCCGGCTGCGGATGCTCCGGCTCAACATAACAGCCTCTTTTGAAGCACTGACTTGCATACTGCTGGATGTGGCAGAAACGACTACCTACGTAAAAGTGCGTATCGTCAACTGTCTGCACATCTTTCACCAGCTGTGAACCATCTGCGTAGTTTTCAATGATGCGCTGACCGTTGCGCACCTGAAACAACTGCTGCCCATCACGGTTCAGAAAACGTGAAAATCGAAGTGCGCTGCAAAGCTCCGGTGCATTGGTCCACTCGGTTATGTGGATGTCTTTGCCAACATGTACCTTTGTGTGACCATTTTCTTCCGTGTAGTAGTGAGGCCGGATACGATCTACGCCAACTGCCGTCACAAGCTGCTTTGCCATTTCAATGAGCTGCTTGTCATTGCGATCTGCAAAGGGACCACGGTAATCATCACACAGGTAATTGACGCCGTTCCGCACCTGCATGATGGTTACTGCGCCATCCGGGTCACGGCGGTCAATTCCAACAGTCAGACGCGGGTAGGGAAGATTTGTGTGCTCGTTCCAGGAGTACTCGTTGTTGTAGGGCATTTCTCTCAACTGCTTGTAGCGCTTCATCAAATCAGCAGTATTGGAAAAGAACTCCGTCGGAGCTTGTTCTTCAAACTGCTGCGGAAAGACGTGCGACATAAAATCGGGGATCAGGTAATATCTGTACTCTGCCATTTCAACGCTCCAGACTGGTTTGTTTTTCCGGCATAAGATGGCGGGAATTTCGTTCCAGAAGCTGCATGATGATTCCTAGCATCTGTTCATGTGTGTAGCCGGTGGGGAAGTAGCGGGCAATTTTGCTGACGCTGATGGTCAGCGTAGGGTCACGGGGCGGTACACTGGGCTTTTTGGTGTCCATGATTTCCAGCAGCTTGCCGTGGTCCAACGCACCGTCCTTACTGGCTGCCTTGAGCTTCTGTGCCTGCGACAGCGAGGGTGAGCAGGACTGAGATTCAATGTAGTCGAGAAAATCATTCTGCTCGGTGGGGGAAAGGTAAGAAAGCTCGACGGCGGGGTTGAACTTCAGGCTGCCGTCGTCGACTTTCTTTTGCAGGTCGGGGACGAGGCTGTTGAGACGGATGAAACGTCGTACTTGTGTCCCGCTATCTCCAGCCTGTTGGCCAACAACGAATGCGCTTTCTGACTTCCAACCAACTTGGTTGGAAGTTGCATCTCGGCGCTCACCTTGATGACTAATAGCCTCCATTTTCATCGCATACGCCCTGGCCTTCTCCATCGGGCTGATATGCTCTCTCTGGATATTGGAATCGACCATGTCAATAATCGCCTGGTCGTCATCAATATCCCGCACCTGCACCTTGACCGCAGTCAGCCCAGCCCGCTGTGCTGCATGAAACCGTCTGTGCCCACTGATGATCTCATACCCGCCCTCGGTGCGGCGTCGCACGGTCAGGTTGGTGAGCACACCGTTCTCCCGGATGCTGTCCACCAGCTTCTGCATATCCTCATCGTCGCGCACCTCAAACGGATGCCCAACGAACGGATGCAGCTCGGAAAGCGGCACCTCTGTGACCAAATCTCCGCTTTCCCGCTGCCTGTCAGCCTCCGAGGAAAACATATCATCGATTGAGGGCATCTTCATCGCGTTCAAAAATTTGTTCTTCGCGGCCATAGCCGGATACCTCCTTCGCAAATTCAATATAGGCCTTTGCACTGTTGCTTTTCGGGTCGTACAGAATCGTCGGCTCTGCATTGGCCTGGCTCTCCTGTACCTTCACGTTTCTGGGAATCTCCGTTGTGAAAACGTGAATCTTATTGCCGTAGGTGCTGCGGACCTGCCCGCAGTAGTGGTCGGAAACGTTCGTGTGCTCGGTCATCGTCAGCAGGATGCCCTTCACGCGCAGCCCGGGGTTGATCTTACGCTGCACATTGGCAATGGAGGACGTCAGCTGCGACATGCCCACAACGGAGAATGGCTGCGCCTGCATCGGGATAATAATTTCATTGGCGGCTGCCAGCGCATTGGTCAGCAGCAGGCCAACAGAGGGGGAACAGTCAATCAAACAGTAGTCGTACTGATTGTTGTACTGCTCCAGGCAGGATTTCAGAAGCACCTCACGGCACATCATCGTGCCCATGGCCAGCTCGAAGCCCGCCAGCCGCAGATTGGACGGGATAAAATCCACCCGTGCCGCAGCCTCCTTGCGTCCGGTCTGGTAGACACACTCCCGATTTCCTATCGGCTTTTCGCAGGAGGTCTTCATCAGCAGCTCTGTAATGGTTTGGTCAAGGTCCTTTTCCGGTGGGATACCGCAGTAGCAGGAAAGATTGCCCTGCGGGTCAAAGTCAACCATCAGGACGCGGTAGCCCTGCTGGGTCAGGGCAATGCCGAGGTTATACGTTGTGGTCGTTTTCCCCGTGCCGCCCTTCTGGTTTGCGATTGCGATTGTTTTCATCTGGTTTCCTCCAAAATATCATCCATGCTGATGCAGTGCGCGCGGTATTCCCGCATGTATTGCACCAGCGTGTCGTTGTAATCCTTGCCCACCGGCGGCGGGCGGTTCTCTACAGCTTTGCCGCTGCCTGCAAGGTGCGCAATAATATCCTGCGTTCGGGTTCGCCCTGCGTTGTCGTTGTCCAGACATAGGACGATTTTGCGGACTGCCGGGAAATACTTCAAAAACGCATCCAGCGCGGCATAGTCTGTGCCGCCCAGCGCCAGGTAGTGTACGCCGCGCCACGGCTCCGCGTGCTGCATGAGCTTTAGAGACGCACCGGACATAGCGTCAATGGGGGCCTCGTATACCTCAACCGTGTCGGCCTTAGTGCTGGCCTGTATGTAGAACGGGTAAATCTTCTTACTTCCGGGAATATCACGCCGGAATTGCAGCTGCGTACAGCCACGTAAGCTGCCGCCTTTCGCAATACCCTCACCATCACGTCCAACAAATACGCAGTTTGGGTGATTTTTGAAGCTGGTCTGGTACAAAATGCCCTCCTTGCGGCAGAACGTCAGTACATTGGGGTGGATACAGCGCCCACGCAGATACGCCATAGCTGCATAGTTGTTTGCGTCTGGCTTGGGCAGCTTGAAATCTCGCGGCACTTCCGGTTCAGCGCGCAGCTGCGGCAGGCTTACAGGTTGAGAAGAATGAACCACGCCGCCTTGGATGCGGTTGATTTCCCGCACAGCTTCAACATAGGGCACCTTCTCGACGTCGATCAGATACTTCAGCGCCGTGCGTCCGCGCAGGCCGATGCAGTGCCAGCACCAAAGGCTGTCTTTGCTGATGGTCAGCGAACTGTGTACCTTGTGGCGGTATTCCTTGCCCACGAGCTTCAGGTTGCTAGGCTCAACGAGTTTGAAGTAGGTCAGCAGGTCCAGCTCCTTCGCCCGTGCGATTTCTTCCTTCGTCACTCCGGCCATACTCTACACCCCGTATTCTGTTTTTCAATCTGTTTTCTGTATCGTTCTAATCAGTCTAATTACTATCAGTCTTATTTGCGTGTGATAATCACATCTCCAGAAGTGTGAAAATCACACTTCAAGAAATGTGATTTTCACATTTCTTGATTTATGACGAAACAGCAAAGTTTTTCACATAAATCAAGCTGGGCTTTCCCAGCCCCTGGCGCTTGCGCTCAATCAGACCTGCATCCTTTTCCAGCTCGAGCATCAGGCGGCAGGCCTTCTGGTTGGCACAGCTCAGGGCCTCCATGATTTCCTCGGTGGTGAAGATGATGTAGACCCTGCTCTGTTCATCCAGCCAGTGATTCTTGACCGACAGGCTCATGCGGTCCAGCAGGATACCGTACAGGACCTTTGCATCGGTGGACAGCGGTTTGAACTGCGGGTCTGTGAACAGCACCTTGGGGATGCGATAGAATGAGAACTGCTCGGCCTGACTGCCGTAAAAGTAGTCAAATTGCATGGTTGCTTCTCCAAAAAGCGCGCACTCGAATAAGCCTGACAGAATGCCGTGCTTTTGGCATCCTAACCGGGCCTTATAAATAAGGTTGTGTGTGGCATTTTACCGTTCCAACTCCTGCTGGCTCTGGGTATGCTCGTGGGCATGGCCCCAGGTTTTCAGCAGAGAAAAAATCGTGTTCTGCATCTGCTCGGGCGTATAGCCGGGAGGAAAGAACCTCTGTACGTCAGATTGATTCAAGAAAAACTTCTGTCGTTGATTGGGCTTCTGCTCGGTGAGCAGGGTATGCAGGTAGTGCTCTGTCAGCGTGCCGCTCTGGCTCATCTCCTTCAGGCGGCGGGACTGCACCAGAGAGGGCGTGGCCTCGCAAAGCTCCATCTCGGCCTGCAGCCACCGCTGGTGCTCAGGCGTCATGTAGGAGATTTCTACCGCGGGATTGAACGCCATCCGGGATTCATCGACCATTTGCAGGATGGGGGAGATGAGGTAGGTCAGGCGGATGTAGCGCTTGATTTGGTTCCGGCTTTCTCCAACCTGTTCAGCCAAAACCTCACTGCTCAACTTCGGCCCAAGTTGGGCCGAAGTTGCTCGGCCTTGGTGCTTCATTGCATCCATACGCATCTTATACGCAAACGCCTTCTCACTCGGCAGCACATGCTCCCGCTGGATATTGCTGTTCACCATTAAAATGGTGGCTTCATCATCCGTCAGCTCCTGCACGCGAACCGGCACCTTCTCAATGCCCAGCTCCCGGCAGGCCTCACATCTGCGGTGTCCGCTGATAATCTCATAGCCGCCCTCGGGTCTGCTACGCACGATCAGCGGAACAATAACACCGCTTTCCCGGATGCTGTCCACCAGCTCGTTCATCTCCATATCCTTGCGGACATGGAACGGATGGTTGGCAAAGGTATGCAGCAGCGCAGGGGAGACGTTCAATTCCAGGCTATTCGGCATGATTTATCCCTTCTTTCCTTCCTTTATCAGTCATAAAGCAAAAATATTTATAAAATTCGTACATTTCTATTGACATTCTCGGTGCAGTCAGTTATAATAATCAAGCTGATTCGAGACAGCCCGGTTGACCGGGTGTAGCGCAGTTTGGTAGCGCGCTTGAATGGGGTTCAAGAGG
>OLGL01002400.1_pt1 | contig 14657 bp, 10 predicted proteins | sample 1605041 | NCBI WGS metagenome assembly OLGL01 (sample SAMEA3888905, study PRJEB22519) | human gut metagenome | biome: human gut; feature: human-associated habitat; material: faeces | place: Denmark | collected 2010 | reverse complement strand
AATAAACTGAGATCACTTCAGAACGCATATAGTACGGCATCGACACAGTCAGCAAGTTTAAGCGGTAAGCAGGAAATGCTTCAGGCAAATATGCAGCAGACAAGGGATTCTATACAGCAGGCACAGGAACGCATATCACAGCTCAGTGCCGCTTTGCAGAATACATCTCAGAATACATCTACTGGCTTCTTTGGCAGACTTGCATCTACTGTCAAGAACGTTGGTAATGCTACTGCATCGCTGATTCACAGATTCCAGAATGGCGTGTCCCACATAAGGAATTTTGGAACTGCGGCGGGCAATGCCGGGCGCAGGCTGTTCTCACTTTATGAGAATACAACACTGATAGGAAGAGGATTATCATCACTTAAAGATAAGCTGTCAGGATTAAGCTCTAAGTTTACACAGACCGCCAGAATGGTGAAGTCTATGGTGCTCTCAATGCTGTTCATGCAGCTTATGAGTGGCATGGGTGAAACCTTGCAGAGCTTTGCAAAGCAGTCGGCTGTCGTGAACAATGATCTGTCACTGCTGGCATCCTCATTTACCTACTTAAAGAGCAGCATTTTATCAGCATTTCAGCCTCTACTCAGCTATATAACACCAATACTTACAAGTATAGTGAACACTGTGGCTGATGCATTTAACAAGCTGGCTGAGTTCTTTGCATACCTTACAGGTCAAACAACATTTGAAAAGGCTGTATATACTCAGAAAGATTATTCGGCAAGCCTTGACCAGTCGGCTGCAAGTGCTAAAGAACTGCAGAATGTGCTGCTGGGGTTTGACGAGATCACCAAGCTGGATGATAACAGTGGAAGCTCCGGAAGCGGCAGCTCTGGAAACGGACTGAATACAGGCAACTGGAAAACCACAAAGGTTGATATATCAAGCAGCCTTGCAGATTCTATCAAGAGTGGCAACTGGGAAGCTGTTGGAAAGGCCCTTGGAGACAAGATAAACAGTGCTTTAGGATCTATTGATTGGAGCAGTGTCCAGAAGAAGTGCAACAGCATAGCCGAGAAGATAGCCGACTTTTTAAATGGAGCAGTTGAGGAGACAGACTGGAATCTTGTAGGATCCACACTTGGTAATGGAATCAACACAATTCTGGGAGCAATCAATACATTCCAGAAGAAGTTTGATTTTAAGAAGTGGGGAGAGTCCCTTGCGGAAACACTAAACAGCACGCTGTCCACTACAGATTGGTCGCTGGCTGGAGATACGCTTGGTACAGCGGTTCAGAATGTCATAGATACAGGCTTTGGCTTTGCCAAGACGTTTGATTGGAAGAAAGCCGGGGAGAGTGCAAGCAAGACAGTTAATAACTTCTTTGGAGCGATAGACTTTAAGGAGGGTGGTAAGACCTTCGGTGAGGGTGTAAAGGGTGTACTGAACAGTATATCGACATTCTTCGATGAAGTGGACTGGGATTCTATTGGTACAGATCTTGTCGATGCAATAACATCGGTAGACTGGATAGGAATCATTACAGGTGCTATCAAAGCTGTCATCAGTGTTGCAGGCGCATTTTACAAATTGGTACTTGCTATCTGGGATGCTATTATCAATCAGATCAAGAGCACAGACTGGTCAGATCAGGCACAGAAGATATGGGAAGGTATCAAAGATGTATGGGCTAAACTCAAGGATACAGCACTTGAGGTTGGTCTCAAGTTGAAGAATACTTTGTCAGATATTTGGGAATCGATAAAGAGCCTGTGGGGAAACTCAGAAAACAAGTCACTGCCTATAGCTGCAAAGTTGTCAGCGGCGCTTGATGAGGAAACTGTTGGTAAGATAAAAGACTGGGCAACAGATAAGCTGCAGGACTGGAAAGATAAAACCGCTATATTGACTGCCACTGTAGCAACTACACCAGCGGCTATAAGACAATGGTGGAAGGACAGGGCGGATCAGTGGAAGGATAAGATATCAAAGTTTAGCGTTAATTCCGTGACAACGATTCAGAACATAAAAACGTGGTGGAACAATAGATCGGCACAGTGGAAAAATAAGATATCAAAGTTTAGCGTTAATTCCGTGACAACGATTCAGAGCATAAAAACGTGGTGGAACAATAGATCGGCACAGTGGAAGAATAAGACTGTAAGGTTCACAATCGTAGCAGCTACTTCTGCGCAGGCACTAAAAAACGGTTTCAGATCAGCCATAAATACGGTTATTGGATGGATAAATACTTACATTATCGACAATCTTAACAAGCTGAGTTGGAAGATTAATCCTATCCGTTATTATGATATTATTCACGGAAAATATAAGACATTATTCGATGGAACTACAATTGGTTTTAATGTTGGACATATATCCACATTTGCGACTGGCGGTTTCCCGGAGGACGGCTTGTTCATGGCGAACCACGGAGAGCTTGTTGGTAAGTTCAGCAATGGTAAGACAGCGGTTGCGAATAATGCTCAGATAGTCGAAGGTATTGAAGCTGGTGTATACAGGGCGGTCACAGCGGCGAACAGCGGTGGCGGCAAGTCAGGTGGAAACACACCTGTGATAAATGTATATGTCGGCGGCAAACAGGTTACAGATGTTGTTATAAAGGACATCAACGACAGGACCATCCAGACAGGCAAGAATCCAATATTGGTATAGGAAAGGAGTGAGACTGTGGCAGCAGAGCTTGTTATAAATGGAGTGGACATGCCAGATCCAGCGATCAATGGTGGTCTCACTTATGCGCCAGAGAAGATCTGGAGCAAGAACACTGGGCGAGTCTCGGATGGAGAAATGTTCGGTGATATCGTGGCCAGAAAGATGACATTGAAGATTAAGTGGAATTACCTCACAGAATCACAGATAGCACTTATAGAGAGTGCAATCTATGATTCTTTTTTTGATGTTAAATTCAAGGATCCACGAACAAAGCAATATGTAACAAAGAGGATGTATGCAGGCACTCCGACATACCCGGTATATGACATACGTGATAGAATGTACAGGTATACAGGGGTTGGAGTTGACCTGATAGAGAAGTAGGAGATATCGGATGTACACGAAAGTATCAGATAACTTTGGCAATAGAATAATGGGCGATGGCAGAACCTTCAGAGCACGTATAACATGTGATGACACTGTCATAGAATCCGGTTTTGTCAGTGTTGATATGAAGTGTATAGCCGGAACTGGAACAAGCACCTTAGAGATAGGGTGCGCCAGTTCCACGCAGCTTGATATCACAATGATACAGCCGGATATAAGTCTGACCGGCAAGGAATTTCTGCTTGAGATAGGCCTCATGCTTGATGATGACAGTATAGAGTATGTCAAGATGGGATACTTCATGGCGCAGAAACCTACTGTTGATGATGGCAGGATCACGTTCACTGCATACGATAGGATGGCTTACAAGCTGTCTGGATATTATCTGTCTAATCTCTTATATCCTTGTGATATATCGGAGGTATGTGCAGAGATAGAGACATTGACAGGCATCAGAATGAAGAATGCTCCGTCAGGAATCAACATATCAAAAAACTTTGATGGCTACACATACAGACAGGCAGTTGGATTCATAGCTGGCATTGACGGCAAGTTTGCAACATTTGACAGGGACGGAGTGCTTGATTTCAGGTGGTACACGACAACGGATTATTCGGTAGGGCTTAACAGGTCGTTTGATGATGTTGTTGTGCAAGAGAACATGTTTCAGGTTGGGTATATCTCATGTGCTGTTGATGAGAACAGCACAATAAAATCAGGACAGGGGCTTACAGGAATAGCAACAAGCAACTTCCTGATGACACAGGAGATTCTTGACGGCCTGTATGCAAAGCTGAAGGATATGAGCTATCATCCAACGACATGCAGTTTTGCGGGTGATATGAGACTTGAGCTTGGAGATATAGTACAGGTATTGAGCAGAGATGGCAAAGCATATCCGGTGCCGGTCATGAGCTTGGATTTCAGTTATGACGGCGGGCTTATAACGGCTATCGGATCATATGGCAGTACAGAACTCAGTGAAGCGACATATGTAAGCCCAACCGAGAACTATGTGCAGCAGGTATACAGGCGTTTGTACGCAGATAAGCTGGATGCGAAAGATGCGGCTATCAAGTATGCACAGATAGATTTTGCAAATATAGGTAAGGCAGCTCTGGAGCAGTTTTTCGCCAAGTCGGGATTGATTGCAGATGTTGTGGTCGGTGATCAGAAGGTCACAGGAACACTCGTTGGTGTGACTATCCTGGGAGACAGTATCAAGGGTGGTACAGTCATAGCGGATAAGCTCGTCATCAAGGGTGAAGATGGTCTGTATTACAAACTGAATACTGATGGTAACACAGTAGAGAAAGAGCAGACGGATTACAACAGCCTTGATGGCGGTGTGATCAGAGCTAAGTCTATCACGGCAACTAAGATAGCTGTTGATGATCTTGTGGCATTTGGAGCAACAATAGGCGGCTGGCACATAGCGGATGGTTGTTTATACTCTGGCACAAAAGAGAGTATGAGTAATACATCCCGGGGAACATATCTCGGAAGTGATGGCCAGATAAACATTGGTGATTCTGACAATTTCATAATGTTCTATGTGGATAATAAGGGAGATTCACATCTTGCTATATCAGCAGATAAATTCACCCTTGGCAAACAGAACATAGAAAACGTTATAAGTGACATAAAACAGGATGTTGATAATGTCAGAGATGAGATAACCACACTCCTGAGGATAGAATCATCAAGAGGAACCGTATTTAAAAATAATGCAGTATCAACAGTCTTGTCTGTGGTGATATACCACGGAAAAGACAGGATAACAGATATAGATAAGTTACATGAAGTGTATGGAAGTTCAGCCTACATCCAGTGGAAATGGCAGAAACTTGATGAAGAAGAATATGGAATAATATCATCCGCCGATTCAAGAATGAGTAACGACGGATTTTCTTTTACCCTTTCACCAGATGACGTGGACACAAAAGTAACTTTCATGTGTGAACTTATAACAGATTAAGGAGGATTATATATATGGCAACAATAAAAGCAGCAGATCAGGTTACTGTACTTGATGTATCAGATGCTTACAACGTAGTGTTGTCAAGCGAAGCATACACATTCCTTGGGGACACGCAGGGAGCTGCGGCCGGTTCTAAATGCACAACAGATGCGGCAGCATATTGTGGTAATAACATGTGTTCCGTTGTTACAGTAGATGCCAAGGCAATAGTTTGCCCAACAGGAGTGACAGCTGCGGTAAGTAACAGTGGAACTTCAAAAGTCACAATCACGTTTACTCTGACGGCGAAGCTGACAACTGCATGCGAGGCAACTATCCCAGTTGTTGTTGATGGGGTAACGATCAACAAGAAGTTCTCGTTTGCCGTAGCGAAGACAGGAGCAACAGGAGCTAAAGGCGATAAAGGTGATCAGGGAGTACAGGGACCTCAGGGCCCGCAGGGGGTATCACCAACTGTATCTGTCACAAAGGCTAATGGTGTAACAATAATCACTATCACTGATAAGGACGGCACACATACTCAGACTGTTAAGGATGGCACAAATGGCACTCCGGGAACTCCAGGAACAAACGGCAAGACACCATATTTTCATGTGAAGTATTCAAACGATGGAGGTAAGACATTCACGTCAAACTCGGGTGAAGATGTTGGAATGTATATAGGCACATGCACGGATTATAACCCGACAGACCCAGCAACCGTCAGTTCATATACATGGGCGAGAATCAAAGGTGAAACAGGTGCCAAGGGCGATAAAGGAGCTACAGGACCAACCGGACCACAGGGGGATACTGGACCAACCGGACCACGGGGACCTCAAGGCAATGCAGGAGCAGACGCAATAACTGTAACAATCACATCAAGCAATGGTATTATCTTTAAAAATAATACCGGTTCTACCGTGCTTACAGCACATGTATTCAAGGGCAGTGCTGAACAAACTATTTCTTCAACAGGAGTAGTATCTGGGATAGGTACAGTCAAGTGGTATGCAGGCGGAGTATACCAGAAGTCTTCAAATACTTATGCGGTGGGTGCAGGAGATGTACCTAACTCACTGGCTATAACATGTCAGCTTGAAGCGTAAGGGGGTGTTTCTATGGCTACAATCAAAGCCAAGGCAGAAATAACCATATTTAATGTCAAGGATGTCAAGAGTGTAACAAGATACTATCTGCTCCAGTCATCTACAGCATCAGCACCGGCTAAGCCAACGGCAAATCCTCCTGGAGGTAACTGGGTTACAACTGAACCAAGCTACACCAGTGGATCTACCAATACTTTGTACTTAGTGGATCAAACTATCTTGAGTGATGGATCTGTGTCCTATTCGGATGTATCTAAGTCAAGCAGCTATGAAGCGGCAAAGGCAGCTTACAACAAGGCTCTGTCAGTTGAGAAGTCGGGGAATGAATTGAAGCTATTCTGGGAGAAACTTATAAACGTTGACGAAGCGGATCCGGACAACTATGAAAAGTATATTACATTCAAGGATGGCAACATCATAGTAGGTATAGATGGGTTGAAACAGCAGCTTGTGATTGGCAGTGATGGTATATACATAACAAATGGAAGTTCAATCAGCTTAGCTAAGTCAGGTGTGGTACAGCTTGGAAAGCATACTATCATTGGTGATAACTCTGGCGAGTCGTCACTGACAGTCAGAGGAGATGTGGGAGCGTCACTTTTTAAGGTAATAAGCTCAATCGTAGCATCCACTTGGCTGACCGCAAGAGATAATGCGGTATTTAATGCAGGCGACAGTATCCTTGACAACGACTATTACCCGCTCATATCGCTTCCAACCCTAAATTCGACTTGGGCGGTAGCGGCTTACAATAACTTATATGGAAATGCTCTTGCGTTTACGAGAACGACAGATAGCGACTATTCAACTGGTACAAACAGGAAGACAGGTAGCTCATCTTATCTTGACAGCGGCATTGGAATGGCACTTGATGGCACAGGTATATCCGGTGCAATAACGGTTAACAGCACAAATGCATCTAATATAACAAACAGAAACCTCAGACGTATCGGCAATGTTGTGCAGATGTACATGTCATGTAAGGTCAAGAAGTCATACGCTGTTGGTAGGACCGGAACTGTAGGTGTTGCATCCGTCCCGACTGGTTTCAGGCCGGTATCGATCGTAGCTGTATCATCCGGTCAGCAGGGACCGCCGGTTACAGGAATCGTGGGGCCTGACGGAAACATCTGCATGATGGGTACTACAGTGAAACTTGCAGCAAATGATGAGATATCACTCTCTGGAACATGGCTGACAGGCGATAAATTGACATCTTAATTTAGGAGGATAAAAAGTATGAAAAATGCAATATGTACAACCGCTGGAGCAATAGGCGGTGTGATAGCATCCCTGTTTGGTGGATGGGATGCTGGACTGGCTACACTGGTCATGTTCATGGCCATCGACTATGTGAGTGGTTTGGTGGTGGCTGGAGTTTTCCACAACAGTAAGAAAACATCGTCAGGGGCCTTGGAGAGCAAGGCAGGATGGAAGGGATTATGCCGTAAGGGCATGTCCCTTTTGTTTGTATTGATAGCCTATAGGCTTGATCTGGCGATAGGCTCAAACTATATCCGGGATGCGGTGATAATAGGATTTATAGTAAATGAGACGATCAGTATTGTTGAGAACGCTGGTCTCATGGGTGTACCGCTTCCTGAGGTAATCAATAAAGCAATAGACATATTAACATCAAAGAGCGAAGAGAAAGGCGGCGATCAAAATGAACGGAATTGACATCAGCGCATGGCAGGGTGATGCTGGAATAGACCTTGCTAAAGTGCCATACGATTTTTGCATCGTTAAGGCAACCGAGGGAACAGACTATAAGAACAGATACTTTGCAGCGCATTGTGATAAAGTTTTGAGTAGAAAAAAACTTCTGGGAGTATACCACTATGCAAATGGCGGAGATCCACAGAAAGAGGCTGACTACTTCCTGGCATACTGCAAGAAGTACATCGGCAAGGCGGTACTTGTCCTTGACTGGGAGGCAAAAAACAACCATCAGTTTGGCAAGAATGATCTTGAGTGGTGTCTGAAATGGTGTAACTATGTATATCGGAAGACAGGCATCAAACCGCTTATCTACATCCAGAAGAGTGCTATGAACGCCGTAAAAAAGGCTGGATATGGTCTGTGGGTCGCTCAGTATCCGGATTATGAGCGGACAGGATATCAGGAACATCCATGGAATCAGGGAGCTTATAACTGCCTTATCCGTCAGTACACATCTGTCGGTAAGCTCTCAGGTTACAGCGGCAGCCTTGATCTCAATAAGGCTTATATCAGTGCAGCGAGCTGGAATAAGCTGGCCGGTAAGGTCAAGACCGCATCTGCATCCACGACAGCAAAGAAGAGCGTCAATACACTGGCTAAAGAGGTGTTAGCGGGCAAATGGGGCAATGGTGCTGATCGCAAGAGTAGACTGGCCAAGGCTGGTTATGACTATAGCAAGGTTCAGGCAGCAGTCAACAAGCTCGTCAAGGCTTCACAGATGTCAGAGGACAAGATCATCAATGCAGTTGCTCATGAAGTCATCATAGGCAAGTGGGGCAACGGACAGGAGCGTATCAATAGGCTTAAGGCAGCGGGGTATAATCCAACTATAATCCAGAACAAAGTCAATGAGATTTTGAAGTAGAACAGAGAGCCCATCATAGCAATATGGTGGGCTTTTTTTAGGGGCAATTTAGGGGCAATTTAGGGGCAATTTAGGGGCAAAAAATTGATTTGCCATGATATGTTATTACACGAAGTACCTTCAAAAAGTAACGTATTTAAGCCATTTTGAGATATTTTGACATATCAATATATTAATTATAAAATAAACAATATGTATAAATGTATACAATGGAGGAGAGAGATGAATAGAAGGAGAACAAAAAAGGGGACGTCGGATTCTACAGAAATGGTAGATACGATAGGCTTCAATATGCGGGATATCCGCAAAAACAGCAGATCTTCGAAGTATACGGTAAAGTATATGGTTGCGGAGATAAATGAGCTCCTGCCGGAGAATCATAAGATAACAGAAGGGATATATTACAAGTGGGAGAATGAGGAGAGGCTTCCGACAGCGCGGCACATTCCGGCTATAGCTAGTGTTCTCGGTGTGTCTGAGACTGCACTTTTTCACTGGCAGGGTATGAAGAATGGAACTGTCAACAGTAAATATAGTCAACTGGTTGAGAGCGTTAAAGCACTTGGAGATGACAAGACGGCTGATATAGCCTGGCTTGCATCGGGTTGGTCAGGTGACCTTAAAGCTCTGGTTGAATTTGACATGCTGTATGCAAGTCTGCCTGCGGAGGACAGACGGGATGTGGCATCTCTTGGAATAAGATTATATGATGTGTGCAGGAAAGAGGGCAGACTGAATCCGGATGTGCCATCTGTGGATTTCTCTTATTTGCAGCAGGCTCTCAGGGATCTGTGGGCATCAAAGTAAGATATAATTGCACAAATAAAAAAAATATCTTTGTTCTTTTTGACAAAATATCCAACTTGACATGGTAAAAATCAAAAAAATCTTGACTTGTGCACAAAAAAAGCTATGATAATATCAAGGGCAACCGATTGCGCATGGAGCGTTGCGCAAATGCGGTGATATGTGCTGAACAAAAGGAGACTTGAACATGGAGACAAAAGAGTCAGGCCAGAAGATGACCATTTCTGATGTGGCTGAGGCGTTAAATATATCTAAGACTACAGTATCGAGAGCGATTTCCGGAAAGGGAAGGATCGGTGCCGAGACAAGGCGGAGAGTTCTCGAGTATATAGAGGAGCATAATTATAAGCCAAGCGTTATAGCGAAGGGGCTGGCACAGTCAAAATCCTATAATATAGGATGGGTCATGCCGAGCGACTACAGCGTGGTGGATCTGCCGTTCTTTCAGAAGTGCCTGATGGGATTGCTGGAGATGGCTGCGCCAGTGGATTATGATGTGCTTGTGTGTACAGTGTCACCGGATGATATGAGCCAGTTGGAGAGAATTGTTGAGAATCATAAGGTGGATGGGGTTGTACTTGGAAGAACTCTTGTGAATGATGCCCCGGCAGAATATCTCAAGGAAAAAAAGATACCATTTGTTGTGGTTGGAAGTATGGATGATGACAATGTTGTCCAGGTTGATCATGATCACAGAAGTGCATGCCGTGAGCTTACATCTATACTGCTTGCCAAAGGAATGACTAAGGTAGCCCTCATGGGTGGCAATAAGAATCATGTGGTAACCCTCAACAGGTATAGAGGATATCTTGATGCGATGGAGGATATGGAGGTACCGGTAGATAACAGCCTGGTATACTTTGATATAGATAATTCCGTATTATGTGAACATGCCATTGAAGAGATAATGAAGCAGAAAGCAGAATGCATACTGTGTATGGATGATGGAATATGCCAGAATGTACTTAATATACTGGATAAGAAGGGCATAAAGGTGCCAACTGATGTGAGAGTTGCGTCATTCTACAACAGCTCACTTCTGAACAATTACCAGCCTGCGATCACATCGCTCCAGTTTGATCCGCGTGAGCTTGGAATGGTGGCATGTAAACTGCTAGTGGATTTTATAGAGGGCAACGAAGTTAAGAAGAAGACACATCTGGGTTATGAACTCAGATTAAAAGAGTCAACGAAGTAATTCATAGTTATATATCCTTCCTAGAGGGGCGTCAGTGTTTGGCTGACGCCCTGTTTTTATGTGAAAAGGACCAGAATATGCGCAATATGCGCAAAAAATGATGCGCGACGGGCATGAAAATACACCATAGAATATTGCTGTTATAGCAATATTCTATGGTGTAACAAAGAGGAAAGTAATGAAAAAACGGCCTAAATGAGTGTAATAATGGCTAGAAAAGGAAATGAAACATGAAAATCTCACATATGGGATTGCGGATGATTAACAAATATTACCATATATAGTGTGCAACGCAAACGGGTGCGCAAAATATAACGAACATGGAAACGTTTCCGAATGAAGCGGCTTGTGCAAAATGTATATTTTTTTATTTTAAAAGTTATATGAATTAGTAGTTGACAACAATAAACAGAACTGATAATATATAACCATAAAGAACAACCGATTGCGCACGGGAAACAATAAGGGCAACTAATTTTCTTATTATTTATTTAAAGAGGAGGACATAAGAATGAGAAAGAAAGTTTTATCATTAACACTTGTTGCTGCGATGATGGCAGGATGCCTTGCGGGATGTGGCAACGCAGATTCAAAGGACGAAGGAACAACAGCAGCTGCTGGCGACAGCACAACACAGGCTGCAGCATCAGATGATGCGATTCAGAACTTAATTGATGCAACAACAGGAACTGTAGATCTTTCGGTATGGGCTTCTGAGGAAGATCAGGATCTCACAACACAGGTTATTGAAGAATTCAAGAAAAAGTATTCAGATGTTGACTTCAACATCACACTCGGAGCCGAGTCAGAGTCAAAGACAAAGGATGATATCCTGGTAGACGTTGAGGCTGCTCCTGATGTATTCGCATTTGCTGATGATCAGATCAATGAGCTGGTTAAGGCTGGAGCACTTCAGCCGGTACAGGCTACATATACTTTTGATGTTGCAAACGAGAATGTAGCAGCTTCTGTTGAGGCAGCTTCTGTTGATGGAACATTATATGCATATCCAATGACAGCAGATAACGGATACTTCATGTTCTATGATTCATCAGTATTCACAGAGGATGATGTTCAGTCACTGGATGCTATGATCGAGGCAGCAAAGAAGGCAAATAAGAAGATTGCTATGAACGTATCAGATGCCTGGTATGTATACTCATTCTTCCAGGGTGCAGGTCTTGACCTTACACTTAACGATGACGGACTTACAAATACATGTACTTGGAATCAGGCAGGCGGTACAGACGTAGCTCAGGCAATTCTTGATCTCTTTAAGACTGGCGCATTTGTAGATATGGATGATCCTACACAGGCAACAGCAATCGCTGAGGGTACGATCTGTGCAGCAGTTAACGGAACATGGAGAGCGGCAGACGCTCAGGCAGCATGGGGCGAGAACTATGCAGCAGCTAAGCTTCCTACATACACAGTTGCAGGCAAGCAGGTTCAGATGGCTTCATTCTCAGGATGCAAGCTTGTAGGTGTAAACCCACATTCAAAGAACGTAGGCTGGTCAATGCTTCTTGCTGAGTATCTTACATCAGAGGATACACAGGTTACAAGATTTAAGCAGAGAGGCCTTGGTCCTTCAAACATCAACGCTTCAGAGTCAGAAGAAGTTAAGGCTGATCCAGCTATATCAGCTCTTGCAGCTCAGGCAGCATATGCAACACCACAGCGTGTAGGCGGCAACTACTGGACACCAGCTGAGACACTTGGTTCAATCCTTGCCCAGGGTAATCCGGACGGAACAGATCTTCAGAAGCTTCTCGACAATGCTGTAGAAGGAATTGAAGCACCTGTATCACAGGAGTAATCTCAATTAAGAAGTACTTTGAATAATATTTATAGGTTATAATGAGAATGCCTCATATGTCATTCGTGGCATGTGGGGCATTTTAAAAAGAGAGGAGCTTTTTCATGAAGAAAATATCAGGATTCTTTAAAGCCATAGGAAGATATTTCAAGAATTTTGGTGTTGCTTTTGCAAAAGGTGATATATGGGTTAAGCTCTCAGCGGTTATCATGGGTGCAGGTTACTTCGCAAGAAAGCAGATCGTCAATGGTTTGATCATGCTCATCGTTGAGGCTGCGTTTGTGTTGATGTGCGTAGGCTATGCGGCACCAAACCTTGCCAAATTTGGAACTCTTGGAACTGTAAAGTTTGAGCAGGTATTTGATCCACTCACCATGCAGACAACCACTAATAATTACGACAATTCTTTCCAGATTCTTCTCAATTCGGTGGTTGCGTTGTTCATAATTCTTATATTCGTGCTTTTCTACATTCACAATATCAAGACAGTGTACAAGCTTCAGCAGATGAAGGAAAATGGAGAACATATAAATACATTCAAGGAAGATATGAAGTCGCTCTTCAACGAGAAGTTCCACATAACACTTCTCACACTTCCGACGATTGGTGTAGTCATAATGAATATTCTGCCGATACTTATTCTTATAGCGGTGGCATTTACCAATTATGACCAGCAGCACCTTCCACCAAACTCACTGTTTACATGGGTGGGCTTCAAGAACTTTGCAAGCCTGTTCTCAAACAGCATGACAGTCACATTTGGATATTCATTCAGAAAGGTTCTTGGCTGGACACTTGTATGGGCGGTCATGGCAACATTTACCACATTCATAGGCGGTATCCTTCTTGCCAAGGCGATCAATTCCAAGACAACCAAGCTGCCAAAGATGTGGAGAACACTTTTCATCATATCAATAGCAGTTCCACAGTTCGTAACACTGCTTTTGGTTAGAAATTTCTTTGCTGATTCCGGTATTGTGAACACTATCTGCTCAAATATTGGTATCACAGACATGCTTAAGCATGTAGGACTTGTCGGTGAACATCTTACATATATACCGTTCCTGACCGATCCTCACTGGGCAAAGGTAATGATCATTCTCATCAATATCTGGGTCGGTGTTCCATACCAGATGCTGATCGCAACAGGTGTTCTGATGAATATACCTACAGATCAGATCGAGAGTGCAAAGATTGATGGAGCAACAAATTTCCAGGTGTTCTGGAAGATCACAATGCCATATATCCTGTTCATTCAGGGCCCGGCACTTATAACAGACTTTGTAAAGAATATCAACAACTTCAACGTAATCTACCTGCTCACACAGGATGTATTCGTCACACAGAATCAGGCGCTTGCCAATTCGCATGCAAAGGAAGTTGACCTTCTTGTTACATGGTTGTTCAGACTTACAAATGAATACTACGACTACAAGATGGCATCTGTTATCGGTATCATAGTATTTATCATATGTGCAGCATTTACACTTATATCATTCTCAAGAATGATCTCAGGAGATAAAGAGGAGGAGTACCAGTAATGAAGAAAACAATAGGTTCGATCGTTAAACATATCGTATTACTTGTCCTCGCAGTTATCTGGCTGGTTCCGATCATCTGGCTGGTTGTCACCTCATTCAGCGGATATAAGGGAATCAACACAGCGCATTTCTTCCCAACTAGCTGGTCTATGGACAACTTTGTTCAGCTGCTCACAAGACCTGACTCGGTTGTGCAGTATGTGTCATGGTTCAAGAATACACTTATCATTGCAGTATTTACATGTATCATCTCTACTATATTTGTAATTATGGTCAGCTATGCGATGAGTTGTATGAGATTCAACGGCAGAAAACAGATCATGAGTGCGTCGCTGATACTCAACATGTTCCCTGGCCCACTTCTCATGATAGCAATTTACTTTATCCTGAAGATGCTGGGACTTACAAACAGCCATTTCGGTATGATCATAGTTTACTCAGCGGGATCGGGACTTGGATTCCTCATCATGAAGGGATTCATGGACACAATACCAATGTCACTTAAGGAGGCTGCCAGACTTGAGGGCGCTTCGGAGGCAAAGATATTTACGAAGGTAATTCTTCCTCTGTGTAAGCCAATAGTAGTGTATCAGGTAATCAGTTCTTTCCTTATACCTTGGGGCG
>OLGL01002396.1_pt1 | contig 14674 bp, 10 predicted proteins | sample 1605041 | NCBI WGS metagenome assembly OLGL01 (sample SAMEA3888905, study PRJEB22519) | human gut metagenome | biome: human gut; feature: human-associated habitat; material: faeces | place: Denmark | collected 2010 | reverse complement strand
CCCGTGCCCGAAAGGACGAACAACGGCGCCGTGACGCGGCGTAGGCGCAGGCGGCGGGCCAGCATGTCGGGAAAAATCTCCTTGAGATAGGTGATGGCCTGCTCCATCGTTTCGGGAGCGAGCTTGGCCGTATAGTCTTCCGGAATGAAAAGCGGCATAAGTTCAGGGTTTGGATTCGTGAAAAACGGTTTATTTTGCAAATATACGAAAAGGTGAGGGCAATTGGGAGTGTTCAGGCTCAAAAAATGTCGGTTTTAACCGCGGAACCGGATTTTGGCCTGCCCGAAATCCGTTCCGGGTGGGCGGCCGCATAAAAATAACGCACGTAACAGAAGCGTTACGTGCGTTATTTCATTTCCGGTTCCGGTTATTTCGCGGCGGGCAGCAGCGCCGAGTCGGGCTGCTGGCGTTTGTCGCCCACGTCGATCAGGTTCTCCTCGGAGACCCCCAGCGAACGGTAGTAGTCGTTCAGTTCGGCCACCACCTCCTTGCGGTCGGCGTAGCTGGCCAGGTAGTAGATGTCGCCCAGCTGGTCGAGTTTCTCGTCGATGATAGGCGACACCATGTCGCCCTGCACGCCGTCGAAACGCAGGTAATATTCGATGTACTCGATCAGCGTCCTGGCGTATTCGCGCAGCAGTGCGTCGCCCTTGTCGGCCGCATCCTCCACGCCCATCGCCGAAGCGGCGTAGTACGCTTCGAGGAACGGATAGGTGTTGGAGTCCGTAAAGCGTATCTGCGACGGGGGCAGCTTCTCAAGCCCCATGTCGAGCAGTTCGACGGCTTCCTGCGCGCGATCCTGCCGCAGTAGTTCCTTTGCCACGCGGGCAAAGGCATCGCGGGCGTGCGAGGCGCTCAGGTTGTATTGGATGAAGTAATCGGCATATACCCTCGGGTCGGCCAGATTCCCGTAGCGGAATGTCTCCTTGAGCAGCGGCGCCGCGTAATCCGCGTCGATGCGCCCGATTTCCCAGGGGTTTTGCACGGGAGTGAGGATCGGCACGAAACGGTAGGCGTAGCCGTCGAACTGGAGGTAATCCATCAGTCCGAAATCCTGCAATATGTAGACCTGCGTCATGTAGAGCGGGCGCTTCCAGTCGAAGTTGGCCAGCATGTCGAGGATCATGAGCTGCGTCTTGTCGATCGAGTTCTTCCGCAGGTTGATGTAGACCGTGTCGACCATCTGGGCGCGGTCTTTTTCGGCGACGATGCCCGAGGCGATGGCGTTCTCCTTGTTCACTGGTAGTGCGATGCGTTTGGTCGGGATGTAGTCGGTCATCGTCCCGTCCGAGAGCTTGATCTTGCTGCGCGGGTCTTCGCTGCGCACGAATTCGATCACGTCCTTGATGTCCACCGCGCGGTCGAAGCGGTTGTCCACCGGCACCCAGTCGTTGGTGAAGGTATACTTGCTCTTGGGCAGCGAGAAGGGTACGCCCGGGGCGTCGTTGGCCTTGGTTTTCATCTCGTCGATGTACCATTCGCCGCCCAGGTAGGAGGTGTTCATGATACGCACGTCGGGGCGTACGCCGTAGATCTCCTGGTTGTTCCAGAGCGGGAACGTGTCGTTGTCGCCGTAGTTGAGGATGATCGAGTTGGGCAGCGTCGACATCAGGTAGTTCCAGCCGATATCGCGCGCCATGTAACGGTGCGAACGGTCGTGGTCGTCCCAGTTCTGCGCCGCGAGGATCGTCGGCACGCCCATGCAGACCACCGTCGCCGCCACGGCGGCCGTGACGTTGTTGCGCCTGGTGAGCCATGCGACCAGGTCGCGGATGGCCAGTACGCCGAACCCGATCCATATGCAGAATGCGTAGAACGACCCTGCGTAGACGTAGTCGCGTTCACGCGGTTCGCCCGGCGAAGTGTTGAAATAGAAAACCAGCGCGATACCCGTCATGATGAAGAGCCACATGACGATCGAGAAATTCCGCTGGTCGCGGTTGAGCTGGTAGATCAGTCCGATCAGCCCCAGCAGGAACGGCAGGAAATAGTAGGTGTTGCGGCCTTTGTTGTCGGCGATCTCCCGCGGCAGATCGTCCTGCGGCCCGAGGTATTTCTCGTCGATCCACTTGATGCCCGACAGCCAGTTGCCGTCGGTGATCGTCACGCGGGTCGGCTGTATGTCGCTCTGGCGCCCTACGAAATTCCACAGGAAATAGCGCCAGTACATGTACGAGAGCTGGTAGTTGAAGAAATAGTTGAGGTTCTCGAGGAACGTCGGCTCGACGATCGTGCGCGGTTCGTACCCGTCGTCGTATACCTTCTTGGTGCCGAAGTCGAGCACTTCGCCCTGCATGGGGCGTCCCTGCGAGTCGCGGACGATTTCGCCCTTTTCGTCGCGCATGATCTCGGTTTTGGTGCGGTAGGCGGCCCATTGCTTGTACTCCTTCTCTCCTTTGCGCGCATCCCACATGCGGGGGAAGAAGTGGATGAATTCCGGGGCGTGGGTATATCCCGTGATGACCGATGCGGGCTTGTACTTGCCGTCCTCGTCGAGGTAGTAGAAATGCTTTTCCTTGTACCCTTCGGGCGGGGCCGAGTAGTAAGCGCCGAACAGCAGCGGCCGGTCACCGTACTGGTCGCGGTTGAGCACCGACATCAGTGCGTGGGGATTGTTGGGGTTGTTGCTGTTCATCGGCGGATTGGCCGCGGCGCGGATCGTCACCGAAGCGTAGGACGAGAACCCGATGAGGATCATGGTCGTCGAGAGCAGGACGATGTTCCACACGACCTTGCCTTTGCGGTGTGTGTACCACGAAGCCCAGCCCATGCCGCCGATCAGCGCCAGTGCGAAGAGCACCATGCCCGAGTTGACGGGCAGCCCCAGCGTGTTGACGAAGAAAAGGTCGAGCATCGCCCCGACGTAGACCGTGTAGGGGATGATGATGTTGTTGACGAAGATCAGGATGGCGCCCGCGATCAGCGTGGCGTAGACGATGCCCTTGAAAGTCACCTTCTCCGTCGTGCGGAAATAGTAGATGAACACCAGCGCCGGGATGGTCAGCAGGTTGAGGATGTGCACGCCGATCGACAGTCCCATCATGTAGGCGATCAGTACGATCCAGCGTGACGAGTGGGGCTGGTCGGCCTCCTCCTCCCATTTGAGCATCAGCCATACGACCAGCGCCGTGAACATCGACGAGAGGGCGTAGACCTCACCCTCGATGGCCGAGAACCAGAACGTATCGGTGAAGGTGTAGGCCAGGGCACCCACGATGCCTGCACCCAGGATGGCCCACACGTTGGCTCGGGTGAGCTGGCTGCCGTCGCGGGTCACGAGGCGCCGCGCCAGGTGTGTGATCGTCCAGAACAGGAACAGGATGCAGAATGCGCTGGCGATGGAGTTCATGCCGTTCACCGCCATGCCCACAAAGTCCGGGTTGCCGGCGGCGAAGAGCGTCGCCAGGCGCGCCAGCATCATGAACAGCGGGGCTCCGGGAGGGTGCCCGACTTCGAGTTTATAGGAGGTTGCAATGAATTCCGAGCAGTCCCAGAGGCTCGAAACCGGTTCCATCGTCATCAGGTATACCAGTGCGGCGATGGCAAAGACCGCCCAGCCGACGATGTTGTTCCAGCGTTTGAAGGATGTCATATTTTTTCGGTATGTTTCGCTTTATGTCCTGCAAAAGTAATCATTTAACGGCGAAATCCAATCAATATTACCTGCCGAAGGCGGAAAGTTGCTATTTTTAAGGCTTTTCGGAGCCGGGCCGGATTTCCCTGTTCTGCCGTCCGGTTGCCGTAGCGTCTGCTGACGCCGGTGCGGGTTTGTGGCGTGGCCGTTTTCGAATGGCTGGCCGGGACAAGGTGGTGGGCCGCGATGTGCAAAAATGTGAAATGCCGGAGCGACGCTCCGGCATTTCCAGATGGTGGTGTGGCTGGCGGGCACGTTGCCCGGTGGTTATTTGCGGCCCGGCCTGAGGATGCCGGACAGCCAGCTGCCCATGCCGGACTTTTTCTTCTCCGGCGCCTGCGTTTTTCGGGGTGCCTCGGGGCTTCCCGTTTCCCGTTTGTCCCGGGCGGGTTTCTGACTTCCGGATTTTCGGTCATCCTGTCTCCGTTCCGTGTTTGCGGCCGCTGCGTTTTGCCTGTCCGGTTTTTGCCTGCCCCGGTTACGGTTGCGGCGGCGTGCCGGGCGTGCCGCGGCGTCCTTGTCCTGCGGCTGTTGCCCGTCCGGGGTCTGCTTGCCGCCGGTTCGTTGCCCTTGCGGTTTCGGATCGCCGGGAGCCTGTCCCTGCGGCTTGCGCCTGCCCGGCCTCTGTCCGGCCTGACTTTGTGCGGGCTGTTTTTGTGCGGCTCGCTTTTCCTCCGCTTGCTTCTGCCCTCCGGTTTGTGCTGTATCCGGTTTTTTCCCGGCTGGCTTTTTCCGGCTGTTTTGTGCGGGAGCCAGTTCCCCGGAATCCGGGTCGAGTTCCAGTCCGGTCAGTTTGAGGATGTCTTTCAGCAGCGGGCGTTCCTCCTCCGAGCAGAAGGCGATGGCCTGTCCGTCGCGCCCGGCGCGTCCCGTGCGGCCGATGCGGTGGACATAGGTCTCGGGCACTTCCGGCAGGTCGTAGTTGATTACCAGCGGCAGTTCGCTGATGTCGATTCCCCGCGCGGCGATGTCGGTGGCGATCAGCACCCGGCAGGCTCCCGAGCGAAAGTCGTTCATGGCCCGTTCGCGGGCGCCCTGCGACTTGTCTCCGTGGATGGCGCGTCCTTCGATGCCCGCTTTGGTGAGGATACGGGCGATGCGGTCGGCGCCGTGCTTGGTGCGCGAAAATACCAGCACCGAGCTCTCGGGGCGTTCGCGCAGCAGGGAGGCCAGCAGCGTCCGTTTTTCGGCCTTTTCGGCGAACAGGACGCTCTGGCGGATGGTCTCGACCACCGAGGCCGGGGGCGTCACGGTGACGTGCGCCGGGTTGCGGAGCATCGTATTGGCCAGTTTTACGATGTCGTCGGGCATCGTCGCCGAGAAGAAGAGCGTCTGCCGCTTTGCGGGCAGCAGCGGGAGGATTCGCCGGATGTCGTGGATGAAACCCATGTCGAGCATCCGGTCGGCTTCGTCGAGGACGAAAAAGCGGATGTCGGACAGCGAGACGTAACCCTGGCCGATCAGGTCGAGCAGGCGTCCCGGCGTGGCTACCAGCAGGTCGATGCCGCGTTGCAGCGCATCGACCTGCGGCCGCTGGTTGACGCCGCCGAAGATCACGCAGTGGCGGATGTCCGTGTAGCGGGCATAGTCGCGGCAGCATTCGTCGATCTGGATCGCCAGTTCGCGCGTCGGCGTGAGCACCAGCGTCTTGATCGTGCGTCGCCCTTTGGTGCGCGGCTCGGCCGAGAGCAGCTGGAGGATCGGCAGCGTGAAGGCCGCCGTCTTGCCCGTCCCGGTCTGGGCGCAGCCCAGCAGGTCGCGGCCTTCGAGTGCGGGCGGGATGGCCTGCTGCTGGATCGGGGTGGGGGTCGTGTAGCCTTTTTCGGCCACGGCACGCTTGAGTGGTTCTATCAGGTTCAGTTCCTGGAATGTCATTGCATATCGGTTTTGTCCCGGCGTCGTGCGCCGGATAATTCGGTGTTGATAATATACGGAGGGAAAAACGGGAAGCGTCAGACCAACGCGCACTATTATTGGCACAAAGGTACGATTAATTCCGCGATTCTGGTGCATCTCGATTAAATTTCTTATTTTTGCACAATAATTTTTCGCAATTTATGGAATCGAAACTCGTACTTTACAATACGCTCACCCGCCGCAAGGAGGTGTTCGAACCGCTGACTCCCGGCCGCGTGGGCATGTATGTCTGCGGCCCCACGGTCTACGGCGACCCGCACCTGGGGCACGCCCGGCCGGCGGTGACGTTCGACCTCATGTTCCGCTACCTGAAGTCCTGCGGCTACAAGGTGCGTTACGTGCGCAACATAACGGATGTGGGGCACCTGGAGCACGACGCCGACGAGGGGGAGGACAAGATCGCCAAGAAGGCGCGCCTCGAGCAGCTGGAGCCGATGGAGGTGGCGCACTACTATACGGAGCGTTACCACCGTGCGATGGATGCGCTCAACGTCGAGACGCCGTCGATCGAACCCTATGCCTCGGGGCATATCATCGAGCAGATCGAGTTCGTCAAGAAGATCCTCGCCGACGGCTTCGCCTACGAGTCGAACGGCTCGGTCTATTTCGACGTGGAGAAATACAACGCCAAATATAATTACGGCAGGCTTTCGGGTCGTAACCTCGACGACATCATCGCCAACACGCGCGAGCTGGACGGGCAGGGCGACAAGCGCCACTCCTATGACTTCGCGCTGTGGAAGAAGGCGTCGCCCGAGCATATCATGCGCTGGCCTTCGCCGTGGGGAGAGGGGTTCCCCGGCTGGCATATGGAGTGCTCGGCGATGAGTACCCGCTACCTGGGCGAACGCTTCGACATCCACGGCGGCGGCATGGATCTGATGTTCCCGCACCACGAGTGCGAGATCGCGCAGTCGACCGCCGCGCTGGGGCACGATTCGGCACGTTACTGGGTGCACAACAACATGATCACGATCAACGGCCAGAAGATGGGCAAGTCGCTGGGCAACTTCATCACCCTCGAGGAGCTCTTCACCGGCAGCCATAAATTGCTGGCGCAGGCCTATTCGCCGATGACCATCCGCTTCTTCGTGTTGCAGGCGCAGTACCGCTCGACGCTCGATTTTTCGAACGAGGCCCTGCAGGCCGCCGAGAAGGGGCTCGACCGCCTGATGAAGGGCGTCGAAGCGCTCGGGAAGGTCAAGCCCGCCGAAACGTCGACTATCGATCCTTCCGAGTTGGAAAACCGTTGCCGCGCGGCGATGGACGATGACCTGAACTCGCCGATGGCCATTTCGGCGCTGTTCGACTGGGTGCGCATCATCAACCAGCTGGTCGACGGGCAGCAAAGCATCACGGCCGCCGACCTCGAAGAGTTGAAAGCCACGGTTTACCGTTACACGTTCGATATCCTCGGCCTGCGCGACGAGAAGGCCGCAGGTGCGGCTTCGGGGCGCGATTATGTGACCCCGCTGGTCGAGATGCTGCTCGACGAGCGCCTGAAAGCCCGTGCCGCAAAGGACTGGGCGGCTTCCGACCGCATCCGCGACGGGCTGGCCGCAGCCGGTATCCGTGTCAAAGACCGCAAGGACGGCAGCGACTGGGAACTGGAATAAGCGGAAAAAGGGAAGATCCGGATCCCGGGCGGAACTGTCGCCGCCGTGCGCGGACGGTCGGGGCGGGCGCCCCTGCGGGTGTGCCGCTGTGGCGGGATGGCCTTGTGCAGTATGCCGGGCGTGTCCCCGCTCCCGTTCCGGAGGTGCCTGCGTGCCGTAATCAAGGAATAGTTAGGTAGTTCGTCCGGCTTTCGCCCGGACAGAGTTGATAATATATGATATGTCTGCAACGATAAAAGGGGCGGCGACGGAGCTCGGGACGGAGCGTATCCGCAAGCTGCTCATGCAATATGCCGTGCCGGCGATCATCGCCATGACGGCTTCTTCGCTCTACAACATGGTCGACAGTATCTTCATCGGCCACGGGGTAGGGCCATTGGCCATTTCGGGCCTTGCGCTGACCTTCCCGCTGATGAACCTCGCCGCGGCTTTCGGTTCGCTGGTGGGTGTGGGTGCTGCGACGCTGGTGTCCATGCGCCTCGGGCAGCGCGATTACGGGACGGCGCAGAACATCCTGGGGAACGTCGTGGTGCTGAACCTCATCATCGGCCTGGCGTTCGGTATCACAACGCTGCTGCTGCTTGACCCGATCCTCTACTTCTTCGGGGCGAGCGAGGCGACGATCGGCTATGCCCGCGACTACATGTCGATCATTCTCATGGGGAATGTCATCACGCACATGTATCTGGGCCTGAACTCCGTGCTGCGGGCTTCGGGGCATCCGCGCAAGTCGATGTACGCCACCATCTATACGGTGGTCATCAACGCGGCGCTCGACCCGCTGTTCATCTACGGCTTCGGGTGGGGTATCCGCGGCGCGGCCATCGCCACGGTGCTGGCGCAGGTCATCGCGCTCATCTGGCAGTTCCACATTCTTTCGGACAAGAGCGAACTGCTCCATTTCCGGCGCGGCATCTACCGCCTGCGCCGGAAGATCGTGCGCGACATCCTGGCCATCGGCATGTCGCCGTTCCTGATGAACCTGGCGGCGTGTTTCATCGTCATCCTGATAAACAAGGGGCTCAAGCAATACGGCGGCGACCTGATGATCGGGGCCTACGGCATCGTCAACCGCCTGGCATTCTTCTTCGTGATGATCGTCATGGGCATCAACCAGGGGATGCAGCCCATTGCGGGTTATAACTTCGGTGCGCGGCAGTACGACCGTGTGCTGCGCGTGCTGCGGCTGACGATCATCGGTGCCACGTGCGTCACGGGCGCCGGGTTCCTGATGGGCGAGCTGGCGCCCCGGCTGGCGGTGTCGGCCTTCACGAACGACCCCGAACTGATCCGGCTGGCGGTCGAGGGAATGCGTATCGTCTTCATCTGTTTCCCGATCATCGGGTTCCAGATGGTGGCTACCAACTTCTTCATGAGCATCGGCATGGCCGGCAAGGCGATTTTCCTGTCGCTTTCGCGCCAGCTGCTGTTCCTGATGCCGGGACTGATTTTCCTGCCCCATATTTTCGATGTCCATACCCGCTGGGACGGCAGTTGGGGCGTGTGGTGCGCGATGCCGCTGTCTGACCTGATGGCGTCGGCCGTAGCCTTCTTCATGCTGGTATACCAGTTGCGAAAATTCCGGGCGCAGATGGATGCGGCCCGTTCAACGAACCTCCAATAATGCCGATTATGGAAGATAAATTCGTCATCAACATCGGTCGCCAGCTGGGCAGCGGCGGCAAAGCCGTCGGCGAGGCCGTGGCACGCAGGCTCGGGATCGGGGTCTATGACAAACAGCTCATCAACCTGGCCGCCGAGCAGAGCGGCCTGTGTCCCGAAGTGTTCGAACGGGTCGACGAAAAGGAGTCGCGCAACCTCTTTTCGACGCTCGTCGCCTACCTGCGCTCGCCGTTCGTCGGAAGCGAATATGCCGGGAGCAACGTGCTCAGCAACGACGCCCTGTTCAAGATCCAGAGCGACGTGATCCGCGACATCGCCGCGCGCGAGTCGTGTGTTTTCGTCGGCCGCTGTGCCGACTACATCCTGCGCGACCATCCGCGGGCGGTGAATGTCTTTGTCGCGGCCGACCGTGCCGACCGTTGCGAGCGGCTCTGCCGCCAGTGCGGCATTACGCCCGGGGAGGCCGAGGCCCGGATGGATAGGGAGGATGCGCGGCGCGCGGCGTACTACAACTATTACAGCAGCGGTACGTGGGGCATGGCTTCGACCTACCACCTCTGCGTCGATTCGTCCGTGCTGGGGATCGACGGCACGGTGGATTTCGTGCTGGAGTTCGTGGAGCGCAAACTGGGGGTGAAACCCGGGGCGATTTAATTGTCAATACCGTAAATTTATGATACTTGCAGATCAGATAAAGGAGTTGGAGCAGCGCCGCGAGGCTTTGGAACGATGTCTGGGCATCGACCAGAAACGCATCGACCTGCGCAACGAGGAGGAAAAGACCCAGGAACCCGATTTCTGGGACGCGCCCGACAAGGCGCGCGAGCAGTTGCGCAAGGTCGCCGCCATCAAGGCGTGGGTCGACGACTACGATGCCGTGGCCAAGGATGTCGAAGACCTGGGGCTGATGCCCGATTTCGTGAAGGAAGGGGTCATGAGCGAGGCGGAGATGGACGACCATTACGCACAGACGCTCGAGCGTATCGAGACGCTCGAAATGCGCAACATGCTGCGCCGCGAAGAGGACAAACTGGGGGCGATCATGGACATCAACGCCGGAGCCGGGGGTACCGAGGCGCTCGATTGGGCGTCGATGCTCCTGCGCATGTATACCCGATGGGGCGAGGCGCACGGTTACAAGGTCAAGGTGCTCGACTACCAGGCCGGCGACGAGGTGGGCGTGAAATCCTGTACGCTGGAGTTCGAGGGCGAGTATGCCTACGGGTACCTCAAGAGCGAAAACGGCGTGCACCGTATGGTGCGCCTCTCGCCTTTCAATGCCAATAACAAACGCCAGACGACTTTCGCCTCGGTGTTCGTGTCGCCTGCCGTGGACGATACGATCGAGGTTACGGTCAACCCGTCGGACATCGAGTGGGATACGTTCCGTTCGAGCGGCGCTGGGGGGCAGAATGTCAACAAGGTCGAGACAGCCGTGCGCCTGCGCTACCACGGCAAGGACGCCGATACGGGCGAGCCGGTGGAGTTCCTGATCGAGAATATGGAAACCCGTTCGCAGCTGATGAACCGCGAGAATGCCATGCGCATCCTCCGTTCGAAGCTCTACCAGCGGGAACTGGATAAACGCATGGCCACGCAGCAGGCGCTCGAGGCTTCGAAGAAGAAGATCGAGTGGGGATCGCAGATCCGCTCCTATGTCTTCGACGACCGGCGTGTGAAAGACCATCGCACGGGCGTGCAGACCTCGGCTGTCGAGGCGGTGATGGACGGCGACCTGGATGCCTTCATCAAGGCCTACCTGATGGAATACGGCGCCGAGGCGTAGCTCCTCCGCGGCCGGTTCCGACAACCGGTTCGCGTACGGCCGGTATTCCCCGCAGGCCGATCCGCATTGTATCGGGTGCCCGGTTCTTATTGCCCAGCCCACTTCTGCCGTGCCGCCGGCCCTTATGTCCCGCCGCACCCGCTGCCGGGCGGAGGCAGGGCAGGCTGCCGGAGGATTCCCTGCCGGGGGGGCGATATCCGGCGGGCAGGAAGCCCGGGCGTTATAAATTGTTATCTTTGCCGTATGAAGAAATTTGTCATCTCCCTGTTGTCCGTTATCTTCCTTTGCGCTGCGGCCACGGCGCAGGTATTGGTCGGTATGACCGACACGACGGCTTATTTCCCGCAGCTGGAAGGGCGGCGCGTGGCGGTGCTGGCCAACCATACGGCCGTCGCGCGGTTCGGCGACGGTGCGCCGGGAGTTGCGGCGGACGCTGCGGTTCGGTTGCCGGGGGCGGCGTCCGACGGGACGATACACCTGGTCGACCTGCTGCACGGGCGGGGTTTCGACGTGACCGGCATTTTCTCCCCCGAGCACGGGTTCCGCGGTACGGCCGACGCGGGCGAGCATGTCGCCAGTTCGGTGGATGCCGCGACCGGGATCCCGATCCGCTCGCTCTACGACGGGAATACGAAGCGCCCTTCGGACGAAGCCATGCGGTCGTTCGACGTACTGGTGGTCGACATGCAGGACGTTGGTCTGCGGTTCTATACCTACTATATCACGATGCTCCGCATGATGGACGCCTGTGCCGAATCCGGCCGCAGCGTCATCGTGCTCGACCGTCCCAACCCCAACGGGCACCACGTCGATGGCCCCGTGCTGGACATGAAATACAAATCGGGCGTCGGGGCGTTGCCGATCCCCGTGCTGCATGGCCTGACGATGGGCGAAATCGCCCGGATGGCCGTCGGCGAAGGCTGGGCCGCAAGCTGCGACCTGCAAGTCGTGCGTTGCCGCAATTATACGCACGACACTCCGTACGAGTTGCCCGTCGCCCCGTCGCCCAACCTGTCGACGCAACGGGCCGTCTACCTCTATCCTTCGGTGTGCCTCTTCGAAGGTACGGTCGTGAGCCTCGGGCGCGGTACGGATAAACCGTTCGAGGTTTACGGACATCCCGACATGACCGGCTGCCTGTTTTCGTTTACGCCCCGTCCGACCGCGGGAGCCAAACATCCGCCGCTCGAAGGCAGGCTCTGCCACGGCGTCGATTTGAGCCGGATGCCGCTCGGCGAAGCCCGGGCGGAGGGCCTGACCCTGAAATATGTGATCGAAGCCTGCCGCAACCTGGGACTGGGCGATAAGTTTTTTACGCCGATGTTCGAAAAGCTCATCGGCGTGGGGTATGTCCGTGAAATGATCCTTGCCGGAGCTTCGGAGGCCGAAATCCGTGTCCGCTGGGCGGACGACGTGCGGCGCTTCCGGAAGCTGCGCGGGCGTTACCTGCTTTACGAATAATCTGACAACCGCCCCGGATGATTCCGGGGCGGTTGTCAGATGAAAGTGGGATGGCCGGTGCTTGATTTGGCGTGGAAATAGTGACGCCTGCTTCGTTGCAGCCGCCCCGCCGGAGCGCCGCCTGCCCTCCCCTTTATGGGAAAAAGGGTGCAGGTACTCTTTCCCCCGTAGGTCTTGCAATGCCTGTCCGGAAAATTTCCCCCATGCCCAAGCTCGCCGCCTGCCTTGCAACACGGACATCCATGTGGCGAGGGCGGAAACCGGCAGACAAAATATTTCGGTTTCTATGCTTTCCGGTCTTTTGTGATTATTACGGAATTTCCCGCGAAAAGTTTTTCAGGGGCGTCGGGTCGGCCGAATAAAAGCGTCCCAAAAGGACGCTTTTTCGTTAAACGACCTCCGTAATCCGGTCGTCCTCAGTGACGGGCCGGATGACCCGGCACGGGTTGCCGAAGGCGATGACCCCGGCCGGAATGTCGCGCGTTACGACGCTGCCGGCGCCGATGACCGTACCGTCACCTATCGTTACCCCCTGCATGACCACGCAGTTGCCGCCGATCCAGACGTTGTCGCCGATGGTGATAGGAAGTGAGCGCATGACGCCCGCGTTGCGCTGGTCGGGCAACAGGGCGTGCGTCACGGTGTAGATGCCCACGTTGGGGCCGATGAATACGTGGTCGCCGATGGTCACGGGCGCTTCGTCGAGGATTGTGAGGTTGAAATTCCCCGTAAAGTCGTCCCCGATTGAAATCTGCGAACCGAAATCGCAGTGGAACGGGCTGTGGATGCAGAATGTGCCGCCCGTGCGGCCGAACAGTTGCCGGATGATCGCATTGCGTTCCTCCTCGCGGCTCGGGGGCAGGCTGTTGAACCGGAAGACCAGTTCTTCGCAGCGTAGCAGTGCCTCCCTGATTTGCGGCTTGCGGGCATGGAGCCATAGGCCCGCTTTCATTTTTGCGAGATCGTCCATAATCTTCTATTTTGAGCTGAAATATTCGTAGGCCGCCCTGGATGCCGAGGCGGCGATAGCCGCATTCGTGGCGTCGTTTTCTTCCGATTCGGTGACGAACACCGCGATACAGTAGCGGCGTCCGTCGGGTAGAACCACATAGCCGACATCGTTGTCCGCGATGCGGATGCCTTCTGCCGTGCGGTCGGACGAGCCTGTTTTGTGCCCGATTACGGTGCTTGCGGGCAGCCCGGCCTTCAGTTTGTTTGCGCCCGTGGTCGTTCCGCGCAACAACCGTTGCAGGAGAGCGTTGTACTCCCCTTTGAGCAGCCTGCCCTGCAGGAACAGGTCGAACAGTGTACAGACGGACGAAGGGCGTGCCTTGTTGACCCGCTGGTTCCCGATGCCGCGGTGCATCTCCTCCTCGCTGGCGGCGATGCGGATGCCGCCGATCCCCAGCGAACGGACGTAGGCCTCTACGGCTTCGGGGCCGCCTGCTTCCCGCAGCAGAATGTCGCAGGCGATGTTGTCGCTCTCCGACACCATGTAGCGGAGCAACTGCCCGAGCGTCAGCGTGCCGCCGCCTGCGGGCAGCGAATCGCGCATCGGGCTGTATGTGCCGGGTAGGAGCAGGTCGGGCGTGATGCTGATCGGCTGCGTGAGCGGTATGCCTTCGCGCTGCATGCGGTCGAGTACGGCCAGTGCCACGGGAAATTTAAAAACGCTCATCATCGGTAACAGGGTGTCGTTGCGCGCAATTGTTTCCCCGCCGGGCGTGCGGACGGCGACCCCGACGAAGGCTTTGTGCCCCGATAGGATTTCGTCCAGCCGGGATTCGAATTGTCGTGTCGCCGTATCGCAAGACGCTGTGAGAACCGACAGGCATAGGAGCAGGAGTTTTTTCATAAGCTGGCAGAGGATAAAAAAGCACACCTTTTCGGGGTGTGCTTTTTTTCGGATTTTTCCGTGTTGCTTATCCTTCGATGATAGCCTCGCTCGGGCAAACGCCGGCGCAGGTACCGCAGTCGATGCACTTATCGGGATCGATGACATAGATATCGCCGGCCGAGATCGCTTCGGTCGGGCACTCGCCGATGCAGGTGCCGCAGGCAACGCAGGAATCAGTGATTTTGTAAGCCATTTTTGTTGAAATTTATTGTTAAAAGTTGTGTTGTGTCAGCAAATATAGAAACTTATTTGATAATATCAAAACCCGTATAGGGGATCAGCGCCTCGGGAATCCGGATGCCGTCGGGGGTCTGGAAATTCTCCAGCAGGGCGGCCACGATACGCGGCAGCGCCAGCGACGAGCCGTTGAGCGTATGTGCCAGCTGTGTTTTCTTGTCGGCATCACGGTAGCGGAGCTTCAGGCGGTTGGCCTGGAACGACTCGAAGTTGGAAACCGACGAGACCTCCAGCCAGCGTTTCTGCGCCTCGGAGTAGACCTCGAAATCGTAGGTCAGCGCCGAGGTGAACGACATGTCGCCGCCGCACAGGCGCAGAATGCGGTAGGGCAGCCCCAGCGACCTGACGATAGACTCCACGTGGGCCACCATGCCGTCGAGCGCTTCGTACGACGCTTCGGGCAGGCTCAGCTGCACGATTTCGACCTTGTCGAACTGGTGCAGGCGGTTCAGTCCGCGCACGTCCTTGCCGTACGAGCCGGCTTCGCGACGGAAGCAGGGGGT
>OLGL01002383.1_pt1 | contig 14730 bp, 12 predicted proteins | sample 1605041 | NCBI WGS metagenome assembly OLGL01 (sample SAMEA3888905, study PRJEB22519) | human gut metagenome | biome: human gut; feature: human-associated habitat; material: faeces | place: Denmark | collected 2010 | reverse complement strand
TTCAAAGGAGCTTACGATGGGCATTATAAGAACCTTAGAATGGGCATTGAAAGAAATCATATATCCAAGTCGCCCACGATTCATGAATGAATATCGCTGACAGATAATTTGGATATGCTCTAAAACAAGGGTTCATCAAAAGTCATTTTCACGAGATACCACTCCCTTCCCTATAAGAGATATACTTCAAGTTCCACAGGAGATATACTTCATCGGTAAAGTAAGTACTACCTCTACGGAATTCCCATTTATAGATAATTTCATCCACGGATTTTATCGCATGAGCCGCTTTTTACGTACATTTGAAGCAAATCCACCTAAGCGACATGGAAAAATGGATAAACAAATCGAACTATCGCAAACAGAAATAGAGCTAGCGTTCGCTTCCTTTTGTATAGAAGGAACCGCACGCAAATTGGGGCAGCCTTACCAAGAGGTGTTCGCACGCATGAAACGGGTAGGAATGATAGAGAACTATATCCTACCCAATTATAATATATTGCATACTGAAAGCCGCGAACACGTAATCGACAATATAGATGTAACTTACTTCCGACTATTCAATATACCCGATTCATTATCTGAATTATACAACTTACGATCCACGGATTTGTATTTGCGACCGAAATCTAAGTGGTAAGAGAATCCGATCTCGAAGCCCGGATAAATATCACCAAAACGCTGATCGGTCACATAGGGAGCGATCGCTGAAAGGTTCTTACTCCGGTAACGGGCGGATGAGGTAAATTGGGTAGAGAAAGAAGCGCTTAACTGAACCTTCCCGATCCTATAACCGATACCCAACCTATTAAAACGATCGGCCTCACGACTGGTCTCACCCGAAAAGCTATAGCTTCTCTTATAAATCAACAGATTAAAATTAAAGTTCTTCACATCGCTATTCAAAGAGATCACATAGAAGGGATCCGTATATGTATGCGAATAGCTATTTCCATTCGATTGGAAATGGTTCAAGCCTCCGGAGATATTCATGCGCAGATAATCGCCGAAGGGTGAATAATTCAAATAGAGTTCCGGCGTAAAGCGATGGAAACTCCGTTGGTTATCGTAGGTGCGGATAAAAAGTCCCCGGCTAGCGTCATACAGGGTCTCTTCCATGACCATGCGGGGCTGGTATTGGTAAGAGAAAGTAAAGCCGGCCTTGACCTTTGCCGTATTCACATGAAATTCCACGGCGTTGTTATGATATAAGAAAGGGGATAGACCCGGATTACCTCTACGAACCTGTAAGGAATCAATCCATTGCTCCACGTTACTCAACTCAGACAAGGATGGGTTTACATTGCGCAGGTTATACCGGTAACGGGCGGATAATACCTCATTGATAGTATAAGTAAGCGTCACCTGCGGGCGGAAGTACCACCGATTGTAGGAGTCCACATTTTCTTGCGATAGATAATTACGGGAGGCACCCAAACCCACATTATAAACCAACTTCTTCCAAGTTCCTACGTATTGCGCATACATATACGACTCGGACTCTGTCATATGGGTCGTATAATCACCGGAGCCGGAATACACGTTATCCGTATAGGCTTGCGTATGTTTCAAACCAGCGGAAATTCGGCCGGTCTCCAGCTCTTTCTCGTAGATACCCTCTCCGATTACCGAATAGCGCTTTCCATCTACTTTCGTATAAATATCTGTCAAAGGAATACTTTCCAGTTCTTCCCGGTAGGTATGACGGCTATCGGTATTCGAATAAGTTCCCACGACATTGACGGCCAATGATTGTTTACGGGGTAATTTCCGGAAATAATACAAGTCGAGCGAGGGACGGGTATTCAAGGATTTATTATTATCGATAAGATGGGTCGTAGCCATACTCTCGCTATTTCTTAAAAGGGCGTCGCTATAGTTATGCGGATAGTCGTAATAATAAAAGTTCAACTTAGCGTTCAAGAAATAATCATCATCCTTCGTGTAGTTATAATTCGCCGTCGTAGTCCAATACATCTCATAATCCCTCCCGGGGATTCCTTCCTGTGTTCGCTGGAAGGTACCGTCTGGAGTATGAAAGATTTCCGTCCGGTCTTGCCATGCCTCTTTATACCGGTGTCCGTTCGCAAAGCTGGATAAAGAGAATTCCGAACGTCCCCGGTTATACTTACCATATATATAATCTGCCATCCAAAACGTGTTTAATTGATGGCTTAAATCCACGCCGAGATTTCCTCCGGAAGTCCGCTTGATCGTTATATAATCCAAGACGATATCGATTCCTTCCCCATATCGCAAGCCGGGGTTATCGTGATATTCCACCCGTTTGATATCCTCCGGCGAGAGGGCGGCGACTTCTAAGGAAGAAGCCAACACGCCATTTATACGCAACTGAACGTTTCCATTCGCCATAGAGATACTTTTCGTATTCGGATCTACCCATAGGCGAGGTAAAGACATCCGCCTTGTCAAATCCAAGCCATCCATCGAGCGCCGCACTTGGTCTTTGGAGGGGAATATAAGTTGACGGTCTTTCTTCCTTATAATCGAAGAGGCTTGAATGGTAACCTCATCCAAATCGATCGTTTTCTCCTCTTGCGCGTTTACCAAAAAGGCAACGCAAATCAATCCCACAAATAATACTTGTCTTCTCATAAAATTCAAATTTGATTCGAGACAAATGTAAGGAGGTAAACAGCTAAAATCGATTTATACAGGCAAGAAACTAAAGTGCAAGGCATTACGCTCATATACTGATTTACAAAGCATTAGCGAACGACTTAGAGAGAAAAGTTTATATTTGCCGTTTGAGCACTTATATTGCCGATGATATCCTCTTTCTCATCCATATCCAGCTTATGGCGGATGTCCGTCTTGCGCTGATAGATCGTACGGACGCTTTGCTGGGTAACCACACTGATTTCCTTGGTAGAGAAGCCGGCGCATAGCAAGCAACAAAGCTGGATCTCTTTTTCCAGCAAACGCCCATCAGACAATCGGACCAGATGCGTATGGAAATTATCATAGACCGCATCGATAATCGGATACAGGTCATCCCATACCAAAAGCATATCTACCGGGACATCCTCATTCGTGATACGAGTCATTTGCTGGAGCAATTCCTTATTTTGTTGCGTGGGAGTAGTCGCCATCAAGCGGATAACACCCAATTGCTGCAACAAGACCTTACGGAAAAAGGCACTATCGGGTTTCTCCTCCTCCGCTACGGATTGCTTGGACTCGTTCAAGAGCTGACGCAAGGCTTCCAAACGCTCCTCCATATCAATCAAACGGTTCCTTCGGTTACGGATATATAAGGAAACTCCACCAGCTACCAATATGGAAAGCAAGGAAACGATCACTAAGATAGAGAACGTACGCTGCCGGCTCATTTCCAAGCGAAGATTTTCTCGGCGTAAACGATTTTGATCGACTAATCGTTCCCGCTCAGCCTTCTCCGTTTGGGATTTCACGGTATACAAAGAATCGCAATATTGCCCTAATCGGGAAATATCGACCGGCTTATTTTCCTTTACGCCCAATATAAATTGATAGGCATAATTAAGCGCATGCGAGGCTATATCATCGCTGTGACTACGCTCCAAGTCTAACGTATTCTTCTCGATATACTTCCGGGCAGAATCCAGCTCCCCTAGATTGATCCAAGGCATAACATAGGATCCCAAGATTTCTCGTTCCGGATAACGTTCCTTCAGCAAACGCAGATATCTGATAGAAGCCTTGGGATTAAAGTCATACAAGAAATCCGCGTAATTACGGGCAAAATGATGGGCATACCATTCGATATTCTTAGCCAAGGCCGAGTCCGCGGCCAAACGAAGATAATAATCCGCCGAGTCCCTCATTCGCAAGCGGCTATAACTCAACCCGGCCATATAATAGGCCATCTCCTTAAATCCAGCTTTTGGCGAGGCTTCCCATTCCTTCGACTCTGCGATCGTTTCCCGATACAACCCCTCACCAAAACTCAAGGAAGTCAATCGGTCATAAAAACGTACAAGGTAGGTCGAATCCGAACGGGAATAAGCGGAATCTATCGCCTCTCGGTACAAGGCACGTCTTTGTTCCAACCCCTTCCGGGAATCACCCATGTAAATAGCCTTTACGAAATAAGCGGAAAGTAAAGGCTCCGAGGCATGCTCCTTATAATAATCCACGGAGTAGTCGATGAGCGAGTCGTTCACCAAGCTGCGCCCCTGCAAGAGATGAAGCCAAGCGAGCCTCCGTCCATACTCTGCCTTATCGCTATCCGAAAGAGCGGAAAGCGTTATTTGCTCCTCCAGCAGCCAAGCGGCGCTATCTAAGTTATTCTCGTTTACCAACCGGTCCGCTTCCGCAAATTTCTCCCGTACGGATTTACCGCCACAGGAAAGCAACAGGCAGACACTGGCCAGCAATATGTAGGCAAACCATTTCGTCATAGCGACAGAGATCCTAATTTCCGGCAAAGGTACATTATTTTCGGAAGCCCGGGCGATTCACCGATATTTTTATCCGTTTCGTCGATTCCTTTTCCCGCTCGGATAAGGAAGCCCTATCTTTGTAAGCAGACAAAGGGTTTATCTATGTTACAATTAAAAAGAAATGACTTATTGATCGGCTTCACGATATCCGTCTTGCTTAGTATTTTCGTGAACTTCGCCCTTCTGATGCGTAAATATGAGTTCGAGACCGGAAACCCGAGCATGGGTATCCAGCCTCCGGATCGCACCATGTATTATTTGCTAATCTGGTTCTTCGTGTTCTCCTTCATCTTATTTATTGTCAACAGCTTGATGTATAAGTTCGGGGACAAGCTTTTCCGCAGGAAAGAGTATAAAAGGGTATTGGTGGTTTGCGTAACTTGTATCAGCATCGCCTACGGCATGTTTCATCTGTCGCCGGTTTTGTACACGGCCATTGTTGTAGAATGGCTGGGAGAAGACGGACCTCAGCCAGCTACCCAGGATATCATGATCCGCATCGACCGGGGCAGGATGGCTACGCAAACCATCAGGTCTGCCGAACGCCGGGGCATACCGGTACCTCCCAAGCCTTTCACGGTCCCTAACTCTTTCATGACGGAGCATCTTTTCGTCTTCCTTACGGTTATGCTAAGTTCCGTACTAATCCGCCTGTTAAGCAGCAAGCAACAAATGAAACTGGAATATGAACAATTGAAGACCGAGAAGTTACAGAATTCCTATAACGCCTTGATGGGACAAATCAACCCACATTTCTTCTTCAACTCCTTAAATGGATTGAACGCCTTGATACAGAGCGGAGAAAAACAACAGACGTTGGCTTATCTGGATGAGCTATCCAACGTCTTCCGGTATATCTTGCAAAGCAACAAGAAAGAGCTGGTTACGCTAGCGGAAGAACTTCAATTCGTAAAGGCGTATACCTATCTGCTGAGCGTGCGCTACGAGGGAAAACTATTCTTCTCCATCCAAGCGGATACCCCTTACTTACTTTGGTATCTGCCGATATTGAGCGTACTCCCCCTGATCGAGAACGCCGTAAAGCACAACGTTATCAGCAAGCAATACCCACTACAGATCGATATCTATACCACCCATGAGGACAAACTAATCATATCCAATAAAATACATCCTAAGTCGGAAGATAGCAAAGGCAGCGGTATCGGATTGAAGAACCTATGGGGGCGCTACCGGATGCTTACCGGAAAAGACATCCAGATCTCCAACCGCAAGGAATATTTCAAGGTCACGCTTCCTTTACTTAATAAACCCATTCACTCATGAAAGCAATTATTATAGAAGATGAGACTACCGCCGTTAATAGCTTAAAGGCGATCCTAGCGCAAAATACGGTTACCCCGATCGAGGTGATCGCCGAGCTGGAGAGTATCGAAGAGAGCGTGGAGTTTTTCCGGACATCGCCTCATCCGGATATCATCTTCATGGATATCCATTTAGCGGATGGATCGGCGTTCAAGATATTCGAGCAGGTGGAGATCGATGCCCCGGTAGTCTTCACTACCGCCTACGATGAGTACGCATTGCAGGCTTTTCAAGTGAGCAGTATCGATTATCTACTGAAGCCTGTCACGCTGGCCTCGCTGGAAAGGGCCTTGAATAAATTACGGCTGTTCGATACCGAGGAAAGGCTGGCACATATCCGGCAAACGAACCGTACGATCCAGAGTCGCCACACGATCAAGAGCCTGTTGATCATGCTGGCCGATAAATTCTATCCGTTGGCGGTTGAGGAGATCCTTTATTTCTATACGACCAACGAGAAAGTTACCGCCTATACCTCCGACGGAAAACAACATCCCATAGACCGTACCCTCGACGCGTTGGGAGAGCAACTGGACGAGAGGCTTTTCTTCCGGGCCAACCGTCAATTCATCATTTCACGTAACGCCATCAAGGATATAGATCTTTGGTTCGGGAGCCGCCTGTCCGTCAACCTCACCTTAGCTGTCCCCGAACGTATTATCATCAGCAAGACCAAGACCCCGATCTTCAAGAAATGGATTCTGAGGGAGGAGGAATAATGTCTTTTCACCCCCTCCCATAAGGCGATTCACCGACCCGATTATACCACTAATCGGCGCTTAACCTTTCTTCACCGAACTTTCCTGTTATTTCGCGGTACAACAAATAAAGGTAAAAACACTATGCTGAAATGTATCACTTTCGACGGAGACGCCTCGACCCTAAACACGCTCATGGGATATTTCGAGAAACTGGACAAGGCTTTGGCCGATGTCCACCAAGTGCTGAGCAAGGAGCAAACCGAACGCCCCATCTTCGTCCGGGAGGGCAGCAAGATCATTCGCCTTCGCCGGGAAGAGATCCTTTTCCTCGAGGGATACGGCGATTATGTAAAGGTACACCGTATCAATGGCAAGCCCCTGCTCACGCAAGTCAGCTTGAAGCGGTTCGAGGAGTTTCTGGACAGGAATCGTTTTTGCCGGGTACATCGTTCTTACATCGTATCCCTCTCCCACATTAATTATATCGAGCGCAAGCGGATACGTATCGGGGAGGAACTGATCCCTATCAGCGATTCGTACCTGCCCGCCTTGATGAATAATCTGGCTCTCCAAGAGTAACCAAGAGTTTCATGCGGAAGAAACTTTTGTTTCTCCGTGACAAAACTTTTGTTTCCTAGTGAAGAAACTTTAGTTTCATAGGCAGAAAACTAAAGCTTCACTTGGTAGAACTTCTCGCTTAATGTATAGGTCACCGTAAAGCCCATGATATCTCTTCGCAACGCATTCCCTTGCAATTGGAGACGATCGTAATAAAACGCCGTATTGATACGGCCATTCAGGACGGGTAATCCCAAGCCAACGCTTACCCGATACGCCCCGCCGGATTGTCCTTTCAACCGCAGGTAAGGCGTGGAAACAGAAACACCCGCTTTATAAGACATCCGTTTCCAATAACTGCTGGAGCTAAATCCATTCGGGAAATAGCATACGCCCAAGCGCAGCTCATGCGAATCCCGGAACTTTACCCGGCTATCGCTCGAGTTCAATACCCCGTATTGCCGGAATAGATAGTCCAACGCATACGTCCATTTTTTATGCGCCAATGAGCTACCGATGCCTATATATTGAGGTAGATATTGTGTCACCCTTTTCTGGTTATAGGGGGTTTCCGTGCTGCTTCCCGTCACCGTCACCGTATTTTTCAATGAGATCCGTTGCTTATAACCGTAAATGGCGCCGACCGTTAGAAAGGTTTCCCGGGCGATCGGACGATGATATTGTAAACCGAAATCGGCGTAAAAAGAGCGGCCGGACATCTCCCTTGACACTGTCATCGCACTTTGTATCTCATTCAGTGTCATATTTCCGAAGATAAAATTAAGATTCATACCGACTGATAGATGCTTGGTCAATGAAAAACCTTGGGAGAGGAAAGCCTTGGAAAGTCCGCCTGTCCCCGAAAACGTACTGGTTACAAAGGTGCCGGGAGATCCTTCCAACTCTTGCGAGGACTTAAAATAATACCCAACGAAACTATAAGGAGTTACCCCGGCGGACATATACCACCGTCGCATGATACGCCCTCCCAATGAGAAAGCGGAGAAATTCCCGGTGAATGCGTTGCTAGAGCTCCCGTCTGAGCGGTATCGCTCATTCTTCACGAAGGCAGATGCCTCAGCGAACAACTTACAACTATCCAACGCCGTCAATCCGGCAGGATTCTCTATATTCATCAGCATCCCTTCCCGCATGCCGACAGTGACACCCGCCATCGAGGTATTTTGACCATATAAACCGGAAGCCATCTCACCCAGTCCAAACATCGAGTAAGGTGAGGAAGTCATCGCATTCTGCGCGGATGCGCTTGCCGCCATCAAGAGGCAAGGGTAAAGAAGGTATCTAGTAACTTTCATAGACCTTATAAATGAGTTGTAGGGTGACCGGGTTACGTCCTCCCTGATCGTTAAACGTCAAGTTCTTGAACGTGCCGGTGTAATCATCACTATTAAAAACCAACTGAAGATTATGTTTATACATGCCAAAGGCACCTAGCTCCTCTTGCATGAATTGAGTCACGTCGAAATAATAATAGGTGTTCTCGTTAAACGTATTGTCTTCCGATAGCGTACCTCGTTGAACCTCGGAACCGAGATAATCGGTCACGGCATCCGTCACCACATTATTCTCATCGGCGATATAAAGGTAGAGGCTGTCCGGCAAGGTATTGTAATCCGAATAAGTGCCTTGCTCGGGATAAATCTTAAGTAAAGCGCTCTCGATCTCCACTTGCGTGCCTTGTTGCATCAGATTATTCAAATACGGGAATTCCAGACGGGTATACCAACCCAAGCCTCCGAATAATACGCCCCGGTTACTAAGCTCAGCCGAAGGTATCTCCACTCCTTTCATCGGATATCCTGCCATATCCGTTCCACTACGGTCATGGTCGATATGATTGAACTGGGTATCCGTATTTGGGAAGAACCATAATTCCTTCTCCGTGGAAAGCTCATCGGATAAATGATAATGCAGGACTAAAGCGGCGGAGGAATCGGCTACCGTGAAAGTCAGCAGAGACTCGCTTCCCGCCAAGTCCGGCACGATCGCCACCCCTTTGAAATAATCCTCAAAGCGCTCCTCGGACACCGCTTGATCCTGCGCATGAAAACGGGACAAGAGGTCTTGCCCTAGCGCATCGGGAAGACGGACTTCCAGTTTCTCCCCCCCCTTCGGCTTCGGTTTAAATGAGCAGACCGCCAAAGCCTCGGGAGCGTAAGAGACACTGCTATTATTATATAAATACCCGTTATCGTTTAAGACGATCTTCTCCGTTAGCTGATAAATCGAGAGGGTTTGTTGGAGGGTCGTGTCTCCTACAAAGCGACCGTCGAAAGCGAGAGACAGGACTAGCGAGTCCAGTACGACCGTCTCGTCCGGATCAGTCCCATAGCTAGGTCTTTCATAAGCGATAAAGCTATGCGACGAGACGACTCCCCATAATGAATGTTTGTACCGGCCTACCAAAGCGACGTTCTTACCAGATGTCTCCAACGAGTCGATCAATACCGAGGTCACTACGACCGTGCTGGTATCTATACGAACGTTACGGAAAGCGGAGTCCACCAGATCGCTGCCATACGTACCGTTCTCGTCATAACAGGAAAACAGTCCCAGACAGAGCATCAAGCACCCCAAAGCAAAGAATGTTCTAACCATACTTCTTATTTAATAAGCGAATAATCTTTTATCAATCCGATGGCAAAGAACGTATTTAGTGCAAAACCCAGCAAGATAAACCCATGAACCCACCGGTTTCCTCTGTAAACGGCCCGATACTGAAGATGAAACCGATTTCAAAACCATTCGAGGCCCTAACCTATCAATCCGGCTTATTCACCGATAAAAACCGTATGTTTACCGATTTAATTTGTGGGTCTCGTAAAACCCTCGTTCTTTTGCTTCCGTAAAAACAAAATACGTAGTTAGAATGATACACAAAAGGATTCTTGTATTCTTGATCGCTTTTCTTCCTGTCATCATCAGCGCTTGCAGTGATGACGATGACGATGATTTGATCGGTAAGTGGTACCGTGTCTCTGACATGGACGGATTGGCGCGAAATTACGCCTCCTCTTTCACGATCGGTAACAAAGGATATCTGATTTGCGGAAACGACGGAAAAAATCGTTTATCGGATTGTTGGGAATATGATATGGAACGAGATACTTGGACGCAAAAGGCGGACTTTCCCGGAACCGCCCGCAATTCGGCCGTAGCTATGGCGGTAGATGAAAAGGGATATCTGGGAACCGGATACAACGGTACCAATTACTTGAACGACTTCTGGGAATTTAACCCGACCACCAATACGTGGGCACAGAAAGCGGATTTCCCCGGCTCGGGCCGATATGGAGCCGTGGCCTTCGGGGTAAACGGTAAAGCGTATATCGGATGCGGATACGACGGGAATTACCTAAAAGACTTTTATGCCTTTAATCCGGTGGCAAATAGCTGGACGCAAACGATCAGTATCGGCGGGACAAAGCGTCAGGGCGCTACCAGCTTCGTGATAAATGGAATCGCTTATGTATGTTGCGGACAAAATAACGGCGAATATGTAGACGATTTCTGGAAATTCGATCCCAGCACGGAATCATGGACCCAACTTAGGGATATATCGGATTCCTCGGACGAGGATTATGACGATGATTATACGATCACACGTACGAACGGGGTTGCTTTCGTGATTGATGGAGCCGCTTATCTGACTTGCGGTGAGAGCGGAAGCCTACGTAGCGACACTTGGAAATATTATCCGGCCACCGATCTATGGGAAAACGTAGCTAAATTCAAGGGAACTGCCCGTACGGCGACAGCATCTTTCTCCTCTGGCGAGAAAGGATTCGTAGTATCCGGCAAAAGTGGTACCACTCAATTTGATGATATTTGGGAATTTCACCCGAATGAATATGACGATGATGAATACTAAGAAAGGACGGGCTTGGTTCGTACCGGGCCTAGTGGTACTGCCGGTATTACTGTTTTATTTATCTTTTTTCCGGGGTGAAGAAATGGGGTCTTCTCCCGGGCGGCAACTGGAGTTGCAAACGTTTCAATCGGGGGATGGCTGGGGGTACCAGATTAGGATGAACGGAAAGGTGTTGATTTACCAACCCACCATTCCCTCTATTGATACGGTAACCGCTTTCCCGAATGAGGAAAGCGCAAGAAATATAGGCACACTCGTATTAAATAGACTGACTGAGAACAAGGATTTCTCAGTTTCAAGAGATGAGATACAACATTCACTCTCTTATTTAGGGCAATAGATTTATAATCATTAAATGTTTGGAGCAGGCTGGCTATTGATTAGTAGGTTTGCTTCGTTTTTTCCACTAAAAAGAAAAAGGGAGTCCACCTTGATAGGTGAACTCCCCCATTTCTCAAGCAAATAATGAAAATTACTTCTTATAAGTCTTATAACCATAAACAGCCAAGGAACCCAATTCCTCCTCGATACGAAGCAACTGGTTGTATTTCGCCATACGATCGGAACGGCTTAAGGAGCCGGTCTTGATTTGTCCGCTGTTGGTAGCTACGGCGATATCGGCGATCGTAGCATCCTCTGTCTCACCGGAACGGTGGGAAGTCACGGATGTATAGCCATTACGGTGGGCCATCTCGATAGCGTCTAATGTCTCGCTCAATGTACCGATCTGGTTTACCTTGATCAAGATGGAGTTCGCGCAACCCTTCTCGATACCTTTCTTCAAGAACTCTACGTTTGTAACGAATAGGTCATCACCTACCAACTGGCATTTTCCGCCTAGCGTGGAGGTTAGCATTTGCCAACCGGCCCAGTCATTCTCGTCCATACCATCCTCGATAGAATCAATCGGGTATTTGTTCACCAACTCACTCAGATAAGCGACTTGTTGCTGGGCGTTACGCTTAGCGCCTTTCTCACCCTCGAATTTCGTATAATCATACACACCATCGTGATAAAACTCGGAAGCAGCGCAATCCATGGCTATCGTCACATCCTTGCCCGGCTCATATCCAGCGGCTTTGATAGCGGCCATAATAGAATTCAAGGCATCTTCCGTACCATCCAATGCCGGAGCGAAACCGCCCTCATCACCTACAGCCGTGCTCAAGCCACGATCGTGCAATACTTTCTTCAACGCATGGAAAACCTCTGCGCCCATACGAAGCCCCTCACGGAAACTCTTCGCACCTACCGGACGAATCATGAATTCCTGAAAAGCGATCGGAGCGTCGGAGTGAGAACCTCCATTGATAATGTTCATCATAGGAACCGGCAACACGTAGGTATTTGTTCCACCGATATAACGATATAAAGGCAGATCCAGATAATTAGCCGCTGCCTTCGCTACGGCAAGCGATACACCTAACATAGCGTTAGCTCCTAAATTTGATTTTGTCTTTGTACCATCCAAATCCAGCAACTTATGGTCTATCTCTCTTTGATTCAAGGCGCTCATTCCTAAAATGGCGGGAGCGATTACCTTATTTACATTATCCACGGCACGGAGAACGCCTTTGCCACCGTAGCGATTCTTATCGCCATCGCGTAACTCGATAGCCTCGTTCTCACCGGTAGAGGCGCCAGAAGGTACAGCCGCACGACCGAATGCGCCGGAAGCCAAATGTACGTCTACTTCTACTGTCGGGTTACCACGTGAATCAAGTATCTCTCTACCTACTACTTTTACAATTTCCATATTACTATATTTGTTTTATTAGTTGTTCAATGATGTCTTACTTTTCTTTTTCACAAATATAACAATAGCCAAGCAAGGAATGTTTGCGGAAGCCTATCGAGTTTTTCAATCTTTTAATAGATGATTTTTACTATTTGCCTAAACCTTTCAAAAAAAGCTTTTGTTGTTTATGAAAGAATATACTCATACTAAGATGAAAAAGGTACTTACCACTATTGACTCTTCTAGATTTATTCCTGCTGTTTGGCAAAGGGGAGTTCATTTATGCGGATACCGCATCTGTCCCTCCGGAATATAAAGCTTGCCTGTGCTCTTCTTGTGAAGATCATATTGATGATAATCACCATACCGGATACTCTTTTGATCAAGAGGATGGAGAAGTCATCGCAAAAGGGCTTTCCACTGAACCGGATAATTTCTTACCGCAACGTCTGAATTTGTACAACGCTTTCGAGACGAAAGATTATGATAATGGCATACAACAAACCTCTGGATTTTTCAACACGCCTAATGGAAAGTTCATTTGGCAAGATTATTTATACCAAGACCGCTTATTAAATGCGACTCAGCAATATGAACCATCTTTAGAGAATCTCTCAAAAGCAGTGAAACTAGCCAAATACTATCGTTATCTGGGCTATTTCTATTACCTCAAAAAGATCTGGACAATTCAAAAATATACTGGAATAAGGTCTTAGAGATCGATCCTTCTAATAAGGTAGCGCAGGAGGCTCTTCAAAGCATACAATAAAAACAATTATAAACTTCATATTTCTTTACACTGCTATATTTGCACTATACCTCAACAAAAAAAGCGATCCGTGTGTACGAATCGCTTTTCTTATATGATTATAAAAAACTTGCTTATTCAGCTGCTTTTTCCTCGCTAGCTGCTTCAGCTGTAGGAGCTTCTGCAACCGATGCTGTTGCTTTTTTACGAGAACGTCTTGTTTTAGGAGCTTTCTTAACGGCTGTATCCTTCAACATATTTTCGTTATAGTCTACTAACTCAATAAAGCACATAGCTGCGTTGTCACCTAAACGGTTACCAGTCTTGATAATTCTGGTATAACCACCCGGACGATCACCGATCTTCTGAGCAATTTCCTTGAACAACTCTGTTACAGCAAATTTGTCTTGCAAATTGCTAAATACCACACGTCTAGAGTGAGTTGTATCCTCCTTAGACTTCGTGATAAGTGGTTCTACATACTTACGTAGCGCTTTTGCCTTTGCTGTCGTAGTAAAGATTCTCTTATGCTTGATCAAAGAACAAGCCATATTCGAAAGCATTGCGTCACGGTGAGTATTTGTACGACCTAAATGATTGAATTTCTTATTATGTCTCATCGTTTACTTACTCTTTATCTAATTTATATTTTGTGATATCCATACCGAATGAAAGGTTCAAGCTCTCAAGCAGTTCATCAAGTTCAGTGAGCGACTTTTTACCGAAGTTACGGAATTTCAACAAATCATTCTTATTGAACTTAACCAACTCACCTAGTGTTTCAACATCTGCGGCCTTTAAGCAATTCAATGCACGAACGGAAAGGTCCATATCAGCCAGCTTGCTCTTAAGCAACTGACGCATATGAAGTACTTCTTCATCGAACTCTTCATTGCCTTCAGTATCCGCTGTCTCGATCGCAATCTTTTCATCTGAGAACAACATGAAATGATGAATCAGAATCTTCGCTGCTTCCTTCAACGCTTCCTTCGGATGAATAGAACCATCAGTGGCTATTTCAAGAACCAACTTCTCGTAGTCCGTCTTCTGTTCAACACGGAAGTTCTCGATTGAATATTTTACGTTACGTATCGGAGTGAAGATAGAGTCGATAGCGATCACATGTATATCTGCGTTCGGGTCTCTGTTCTCATCTGCGGGTACATAACCGCGACCTTTATTAATAGTCAATTCAATCTGGAAACTTGCGGTCGGATCCAAGCGGCAAATAACCAAATCAGGATTCAATATCTCGAATCCAGTCAGTTGCTTACCAATATCACCGGCTTTGAACACTTCCGAACCCGAAACAGTAATACTCACTT
>OLGL01002365.1_pt1 | contig 14852 bp, 15 predicted proteins | sample 1605041 | NCBI WGS metagenome assembly OLGL01 (sample SAMEA3888905, study PRJEB22519) | human gut metagenome | biome: human gut; feature: human-associated habitat; material: faeces | place: Denmark | collected 2010 | reverse complement strand
TGTAAAGGCGGAACAGTGAGAACTGAGTCGAAGGATCTGGCGCCGCACCACCATTCCTAATTCCTCATTCAAACAAAACTTTCCTTCATAATCAGCGGACGGAGCCGCCCCACGGGCTAACCCTGAACCCATCAACCTGAACCCCTTTCTCTCTTGACACTCTCCCACATATTACGCTATAATGTTTTAGTTTTGTAAATAAAAAAATAATACGCATGATATCCGTAAGTTTTATTATTACATTTTTGCATGAGAAATCGAGAGCGCACCATGGGGAAAGCGGCTCCGATTTCAGAAGAGAGGAACCATGAAACACGCTTTTTTGAAAGCAGCCATTGCAGCCTGCTTCGCCTGCGCCGCAGTGACCGCAAGCGCAGCGAATCCATTCACCGACGTATCTGCTGACGACTGGGCCTATCAGGCCGTCGCTTCGCTCTCCGATGAGGGCGTCATCGACGGCTATCCGGACGGCACCTTCCGCGGAGACAAGCATGTCACCCGTTATGAGATCGCGCAGATCGTTGCCCGCCTGATGGCGAAGGAAGACACACTGAATGCTTCCCAAAAGGAGACCCTCGCCAAGCTCTCCTCTCAGTATGCGAATGAACTCAAGGACCTCGGTGTCCGCATCGCAGAGCTTGAAAAGAAGCGCGGCGCCACCGACCTCATCACCGAGCTCCGCGTCCAGAGCATCGACCGCTATGACAATGTATTCAAAGGAAATGTCCAGAAGCACAACGAGCTTTCCACCCGCGTCCGTTTAAATACCATCACCCCCGTGAACGACCGCGTCCACCTCTATGGACAGCTCGAGACCATCCTGGACATGAATGGCAAAGAAAGCTACGACGTGAACCGCATCGATCCGAAGGACAAGAGCCAGACCAAGCCCCGCACGGGCTACGGCGATGGTGATTTCCATCTGAACCGCCTGTGGACCACCTACCACTTCGGACCGAAGCAGGATACGACAAACCTCCCCTACGGCCCGTCCAAGAACCTCATCGGCATCGGCCAGTTCCCTGTCAAGATGGGCGTCACCGGCTACACCTATGACGGCGAAGTCAAAGGCGTCTTTGCCTCCTTCGGCGACTACCTGAAAGGCGGCCGCCTCACCCTCGCCTTCGGCCGTGCGACCAACATCAACTATGCGTACACCGGCCCGATGATGCGCGGCGTCAAGGTATCCGATATTGCGAAAGGCAAACTGCTGAATGAACTGAAAATAAATAAAGTGGTAGCTGAAGCAGTAAAAGCCAACCCAACAACGCTTGGTCCGATATTACAGGAAGCAACGGAAAAAATTACCGGCAGCCAGTCTACTCAGGAATTGATGGGTAACGTACAACAGATCGTTGGACAGATCTACCAAGCGAATCCACAACTTGCTGAAATGATTAATGCAAAATTAGCTCCTACCAGTGCCGCATTGACAGCTCTGACTTCCGGTAAGTATGGATATTATAATACTGGAAACGATACCCTTTACCCGATGGGCAGAGATGTCGTCATGGGCTGGGGTGATGACGAAGACGTACCGGTCGCTTACGCCTCCTATATCTACAAGAAACCGGGCCAGTGGGAAGCCCATGCCTATGCCATGAAAGCCTGCGGCCCTGTCGGTCATATTGCGAAAGCCTACGGCTTCGCCGGCTCCTACAATGTCACCCCGATGCTTCGCGTTCAGGGGGAATTCGTCAAGAACCTCAGAAAGCTTCCGCTGAACAATGAACGTCCGTACAGCTACAACTACGGCATCCATTACGGCGAAGCGAATGTTCTCAAGGCCAAGTCCTTCTCCATCGGCGTCGACTACGTCTACAGCCAGGCAGGCACCTACTTCGGCGGCTCCAGCAATGATATCGTCGACCAGTATACCGGACACGTGTACAAAAATTGGAATGGCATGAAGATGCCGGCTTACTTCGCCGATAAGATGGATGCGCTGACTGATGCTGATCCGTCCAATGATAACAATAACTTTGGCGGCGCAAAATTCTACCTTGCCAAAGCCTCCTTCGTCCCCATGCGCGGACTCCTTGTCGAAGCCAACTACGGCTTCAATGCCAAAGACATGGGCGGCAAGAAGATGGACAACATGTTCATGCTGAAGGCGACCGCATATATTAAATAATCGCGGATCGCGAAAATTTCTCACCTCCGTGGATAAGAAGTAGAAATCGGTGATGGTGCAAAGTTCAAAAAATTCAACGAGATTTTCGTTTGGAAGAATACTGTATGATCGGGCGGTGCTTTTATTACGCACCGCACCACCCCATTGACCTCATAGATCCGTTGCGCATTTTTCCTGAGGCCCCTGAACTTTGCACCAAAATCTTTTTTCAAAAATATTTGCAAAAACCCCTTGCAATTTCCGAAAAGATTTGTTATTATATACAAGTCACATGGATGATGACTTCCATCAAACAGATAGGGGCATAGCGCAATTGATAGAGCAACGGTCTCCAAAACCGTAGGTTGGGGGTTTGAGTCCCTCTGCCCCTGCCACATGGCCCAATAGCTCAGCTGGATAGAGCACTTGACTACGAATCAAGGTGTCGGGAGTTCGAATCTCTCTTGGGTCACCAGCCTAAAAGCCAGTACCGATCACGGTGCTGGCTTTTTTCGTGCTTGAGAAAATAAATAAAAGCAGTGGACCATCAATACCGGATACCTGCCGCCTCGTCAGGAAGTCGTAGAGGATCCGGCTATCAAAGAAACGCTCGCCAAAACTCCGGCCCTCAAGGTTGCATTTAATGAGCTGCCGACACTTTCTCCGTTCACGGGGAAAAATGTACTGTATTTTCTTCTGATCGCACGATCTTTATTCCGTTTACCGTCACCATGGTTCCGAACTACATCACCTTACCGGATATGGGTCTCGTAGACAGCATTTATGGCGTCGCGCTTCCGCAGCTGGCGGATGCGACTAGGATCTTCCTGCTGAGGCAGAGCCAGGAATGGGCTGTATCCCTGTGACCGTTCAGTATCACGAAGACTATGGAAGCCGTGTGGGATATTATCTTACGGTCAATGGAACGGATGTCATCTCCATCATGAGAGACGATATTCTCCAAGGAAGATCGCAAGCCTACTGGAAGGTCGATCAGCATACACTGCATTTCTTTGATAAGGCGACGGAAGCCAATATCGGGTATCCGGCGGAGTAGTCATGAAATATTTCATCAGTGATCTCATCGTAGGAATGAAGCATTTTGCGGAATTTGCTGACTGGATCGAGAGCAACAGGGATCCCGATCTCGGCATTGAATTTACCGCATTCACCCATGATGAAGCCTATTGGCAGGCTTTGGCGGCCAAAGTCCCACAGATGACATGCCCCTTGACCTTTCATGGGTCGCATGTGAACATCGAGGCGGCCTCGAACATCGGATCCGAAGGGAATGTATGGCTTATGGAAAGCTATAAAATGATGGCAAAGCAGACCAGCATCTGGACTATCCCTATGGAACGGCAGATATTCGGCAGATCATGCATTGGGCAGGGAAATATACCGAGGACGCGGACATCGTTATCGAGTATGAACCGCATGAAAAGCTGACACATGCGGAACTTTTGGAGGAAGTGCATGAATTGAGAAGCTGGGTGGAAGAAGGGAAAGCAATTTCGTGAAATGTATGCCTTGAAGGATAGAAGTGTATTGACAACTCTGCGAAGGGGGATTACTATAATAACAACTTACTAAAGGGAATTGTATCCCTAAAAAAACGCCATCAGAGTTTGGTAGCTCTGATGGTGTTTTGCTATTTTGGTAAACCGTTTGTTTTATAACGGTAGTGAGGATTCTTTTTTATTTCCTGTTGATAACGAATCCGGAAGTCTTGAAGGCAGAGATCATTGGCACAGCCGGCAAATTCGCTCGGGCTATTTTCCATGACGCCGTCATCCTCCCAGCCGCATTCCGGGCAGATATCAAAACTGCCGGCTTCGGGGAAGGTGTGTTTTCCACAAACAGGACATGTGTGTGGTATAGGAGTATAATTTGCTTCCAGATAATTGTAACCGGGATCTTTAGCAATCAGTTTTTTGTATTTTTTCTTGTATTCTTTGAGTGACATCCCATTAACCAAATCCACAAGATCAGGATCATTCACTTGTTCAAGGTCATAGTTCCATCCACATTGTGTACATTGCTGTGCCAACCCATAGGTGATGTCTTCCTCTGTCAGTTCTGAAAAATAGAACTTGTGACAAACAGGACATTCCATAGATTTAAATTGTTTTTTCATTTCGATATCTCCATTCAAACTACTTCTTTTTGTTGAGCTCAATCTGATGTCTATAATAAGCAATGCCCTCTTTGGGTTTGAAATAGGTAACGACTATTTTTTCTTTGATAATAACAGCGAATGTGCCGTCTTTTTTATTGAACTTAAATGTGGTTCCGTTTTTTTGCGACGAAACTGATACAGTTTTTCTTATCGATGGTATTGGCAAATTTGACGGCTTTGGCTGCATAGGCTTCTTGCGTGTCACACTTCATCTGCTCTCCATGTCGTCTGAAGTGATCATAGAGCGTCCGTTTGTTAAATGCCTTTGCCCAGGCATAGTTGATGTGCCCGCTTGTCATGCGGTGATTGCCATTGCGGGTGGTTGGATAGCGATTGCTTGCACCTTTAGTTGACATAAGATAATGCCTTCTTCCTTCTCTGACAAATCCATGGTTCGTAAAAGTAGAATGGTGTTTGCGATTTAAAACAATCAAACATTGGATTTCGCAAAGAACCATATACAATGACGCCCTTGGGGTGCAACGTTTGGAGTACCTGCTCCAGAAAGCAAAACCAGTCGTATTGCTGCCATGTTTCTTTAATGAATCCGTGTGTTCCTATGACGACATAATTTTGGTGTGGGATTGCAGATAAGAATTCCGGCAAAAGATCGTCTATGCCACATCACAGATTTGGAATGACAGGGATTCCTTGCTGACCAAAATAGTAGGTAAGGGATAGATTGTCATTCATTTGAGACTTTTGCTTTATTATGGGCATATCGGAATGAACACTGAAATCAAAACCGATAATTCCGGCAGTACGTTTAAAGAAGCGCACGTACTGCTTTGGGTTTCTGCGTACTCTTTCAAAAGTTCGGTCAGGAGAATAGAATGAGATAAATGTATCTTTTAGGATACCCCGATAGGATATGGCTTTATCGAAAGGCATGATTTTCTTTGGAACTACAGAAGCAATCATGCCAGCAGTGATGATGGGATACTCTTCTGCAGGAGTGAAATGAGCTCCTTGTACAAGGAAGGATTGAAATGCATCGGGTACTTGACGCAATGCACGTGGAAATGAATCTGTGTGAGTAAACATATCAAAAGCCTTTCATAAAATGCACTTACTAAAGAAAATTTGTATTATATTGAAAACGCTGCCATTCATGCTACAAGCCGAATTCCATTTGGTAGGCTGGAATTCAGTTATACTCAATCATAGGAATCACCGCCTTTCCGATTTAGACGAAGATAAGGAGGTAGATGGCGAAGTTGTGTCTCGGCTGCCGCCAAAGAGACTTTGGCTTTTTCACTGATTTCTTTTGCACTCATATTGGCAATTAAATAGGATGGAGCCAGCAGTTCACTGGCAAAGACATCCGCTTGCCATTCAGGATTTTCATATACCTTAGGTTTCTCCGTTACGCCATTTTCCATACGGCAAAGTGAAACTCGAATGCTACGATGCAAAAGGAAATGGCCGATTTCATGAGCAATAGTCATACGATCGCGTCCATTGCCACTGCAGGCACCAAGATAGACATCTTCTCTGATTCGGATTAGTCCTTGATCCGGGATAGTTTCGCCATGTTTGTTCCCCATTTCTTCTTCGGGAACAATTTCGTAATTATATGTCTCACCAAAAATGATGGGTAGGTATTGTTCTAAGATGCTTACAATTGGAACAGGGAGTGTAAATTCCATGGCCATTCCTGCACGGATTTTTCGTACGTAACGCCGGATCTCTTCACGAGAAATGGGATTTGATTTATACATTATGTTTATCGCCTCTTTTTAAAAAGATCTGCAGAGCCTCTAGCTCTTTATCAGAAAACGTGGGAAATTCGCGTGCAAAAGAAATGGCGGCTTCTTTTTGTGGGAAAGAAAAAGTGGTTAGGTCAAGAGTGACAGATTCTTCTGTCGCAGCGATGGCTTTTGTGAATTCAGCTCTCTGATCTGCACTGAGCTGATATAAAATGCAAATTGTGCTGTTCCATGTGGATGGCATTTTTTTCTTTCCATTCTCTACTGCTGAGAGAAAAGAGGGGGATACGTGCAGCTTCTCAGCCATGTCTTTTAGAATTTCGCCTGTGTCTATGCGCAGTTTCCTTAAAAATTTTCCAATAGGTGTGATCATTTTTCCTCCTGATTAAAAGGCAATTCGCCTTTAGTAATTATTATACACAAACAGAGTAATAAATCAACCTTATGGTTAATTGTGGCTGCAAAATGAGTTTTGTAGGGGTTGCAATAGGAATTCCATGTGCATAATAATGATGGCAAAGCAGACCAGCATCTGGACTATCATCATGGAACGGCAGATATTCGGCAGATCATGCATTGGGCAGGGAAATATACCGAGGACGCGGACATCGTTATCGAGTATGAACCGCATGAAAAGCTGACACATGCGGAACTTCTGGATGAAATGCATGAATTGAGGAGCTGGGTGGAAGAAGGGAAAGCACTTTCTTGAAATCTTATCAAATGAAAGCGCCCGAAGGCTGTAGCCTATATGCTATAGTCTTCGGGTGTTTTTGCTTGTGCTGATTTTGTTATAACTCTGCGCAATAGCAGCAGATATGACGGATATAATAAAGCGTTGCATACTTGGATTGGATGGAAGGAGAAAGTCTTTTGTAAAGAGCATGTGTGATCAGGCAGGAAGGGGAATTGCCGGCGGCCATTTCTTGGGTAAGAGTGGAGACTCTGTCAGCATGAAGACCTGTCCATTGAATGAGGGGTGGGATCGTGTCTGAGATGAAAAGGCGGATAGGGTGGGAAAGACCGGCATCCATTGCGATACAGGCAGACAAGCTGCGAAACCACTGTTGGTTTTTGCCGCAGGCATTGCATGTATCTAGAGTGATAGAAATCAGGCGTGGCAACGTGAGAGCAAACGTGTAACTTTCTGTTTGCTGGCCGTCCAGCGTCAAAAGTATCTCATCCAGGTGCTGCTGAATATCCAAAAGATCTGTTCTGGCTGCGAAGTGTGAAGCCAGTTCTTTTAAGAATAGGTGGCGTGCCTCTGGTTCAAGAATGAATGGATAATAATCGGTCTGGAGATTTTTATCGGATAGGCGGATAGAAATCATAATGACTTCACGTGTGTCAGTATTCTTCATAGCTTTGTTTTTCTTTCATGGCATAGATCATGGTGCAGTAATCTTCTGACTTTGAGGTGACGAGACAGTTGACGATGTCCATGATAAAAATGGGGCCTTTAATAGATTGGTTTTCTTTTTTGAGCGCATCCAGATAAAAGTGGACACACTCTGCCATGTTTCGTCCACATACGTAGAAAAGCATGCAGATCCATTCGCCGTTGGGAATGAATTGAATTTCTTCTTTCCTATGTTTTTCTGGATGATCAATTTTTAAAAAGTAGGTTACTTGCGTGAAGTTTTTCTTGGAAACGTCATCAGAGGTAAAAAGTGCCTGTAATAGATAATGCGGCCATTTTTCATCAGCAAATCCTTCCAGAAAAAGTTGATTGGCTATATTGGATTCAGAGGACTCAAATTGATGATTGATCTTGGCTTTCTTTGAGGTAATGATAAACCACTCCGGCAGGTAGAGATCGAATAAAGTTTCTGGTGCGTGGCGCTTTGAAAGCTGGTAGTAGTAGCGAAGGTTGCTGATGGTATTGAGAATAGCGGTGGTTTCCTGCTTGTGGCTTTTCAGCGTTTGGGAGATTTCATCATATTTGTTTATCGTTACTTCATGGCGCTCTGCCAAAATGAATTCTCGGATTTCTTTGAGCGGAATGCATGCGTTCTTTCCAAACAAAATGCGTGTGAGTATCAGCGACTGTTCGGGCAGGTAATAACGATAATGATTTTCTCCGATATAAGCAGGCTTTAGCAGCCCGATCGCATCATAGTGTTTCAGCGTATCAATGGATGTGTGTGTTAATTCACTGAATTTGCGAATGGTTAGATATTTTTTTGCGTTTTCCATGATTATCTTAGCTTTCAATTGACTTGTGGGTTACCCATAGCTTTATAATACCATAATAGAATGCAATGCGTAGCATGATTATTTTATGAGGAAATACAAATGAATTGGAAACGATATGCACAAATTTGTCTCATGGGAGCAGCATTTCTGATTGGCGGATGTGGTATGGGAAACCAGGAAGAGCCTGCTTCGTCTGCCGCAGCAATCAGGCAGGAACAGGCATTTCCTGTGGTGGTAGAGAACTATGATAGTCAGGGGAACGGAGTCGCTACGACGTATGAAAAGCCCCCGCAGAAGATCATTGCCCTATGGCAGAATTCAGTCGAGACATTGCTGGAGTTGGGAGCGAAAGATCGGATTGTGGCTGTATCAGGAGTTGATGATGTTCGGCATCTGACTGAAGAAAATCAAAAGATCTATCCGACACTGCCGCTAATGACGAAGTATACGCTGAATCAGGAAACGGCATTGACGCTGCATCCGGATTTTATCTTAGGCTGGCTTTTCGATTTCACCGGAAGAGCCAATTCTATCGGGACGTGGAATTTCTGGCATGAGCGCCATGTGCCTGTGTATATGACCATGATGAATAATGCAGAATTTTTAAAGAAGCATGTCATAGAAGATGAATTGAAGTACATTGAAGATGTCGGAAAAATTATCGGGAACAGCACAAAGGCAACAGAGATCTGTGAGGATATTCAAAATAGGCTGAAAACCTATGCGGATTACGGTGCCAGACAGAATACACACCCGAAGGTACTGCTCATAGGCAGTCTTGCGAAGGATCTGCATGTGTATACGCCGCGCACACTGCCAGGAGATATTGTGACTCGCTTGGGCGGTCATGTCTTGGGAAAAGAGGTCGAGAGTGTCGGAAATACAGAAATCATGAGTCTGGAAACAGCAGTTGCGGAGAATCCGGATATTATTTTTATTCAGTCTAAGCCGGAAATCGATGATGAAACATTGGCGTCTGTGTACACTCATCCTGCCTTGCAGGAGATCAGCGCTGTCAAAAATAAAAGGGTATATGCGATACCCTTTTATACGATCCGCTGTCCGGCGGTTCGTGTGAGGGATGCGATAGAAATCTTTGCGAGGGGATTGTATCCAAAACATTTTAATTAAACGCCCCAAATATATTGACATGTGGGTAACCCACTACTTTATAATACGATTATCAATTGTTAAGAACGCATGAGTCATTTTGTCCAAATCGTGAGAATCAAGAGAAGCCAAAAACAATAATCACGAGGGATCAAATGAGAGTGCAGACGTTTCTTATCAGAATTCATATAAGGAGAGAGATTATGAACAAAAAACGAGCAGCATGGCTGGTAGCCGCATTGATGACAGCAAACGGAATTTCGGGTGGGGTACTGGCAGCGGGCAATCAGCTCGATGAAGTGATCGTCACAGCTGATCGCTATGATGCAGATACTGCGCAGCTGGCACCGGTCGCATTCGGCATGGTAGGTACGAAGCAGAATGTGGGGACACTGGGCAGCCAGGATGTACTGGATACACCGTTTGAACAGATGACATTTACCAAGAAGGCGATGGAAACCTTTTCCCAGCCGCAGAGAAGTGTGATGGATGTGCTGTCTTTGTCTCCATCCGTTCGCGTCACACACGGGTCTACGGATACAAACCTGTATATTCGCGGTTTTTCGGCAGGTAGCGGTAGCTGGAGCATGAATGGGATACCGAGCATGAGCCATCAGATGACCATGCCGACCAATTATATGGATCGTGTCGAAGTACTGGCAGGGCCAAATATTGGGGTCAATGGGATCGGCATTTTTATGGCAGGCTCTGTCGGCGGGACTATCGGTGTTACGACGAAAAAAGCACAGGAAAAGCCAATGCTGAATGCGGGTCTTTCCTGGTCTAGTGATTCCTACTATACGCAGACGGTCGATGTGGGTAAACGTTTTGGTAAAGATGGTGCCTGGGGCGTGCGCATCAATGCGCTGAATGCGACAGGGGGTCTCGCTGTAGATGGCACCAGAGATTACAAGAGAGATATTGCAGTTAACATCGATCATCTCGCTGAACGCAGCAAGACCAATATTTTCTTCAGCTACGACTATGACAACCAGTATGGTCGGTCCAATACCATTGGCCTAGGCAGCTTGAGCGGTCTTCCAAAGGTACCGAATAATAAAAAGAATCTTTCTCCGCACTGGTCCAATGATAAATATGAAAACACCACTTTTATTTTGAATCATGAGCAGTATTTGTCAGATGATCTGACTTGGTTTGGCAATTTTGGCTGGCGCTGGGAGGATTATTCCAGCTGGTTGCAACAGTGGTCTGGTCGTCAATTGATTGATTTTGATGGGAATTACAAAGGTACCTATACACAGATGCCGGTTTTCCATCACTACACGTATGCCAATACCGGATTCAAAGGAAAATTCAATGTAGGGCAGTGGAAAAATGAATGGGCAGCCATGTTTGACTGGACGAAATTCACAAGAGAAAAAGATACCAATGTAAGTGCGGCTAATAGGTATAATATTACCGGAAACATTTACAGCGGAACATCTTCTGCTCGTCCGAATGTAGTATGGGATGCCATCAACCCCAGCCAGTCGGATATCATGAGTGGTTGGACTTTGGTGAATACACTGAGTTCTCCGGATGACAGACTGCACTTTACTTTTGGTTATCATGGGCATGAAGTCAAGGAAGATGATCAGAAGGGGCATGTGGTCAAGTCCAGCGCGACCGCTCCGATTTTGGGCTTGAATTACAAGATCACGCCCAATGTGGCTGTATATGCCAGCCATACCGAAAACTTTGTACAGGGCAATACAGTGGGATCGAGTTATAGCAATAGAAATGAAATCCTTCCACCGTCTAAAACAAAACAGAACGAATTTGGTTTCAAGTACAAAAATGGAGATACGTTAAGCACATTAAGCTTCTTCGAGATCAAAAAAGCCAATGGCATCGCAGTACCGAATGGAGATGGCACTGAAGCGTATAAACTGGATGGGGAACAGAGAAATCGTGGTATCGAGTATTCTGTATCGGGAGATGCAGGCAGAAAGCTGAGCTATATCGCCGGTATTTCCTATCTGGATTCCAAACAAAGACGAAGTATGGCCTGAATGACGGCAGACGCGTAGATGCGATGCCGAAGTGGTCGGCTGACCTGGCGCTGATGTACAAGCCGACAGATGCGCTTCAGGTGACAGGACGTCTGACCTATACCGGCGCTGCATTGATCAGAAATACAAATAGCTATGATGGTAAAGGCGGATCGATTTCGATTGGCGGACAGACGCTGGTGGATCTGGGGGTTTCTTGGGATACCCATTTCGGAAAACAGCCGGTGACACTTTCGGCGTGGTGCTACAATCTCTTTGATAAAGACTACTGGTATGCAGCCGGTGGAAATAATATCGGCCTCGGTGCACCAAGGACATATGCGATCTCTGCGCAGTTCAAGTTCTAAGGAAATGTTGATCGCAGCTGATTTCATTCCGCTTCCAATATTTCCGTAAAGATTAACCAAAATATGTTAAAATACTCTCAATGGATAACTAATCTGCAATTATCTATTGAGAGTTTTTTATAAGAAAGGGGTCACCAACATGGAGTCCATCTCAGTAGGAGTTGATATCGGTTCCGCTGCCATCAAAGTGGTCGTGCTTTCTGGGCGGGGGCAGCTGATGCACTCTGCGTATGTGCCGCATCATTATCGCGTGCGGGAAACGCTCCGAATACTGTGGCGGCAGCTGATGGCGAAAGTGTGCGAGGGGGCATTGCATCTGGCTTTTACGGGGAAGGGGGCGGCAGAGTTCTCTTCGGCACTGCAGATCCCTTTCGTGGATGAAGTGCAGGCAGAGACAGAGGCCTTGCGGAGGTTTCACCCCGAGGTCGATGTGGCTGTTTCTCTGGGTGGGGAAGATGCGCGGATGATGTATTTCGAGAGAAATGGCGAGATGGATCTCAGAACAAATCGGAAATGTGCAGGTGGGACGGGAACGTTTCTGGCACATATGGCGGCGTTCTTCGGTGTGGATATCCAGGCGTTGAATGCGCTGGCAGAAAATGGGATACATCTCTATCCCATTGCCTCCCGGTGCGGGGTCTATGCGAAAACTGATATTCAGGCGCTGATGAATCAGGGCGTCGGTAAAGCGGATTTGGCAGCATCTATTTTCCAGGCGGTGGTGAATCAGGTGCTTTCTGATCTGGCCAAAGGGCGGCTGATACAGGGGAAGCTGGCGCTTCTGGGCGGACCGCTCACTTTCATGCCGGCGCTTCGCCGTAGATTCTTGCAGACGATCGGAATCTCTTCGGCAGATGTCCTTCCTGTCACGCACGGGGAGCTTTATTGTGCTTGGGGAGCGGCTTTGCTGGGTCGGGAAGCTGCTCCGATTGCATGGCAGGATGTGAAAAGACTGCTGGATCAGGATCATTTACAAGAAGTGGCGGCCGAACGACTGGAACCACTCTTTCCAGATATGGCAGCGTATGACAGCTTTCGATGCTATTATCAACGTTTCCGACTTCCCCGAAGGCCGATGCCGCAGCCGCCCGCTAGATTGTGGCTGGGGATGGATGCAGGCTCTACGACGATCAAGCTGGTTCTCGTGGATGAAGAGGGACGGATTTGTTATGAGGATTACAGGAAAAATGAGGCCGACGCACTTGAGACGGCCAAGACGATGCTTCTTGCTATGTATAAAGCACTGCCTGCGGGCATTTCCATCGCCGCATCCGGCATCACCGGATATGGAGAGGCGTTTTTGAAACAGGCTTTTCAGCTCGATACCGGAGAAGTGGAAACCGTCGCACATTTACAGGGAGCCCGTTTCTTCTGCCCGGAGGTTACAGATCTATTGGATATCGGCGGACAGGATATGAAGTATATCCGCGTCAGAAAGGGGAGCATTCAGAAAATCGTTTTGAATGGTTCCTGCGCTTCCGGCTGCGGCTTGTTTTTGGAAACCTTTGCTGAGTCCATGGGACTCTCAATGGATGAATTTGTGAAGAAGGCGGTGCACGCCCCATATTGTCTGGATCTGGGGCATCATTGCACCGTATTGATGAATGGCAAGGTACATCAGGTGCAAAATGAAAACGTGGACACAGGCGGGCTGATATCCGGACTTTGTCTTTCTGTCGTGAAGAATGCACTGTATCGGGTGATGCGCTTGGACTCGATAGAGGAACTGGGGTCGCATATCGTGGTAGAGGGAGGAACCTTTCAGAATGATGCTGTTCTGCGTGCCTTTGAGACACTGGTCGGTCATCCGGTCGTTCGTCCGAATGGGTCCGGCATCATGGGGGCTTATGGGATGGCGCTCTTGACGAAGAAAAGGATGCCGGAGGCTACACGGTCGAAGATGCTTTCTGCGGATGAAATACGAAAACTGAGTGTCAGAGAGGAGTCAAGCCGGTGCCCGGGGTGCGGGAATCACTGTCTCTTGCAGAAAAAAACCTTTTCTAATGGACATTGCTTTATTGTAGGAAATCGATGCTCTTATGGTGAACGGCTGCTGGCGAAAGAGCATTTTGTTTCTCGGAAGGTGCCAAATCTCTATGAGTGGGAAAAGAACCAGTTGCTGCAGTCATCGAAGGTAAACCCGTCAGCTGAAAAAACAATGGGTATTCCGGCGGTGCTGGGGCGATGGGAAGATATGATTTACTGGAAGGCCTTTTGGCAGACGCTTGGGTATCGCGTCATTCTCTCTGCTTTTGATGCAGCATCACTCGGAAAGAGTACCGTGACCATACCGCATGGGATTTACTGCTATCCCTGCAGGCTGGCCCACGGACATCTGATGTACTTTTTGGAACAATGTAAGCTCGATGGTATCTGGATGCCTGTGATAAGCGGGGGAAAAGAAGAGCCGGATATTGATGAAGCGACACATGCAGCCTATGGGGATGTATTGGCAGAGCAGATGAAGGAGCAGATTTCTGCAGCCGGCATTCCATTCTATCACCCGCAGATCTCTTTTTGTGACCATCAGTCGTTGCTTGCTTTCATGAGGGAGAATCTTCCGCAGGTGACGCCGCATGCTTTGAGGCGCGCCACGACGGCAGCAGAGAAGGCACAGCGTAGCTATAAGGCGCGTTTGGGAAAGAAAACAAGGGATGTCCTGGAATGGATCGAAAGGGAAAAGAAAAACGCCTTGGTACTGGTCGGACGAAGCTATCAGCTGGATCCCGAGATCAATAAGGGTATACCTGCTGTCATGGCAGGACTGGGCATCCCTGTGTTGTCTGCAGAGGGATTGTACTTACTGCAAAATGAGGGACATGATACGCCTACTTTCCGGGAGAAAGCTTTATTTACTGCGGAAATGGTCTGTACAAATCCTTATCTGCATTTTGTACAGCTGCAGTCGACCAGTTGCGGCTGGGATATGACGACGATAGATGCGCTGCAGGAAAGGCTGGAACGGGCAGGGAAGCGCTATACTATGATCTCACTGGATCAGGGAGTCAGTACGGGAGCGTTACAGATACGCATCCGATCATTGATGGCAGAAATTCAGGAAAAGCAGAGTCGTCTTTACTAATAAAACGAAAAAGTATGGATTTGATCTTCCTGTGAATGCAGTGGCTGTTCTTATGCAGAACGTTGCAAGAAAACACCTCATAACAGACGGATCAGCCTGAATCG
>OLGL01002358.1_pt1 | contig 14893 bp, 10 predicted proteins | sample 1605041 | NCBI WGS metagenome assembly OLGL01 (sample SAMEA3888905, study PRJEB22519) | human gut metagenome | biome: human gut; feature: human-associated habitat; material: faeces | place: Denmark | collected 2010 | reverse complement strand
CCATTGCCTTAAATCCTTCCGGAATGCAAGCCATAGAATCCGAAAAACGAAGAACTTTTCTTACTGCATAAAAAACAATTGTAATTACCATTGCAAAGAAACTTCCAAGCATCAATCCAACCGATGCATCACTTCCGGAGAAAGCCTCTACAAAGCCTGTTCCTGAGAAGAACCCACCAGAATAAATCATACCAATGACACAGCATACAATAAGTGACAGAATCGGGAATACAAGATCGATTACTTTTCCTTTATTGTAAATCGCATTTTCGGATGTATTTTCAAATGGTCTGTCTCCTGTTGTAAAAAGATCCCCTTCAATCGCATTTTTCTCATGCGCCTTCATCGGGCCATAATCTTCTTTTGCAAGAACCAGTGTTACCATCATTATAATTGTAAGAATTGCATAATAGTTATATGGGATTGCACGAATAAAAATTGAAAATCCATCCTCCCCTTTAACAAATCCTGTTACTGCTGCTGCCCAGGAAGAAATCGGTGCAATAATGCAGATTGGCGCTGCTGTAGCATCGATCAGATATGCAAGTTTCGCACGGGATACATTGTGGCTGTCTGTTACAGGACGCATAACGCTCCCAACTGTAAGGCAGTTAAAATAATCATCAATAAAAATCAGCACTCCAAGTACGATTGTTGCAAGCTGTGCACCCGCTCTTGTCTTGATATGCTCTTTCGCCCAGCGTCCGAATGCTGCGGAACCACCGGCTTTATTCATCATACATACCATAACACCAAGAATTACCAGAAATACTAGAATACCCATATTGTAAGAATCTGTAAGTACTCCCACTACTCCATCCTGAAATACATGTAAAATCGTAGCTTCCGGTTTAAATCCTGACCAAAATACACCTCCGATTAAAATTCCAACGAATAAGGAGCTATAAACTTCCTTTGTAATAAGTGCCAGTACGATTGCAACGACCGGCGGCACCAGAGACCAGATTGTTGCATAGAGCTGAGGTACATACTCGGCAGATGTATCTGCGGCAAATACTGTTGTTGAACTACAACACAGAATGAGCAGAGACATCAGAAACACATACCCCATTTTTCTTTTGTTTCTCATTTCCTTTTTTTCCTTTCCTGTAAACTTATGTTTGTTAAGTTTGTGTGTAAGCATAGTGGGTTTTGCCTGGGATTCTCTAAACGCAAAAAATGCCATAGGCACTCTCTGCTGGTGAGTCACCCATGGCATAATAATTCTAGCGTCATCGATAGCTCTCCACACCTGTGACAGTCCGGCGTATCTTCTACATCCGGCCCAGGAATCATATCTGGGAATATCATTCCTTCGGCGGCTTCTCCTTTCTCTCACTGACAGTCTTCCCAAGACTCTCGTCAGCGGGTACTCATATCACCGCGCCTCTATCAAACGTTACTATATTATCACATTCTATTTAAAAAAGCTAGACTTATTTTATAATAGTTTTCATTTTTATATTTCTACATTTTTATTAAACTTCTATTAAATAAAGTAATAGCTGTCAATACTCTCATATCAACAGCTATCACTTGCGTTTCCTCCTGTACTTTCTAAACAATTATTGGAAACTCCTATTCCTTAACTTTATCTTACCATATCGTTATCATTAAAGATACTTAAAGTTATATATTTCCCATAAACAAAATAGCTGCTTCCCCCACTCAGAGAAACAGCTACTATAATCACTGAAAGATGATTCATCTAAAATCTGATTTTTTAGTTGTTAGAATAGAATGAACCCATATAACGGATATATTCATCATCTGTTTTATTTGCCTGCCAATTATGAACATTTGCTTTATTGTGCTCACCTGCAATAACAGAAAGAGATTTGCCAAGATTGTCAAATGCTTCCTCTACACAAGCTTCCGGTGTCATAGCTGTCTTCATAACAGCTTCTCCTGCTGGACCGCCTGGAAGATTGCTTAACAAACTTGGTGTAATTGTTGTTCCTAACGTAATAACCTCAACGTCTACATTTGTACTCTCACACTCTGCTGCCACAGCTTCTGTCAGTTTCTTAATGTAAGATTTTCCTGCACCATACTGTGCGTTATATGGTGAACTACTGATTGCTGTCAAAGAAGACACATTGATTACAGCTCCACGATCCTGCTTTGCAAAGATTCCCATGTAATGATAGAAACATTTCAAGAATGTCATAACATTAACATTGATCATCTGTTCATGCTTCTCCCACGGAGTATCCTGCAATTTTCCAAATGTATGGAAACATGCAACATAACTCATGAATCCCATATCAAGGTCTTTTGTTGCTTCAAAAATCTTGTCAGTACAGTCGGACTGTGCAAAATCTGCACGGATAACCATGTGATCCACACCATATGTTTCGCTGATACTCTTTCCAAGCTCCTGAAGTTTTTCTTCTCTTCTTCCTACCAGGACAACACTCATTCCCTCAGATGCGATTTTCTCTGCAAATGCTTTTCCAACTCCTTCTGTTGCTCCAAGGATGATACCCCACTCACCGTATTTTTCTCTTAAGTTCATTGTTTTTTCCTCCTAATTTTTCCGATTCACGACTAAAACATAATATAACACACCTCAAGGAAAATAACAATATGATTTTGATATATTTTTAACAAGCTATACTGATCTGTTAGCTTACCTTATAACTTCTTTTACAGAGTGATGTATTCTATTCATTATTACTTGAAAAGATATCCGCCACCTCACTGATTATAATAAATGTTGTGAAGTTCAATCAACTTTCAGCATCCGATACCCCACGCCAATGTGTGTTTGGATATATTGTGGAGAGTTTGGTTCTTTCTCGATTTTTTTACGAAGTGTTGCCATAAACACACGAAGGGAAGCAATATCATTATTCCAACTACTTCCCCAAATGCTTTGCGTAAGGAAAGTATGGGTCAGAACTTTTCCTATATTTCTTGTCAACAGGCAAAGCAACTTATATTCAATAGGTGTTAAATGCAACTCTTCTTCATTCAAATAAGCACAACCTGCAGCATAATCTACACGAAGTTTTCCGTTTACAAAAACAACCGCTTCGGCAGGGGATACTTTTTGCATCATCGATAACCTTCTTTGCGTGACTCGTAGTCTGGCAAGCAGTTCCTCAACAGAAAATGGCTTTGTTAAATAATCATCTGCGCCAGCATCCAACGCATCAATTTTATCGGTATCTTCACTGCGAGCACTGATTACGATAATTGGCATATTTGACCAAGTACGGATTTTTTTAATAATCTCAACACCGTCTATATCAGGAAGTCCTAAATCAAGTAAAACAATGTCAGGATTGTGTGAAGATGTTTCTAAAATTGCCGATTGACCATCGGGTGCCGTCAGATATCGGTATTCGTGCGTTTTTAAGGTTGTTGTAATTAAATTTCTGACAGATGTGTCATCTTCTACAACTAATATTAGTGACTTATTCATATACTTTGACCTCCCCTGCCGGTAATGTAAATGTAAATACTGTTCCGTGCGGCAGATTATCTGAAACAGTAAGTTCTCCGCCGTGGGCGTTAATAATGGACTTGCACAAAGATAATCCAAGTCCTAAACTTCGGCGGCTGTCTGCAATTTGATTTGCACCGCTATAGAACATGTCGAATATCCGTGGCTTTATTTCGTCAGCAATTCCGTTTCCGTCATCCGATATAGATACGATTGCTTGTTTTCCCCGCTTTTCTGTCCGAATAACAATATGAGAGTTTTTAGGTGTATATTTGATAGCATTATCAACAATATTGATGATTACCTGAACAATAAGCTTTGCATCCATTTTTGCAAGAAGAAATTCTTCTTTGCTTTCAACGGAAATATGATGTTCTTCACTCTTTCGGTTAATATGATGTAACGCTTCTGTGATCACGTCATCCATCAAATCTTCCGTTATACGGAGATTCAACCGTCCTTCTTCAATCCGGGTTACAGCCAGCAAGTTTTCTACAAGGTTAATCAGCCACATGGAATCATCATAAATATCCATGTACAGCTGCTTTTTTGTATCATTATCAAAGAAATCACCGTTGGACAAAAGATTGCTGGCATTACCGGAAATGGATGTCAGCGGTGTCCTCAAATCATGTGAAATAGCACGCAGCAGGTTCGCTCGCAACTGTTCATTTTTTGCAAGAATGGCCGCCTCCTGTTTCTCACGGGCATTTTTCTCATTTTCCAAAGCCAGGGCACATTCTCCGAGAATGGATAGTAGAATACTGTTCTCAAATGGATCAAGAGGTATTCCCCCCATCACGATTCCAATAACTCCATATACCATACTGCTGCTGCGAACAGCAAGGTACAGGCATTTTGCATTGGAAAGCGTTCCTGTTGTAGCTCCGGCACGTTTATTGTTTTTCAATACCCAGCCGGCAACGGCCTTTTCATTTTCGGAAATACACGATTCCAAATTTTCTTCAGTTACAGAAAAAATGTGCGGCGTATCCAACACTTCTCCATCAGCTAAATAAAAAACGATATCTTTTCTCAAGAGTTTAATGAGCTGATTTGAAGTTGCAGATACAATTTCATTTTTATCTTTTGCCTGTTGCAATAGCTGGTTTGTATCAAATAACACTTTGGTACGGTAAGCAGATTGTGCCGCCTGTTTTGCTTGGTTTTTAATCCGTATAGCAAGAGAACCGGTTAAAAATGCCGCCAACAACATGATAATAAAGGTAACAGGATAACCCTGATCATACGCCTGCAAGGTAAATTGAGGTTCCGTAAACAGGAAATTAAAGACCAAAACACTTACAATCGAGGAAATTAGGCTGTATATCTGATGTTTCGTGATGACAGCGGTGACAAGAACACCTAAAACAAAAACAGTAATGATATTTGCTTCGTCAAATCCAAATTTCTGGAAAATCATTCCGACTAAACTGGATAAAATCAGAATCGCAGTAGATTTTAATGTATCAGTGAAAGAGAATACGATATGATTCTTTTTCCTGCCCTCTCTTAACTGATACACTGCCGCATTAGAAACCGTATCCGGAATAATATGCACATCCAGGTTAGGGGCATAATCAATCAATTTTTCTGTCAGGGTCGGTTTGCTGAGCAAATGCCGTTTTGTAGCAGAACTACGTCCGATCACAATCTTTGACACACCGGACAAACGAGTAAATTCTGCAATCTGAAACGGAACGTCTTCTCCGTAAACTGTTTCTATTTTTGCCCCAAGCTGCTCAGCAAGACAAATATTTGAACGCAGGCGTTTTACATTTTCCTCGCTCATCACCAAAAAATCTGGGGTTTCTACAAATAGAGCCGTAAACTCCCCTTTAAAAGCAGAAGCCATTTTTGCGGCGGTACGGATAATTTTCGCATTGGATGGAGAAGAAGATAGACATACAAGAATATGTTCGCCTGTGTGATAATCTCCATGATTTTTTATGCGGGTATTTTCTGTGAGGATATTCACCCGGTCCGCACATCGCCGCAGTGAAATCTCCCGGAGAGCTGTCAAATTTTCTATTGTAAAAAAATTTTCTACTGCCTGTTTTTCCTGTGTCTGTCTGTATACATTTCCTGTATTCAAACGGTTGATCAAATCCTGTGGTTCAATATCTATTAATTCAACCTGATCTGCATTATCAAAAATAGAATCCGGGATGCGTTCCCGTACAACAATTTCCGTAATGGATGCAACTGTATCACAAAGGCTTTCAATATGCTGAACATTGACAGTCGTATAGACATCAATCCCTGCATTCAAAAGTTCCTTAATGTCCTGATACCGTTTTGCATGACGGCATCCTTCGGCATTCGTATGCGCAAGTTCATCTACAAGGATAAGCTGTGGTTTTCTTTTCAGTGCCATGTCAATGTCGAATTCGTTCCGTATCATACCATTATAGAGAACTTCTCTTGTAGGAAGAACTTCTAAGCCATTCAAAAGAGCTGCTGTTTTGGGATGTGCGTGGGGTTCTACATAACCGGCTACCACGTCAATTCCCTGCTGTTTTTCCATATGAGCTGCTTCTAACATGGCGTAGGTTTTACCCACACCAGCTGCATATCCGAAAAAGATTTTCAAATGTCCTTTATTACGGTTTTCTTCATCCGCTTGAATTTCCTTTAATAACTGATCCGGATTGTGTCTGCTTTCACTCATACGGTCATCTCCTTGTACAAAAACATTATATAGAATAATACGTAAATTTCAGAAAAGCATTTTAGCACTGACATTAAAATCGCATAAAGATTATACCACCTTTTCTTCTTTTTTTCCATTCGGGCGTGTAACCGAAAGCAGAAAACGCTCCGAAAAATCACGCAATTTTTCGACAAATAGACCCTTCATACAATTAATGTCATTTTGCCATATCACTCTCGCTGGTTTCTCAATCGTGTTGATGGGATGTACCGCAATGTCTATAGAGCCTGGAGTAATGACACTTTGCTTTATTTGAAAGGATAAGGAACAATACTCATCTTTCAAAATATCATTGGAATTTTCTATGATAAAGCCAAAATCAAGTTTATTATTTTCCAGCCCATTTATTATTTCACTTACAGAACCGTAGAACAGATTCAGCTCATAGTTTGGGTATTCGCTTGAAAATTGTTCTAATAGATCTGCAATAGAATCTATGATTGCAGGTGTTTCAAATCCAATCCTGAGCTTAGAATCTGAAATAAGTTTTTGGGATTGATTTTCCTTGAGAAATTTATCCAGCTTTTCCATAAGAAAATAACCATAAATAAATGCTACCAATACCACTATAAGTAAAACAAAGTCTTTCATATCACCAACTTCTTTCAAAAATTAAATATGAAAACATTTTTGAATATGTTTCGTCTCCCCAAGAACAAGCATGGTACTACCCTTTAACAACTGCGTATCGGAACTTATTTTCAAATTCATAATATCATTTGTTTTCAGCGCCATAATATTGATGTCATATTTTTTTCGTATATCCAACTGACCGATTGTTTTTCCTATCCATTCTCCCGGTATAGATATTTCAAAAATTGCATGTTCTTCATCTAGTTCTATGTAATCGAAAATATGATCAGCACTATAACGGATTGCAACCCAATCGGCAAGCTGCCTTTCGGGATAAACAATTTCATCTGCGCCGTTTCGTAAAAGAAATTTTGCATGAACATCACGAGCGGCACGAGACACCACCATTCTTGCACCGAGTTCCTTCAAAAGGCACGTTACTTCCAATGAACTCTGAAAGTTATCTCCGATAGCCACAATACAAACATCAAAATTTCCAACACCAAGCGAACTTAAAAAATCCTCATTAGTCGCATCCCCAATCTGAGCGTTAGTTACAAAGGGAAGTACAGCATCAACTCGAGTATCTTCTTTATCTACCGCCATCACTTGATGATGCAATTCATCTAATTTTATAGCAATGTGCCGTCCGAATCTTCCCAGACCGATAAGTAATATTGATTTCATTTTTTTATTCTCCTTAACCTACTGTAATTTTTTCCTGAGGATATTTTGAACCGTTAGGCTTTTTTTCAGAAATGGTAGCAAAAATCAAGGTCAATCCTCCCACTCTGCCAAAAAACATCAGGCAAATCAAGATTATATGGGAAACAAGCCCCAGGTCAGGAGTTATTCCCAACGATAACCCTACCGTCCCGATTGCCGACGCCGTCTCAAACAAAGCGGTCATAAGTGGAATATCTTCTGTTCTGCAAATTACCATTCCTCCGACAAGGAATAAAACGATATACATCAAAAAAATCGTAGCTGCATTTCTGATAGTGCCATCCGGAATTTGTCTGCCGAAAAAATGGGTGTGTTCCTTTTTTCTAAATACAGATAATGCCGATGAAACGAGAACTGCAAGAGTTGTCGTTTTCATACCACCTGCAGTGGATCCAGGCGAGCCACCGATGAGCATCAGCACAATGATAAGCATTTGCCCAACTTCACTGAGTAAAGTCAAATCTGCCGTATTGAATCCTGCTGTTCTCGGCGTAACGGATTGAAACAAAGAAACCCATACTCTTTCTGTAAGAGGCACATTTGAAAACTCAAAATAAAAAAAGTAAAGAGCCGGTAAGAATATCAATATTCCTGTTACCATAAAAATCACCTTGCTTTGCATCCGGTATTTTTTAAAATGCCATTTACGATTCTTTATATCCTCCCAGGTAAGGAATCCAATACCTCCTGCAATAATCAGCATCATAATTACAAGATTTACAATCGGCTGTACAGAATAAGAGGTCAACGAGGAAAAAGGGGTTCTTATACCGATTAGATCAAATCCTGCATTGCAAAAAGCAGAAATAGAATGGAACAGTGAATACCATATTCCTTTCCAAAACCCAAAGTCCCTGCAAAAAACAGGGGCTAAAAGAACCGCACCAATGATTTCGATAAGAATAGTAGTCCGAATAATAAATTGCGTTCTCCGCACAATACCACCCACCGTTGGAGCCGAAATTGCCTCTTGCATGGTACTTCGCTGCATCAACCCGATTTTGCGTCCGGAAACAACAGCAATCGCAATAGCAATCGTAATAATTCCCATACCTCCGATTTGAATCAGCAGTAAAATAACTCCTTGGCCAAATAAAGACCAGTAGGTTGCCGTATCATTAACAACCAGTCCCGTCACACAAACCGCAGAAGTTGCGGTAAACAAAGCATCCAAAAAGGAGGTACACTGACCGCTTTTTGTAGCAATCGGCAGCATCAAAAACAGACTGCCTAAGAGAATCGCGGATAAAAACCCTAAACTAATCACTTGAAATGATGTTATATGTCGATGCCTTGATCTGTTTGTCTGTTGCATAACTATATCCCCATAATTTTAATTTCTTTTTTATATTTTCTTTATTCTATCTTTATTTGTATTAAATGGGCATAAGTAAGTTTGTTTTGAAATTAAGATTGTGTAAAGATGAGCAGAAGTCTGAAATCTTTTGCTCATCTTTTGAGAGGGGAGATATGCTGATCAAGTCCGCTGTCGGAACAGGTCACAAGTTCAACCGGAATGGCTGTTTCCTCCATATCGGGATTTGCCTTACGAAACATCTGCACCCGGCTCGTGGTTCTCTGATGAACACATTTCTTTCTTCATTTCCATTTTTTATTTTCTCCTTTGCCTTTGAATAAAAGAAAAGGACACTCATCTTCCAGAAGTTCTGAAAACAAGTGTCCTTTCGGTTTTTCTTGCCCTGTTTGCCTGTTGGTGTGAAACTCATATACCTCGCAAAGTGCCTGAATCTGAGAATTTCATAGAAATTCTCAGATCGCGTACATTCGTCAAATTCCGCATAAACACTGGCTTTACAGCCAGTTGTTTCTTCGGAACTCTCCTCATTGTCTTCGCGGAAATTAAGGACTTCTACGAATTCACCCGATGTAGACAACACACGACTTCGACATGCACGGTCTCGCAGAATTGATCCACCGCCGTCATCTTCTCCACGCGATATCCCGCCAGCTGCATCATCTCCAAATCACGTGCCAGACTGGTCATCTTACAGGAAATATATACAATCTTATCCACCCCATAATTCAAGATCTTCGGGAGTGCCTTCGGGTGAATTCCGTCTCTCGGCGGATCCAGTACGATCACATCCGGCTTCTCTTCAATCTCATCAAGTACCTTAAACACATCTCCGGCAATAAATCTGCAGTTGAAAAGTCCGTTTCGGACAGCATTTTCTTTTGCTGCCTCGACTGCTTCTTCAATAATCTCGACACCGATCACTTTCTTCGCAACCGGAGCAAGCACCTGACCGATTGTTCCTGTTCCGCTGAACAGATCGAATACAACCTGATTATCAATATCTCCAATGTATTCTCTTACAGTCTCGTACAGCACTTCTGCACCTTTTGAGTTTGGCTGGAAGAAGGAAAATGGTGTAATCTTGAATTCCAGTCCGAGAAGCTTCTCATAAAAGAAGTCCTGTCCATAAAGAATTCTTGTCTCATCACTCTTCACGACATCAGACAGGGAGTCATTCAATATATGAAGGATTCCAACAATCTTTCCTTCTAATTCTAATGCCAGAAGTTCTTCTACTAATGGAGTTAAGTCATATTCTTCCTGCGTTGTCGTTACAAGATTCACAAGAATCTCGCCTGTTGTATCGCCTCGTCTTAAAAGAAGATGGCGGAGATAACCGACATGCTGCATTTTCTTGTAATAACTTACATTTCTTTCTTTGAAATAATTCAGCACACAAAGGAGAATCTTATCCATATCTTCATGGACAAGCTGACAGTCTCCTGCTGTCAGTACATCATAAGTACTTCCTTTTTTATGAAGACCGAGAGATAACGGACCGTCTTTGAATTCATCTCCAAAAGAAAATTCCATTTTATTACGGTAATGGAATTCCTTCGGACTGTGCTTCACACCTTCAAAAACATATTCACCTTTTACTACCGGATCCATGATTCTGCGGATCTGTCCTTCTTTCATCTTCACCTGTTCTTCGTATGGCATCGTCTGATACATACAGCCACCACAGGCAGGAAAGATACTACAGACCGGCTCTCTTGTCTCTAATGGAGATTTCTCCAACACTTCAAGAAGTCTTCCTTCTGCATTTCCTCTTTTAAATTTATTTATCATAAAACGGATCTTCTGTCCCGGAATCCCATTTTTCACAGTAACATACTGTTCTTCCTCCGGAACAAATACAATCCCCTTGTTTGGGAAATCTACACGTTCAATAATACCCTCGTAGATCTGACCTTTTTTCATCCTAATCTCCTATCAATTCTAATCTATTTTAACAGAAAAACAGACAGGATGGTTTCTTCTCTCACCCTGTCTGCACTTTTGCAATTCACTCAAGAATTATACCTGATCATCCTCGCTGAAGTAATCATCAAAATCGTCATCAAAATCATCTTCAAAATCATCAAGATAATCCGGTGATACGAAACGATATACTGCATAAGCGATTGCAGCTACTGCTGCTACTGCTCCGATGATAGCCAGTGTCCAGATTACTGTATTCTTCTGCTTCTCAGCCTCATTCTTATGAAGAATCTCGTTCAATCTTGTTTCTGCAATGATGTCTTCTATTCTCTTGTTCATATTAACACGTCCTTTCTTCACCTTTTGCGGTGACAGATAATCTGTGTTTATTATAACACCTGACGATTCATATTACTACTGATTTATCATTTTTTTATAACTTTCTCATACCTTGACAAGCTTGGCAAATTTTGCAAATATCCTGCGTGTTCCGACACTGTCAAATTCAATCGTAACCTCGTGATCTCGTCCGCCTTCTTTGATATCCGTTACTGTTCCTTCCCCAAACTTCACATGACGTACCCGGTCTCCGACCTCATAACCAAGCGGACCATTCCCACCTGCTGCCAGCTGACTGCCCTTCTGCAGAGATGCCAGTGCCTGACTTCCTGTAAGCGGCTTACCCACCCCCTGATTCTTTGCAGGTGTCATTCCGCCAAGTGCTCCTGTGAATGCCTGTGCCCGAAATGCTTCTCTGGCACGTGCATATGTATTCTGCTGTGCTGGAATCTCCGTCTCCTGGGTAAACTTCTTGTTTCCTGTATCAAGCAGTTCCCTTGGAATCTCTTTCACAAATCGTGACATCGGATTGTACTGTGTCTCACCGTGCACCATTCTTCTGCGCGCACTTGTCAAAGTCAGTTCCTGCTCTGCCCTTGTGATTCCAACATAACAAAGTCTCCGCTCTTCTTCCAGTTCTTCTCTGTCTCCTGCATTAATACTCATATATCCCGGGAAAAGTCCATCTTCCATCCCTGCAAGATAAACACGTGGAAATTCAAGTCCCTTTGCGCTATGTAAAGTCATCAGAACAACATATTCCTGGTCTTCATCCAGACTGTCAATATCCGCAACCAAAGCAACTTCTTCAAGGAATCCGCTCAATGTTGCCTTTTCATCTTTATCCTGACAACTTTCCTCATAAGTTGCCGCTTTACTGATCAGCTCGTCTATATTCTCTTTTCTTGTTTTCGCCTCTTCTTTATCTTCATTTTCAAGGCTTTCTACATATCCTGTCTTCTCAATCACTTCCTGTAAAAGATCTGTGATGTTCATCTCTTCTGCCAACGTCTTAAAATACTCGATCAATGCCGCAAAAGAGTCCAGTTTTGTTGCACTTCTTCCCACTCCTGCGATCAGCCCCGGTGCCAGTAATGCCTCATAAAAACCAATTCCACGTTCTGTTGCAGACTCCTGAATCCGGTTAATTGTTGTAAGACCGATTCCTCTCTTTGGGACATTAATGATTCTTCTAACCGCAACATCATCACGTCCATTGTCGATTGTCTTGAGATAAGCAAGAAGATCCTTAATCTCTCTTCTCGCATAGAAATTTACACCGCCAACGATCTTATATGGAATGTTTGATACAATAAATTTCTCTTCCAGCAGACGGGATTGTGCATTCGTACGATAAAGAACTGCACTGTCATTATAGGAACCTCCCTGTCTGACAGCACTTTTGATATCTTCGCCTATGAAATCCGCCTCATCAAATGCAGTATCAAACTGACGCAGACGGATCAGTTCACCTTCTCCGTTCTCCGTCCAAAGTGATTTCTCCTTTCTTCCACGGTTATTCGCGATCACACTGTTCGCTGCATTCAGAATATTCCCTGTAGATCTGTAGTTCTGCTCCAGTTTGATCACCTTTGCATCCGGAAATTCATGCTCAAAGTCAAGAATATTCCGGATATTCGCTCCACGGAACTTGTAGATTGACTGGTCATCATCTCCAACGACACAAAGATTCTTATATTTTCCTGCAAGAAGGCTTACCAGCTGAAACTGGACTGTATTTGTATCCTGATATTCATCTACCATAATATAGCGGAATCTTTCCTGATAACTCTCAAGCACATCCGGCTGTGTCTGCAAAAGCTGTACTGTCTTTACAAGCAGATCATCAAAATCCAGCGCATTATTCGCTCTCATCTGCGCCTCATACTCGCGGTAAACCTTAGCAATCTTCATCTTTGCAAAGTCTCCTCCGGCATTCAGTTCAAATTCATCCGGAAGGATCATCTCATTCTTGGCAGATGAAATTGCTGAAAGCAGACTTCTTTCTTTAAACACTTTCGTATCCACATCTACTTTCCGACAGACTTCCTTAATTAATGTCTTCTGATCATCTGTATCATATATAGTAAAATGATTCTCATACCCTAATCTGTCAATAAACCTTCTCAAAATACGCACGCACGCAGAGTGAAATGTGCTCACCCATACACTTTCTGCTCCAAAACCGACAAGATTATCCACACGCTGGCGCATTTCTTCTGCCGCTTTGTTCGTAAATGTGATTGCAAGAATATTCCATGGGTTCACGCCACGTTCTCCGATCAGATATGCGATCCTGTGCGTCAGAACTCTTGTTTTTCCTGAACCGGCTCCGGCAAGGATCAGAAGAGGACCGTCCGTGTGGTAAACAGCCTCTCTCTGTGGTTCATTTAATTTATCATAAATGCTCATCTTTCCACTCCTTTAAGGTTATAAAGATATCTGTAAATGTATTCCCATTATCAAACACACGTTCCTGTTTGTCAACTACATTTTCCGGCCTTCTTATCTTTTGCTTGCTATCTAGTTTTAAATACTATATAATAAATGTATTGAGGTGATAACATGAATATAGACACAAGTAATCTGTTAAACAGCATTTTGGAAGAACTTTCTTCTTTAAGTTATGTGCATCCCGGTGATGTTCCGAATATTAATCTTTACATGGATCAAGTAACTACTTTTATGGATGAGCAGCTGGCTTCGACCAAACGTTACCCTGATGATAAGATCCTGACAAAGACCATGATCAATAATTATACAAAGAACAATCTTCTTCCACCCCCGGTGAAGAAGAAGTATTCCAGAGAGCACCTGCTCCTTTTGGTCTTCATTTATTATTTTAAAAATATCCTTTCAATCAAAGATATTGAGACAGTTCTTGCACCGCTCACAGAGAAATATTTTCCGGATGGAAGCTCTTTTGAATTAGCGGATATTTACAAAGAAGTCTGCAAGATTGAAAAAGAACAGCTGGATTCCATCAAAGAGAATGTAACTGCTACTTATGAGAAATCTGCTGAGACTTTCACTCATCTTGCTGATGGCGAAGATAAGGAGATCTTACAGCAGTTTGCATTTATATGCAGCTTGAGTTTTGATGTATATATCAAGAAAATGATCATTGAACGGATCATTGATGACCTCTCTTCCAAGTCTTCAAAAAACGAAGAGAAAAAGAAAGGGAAATAAACATTTCTGTTTAAAACGAGATACAGCCTGCGAAAGACTTTATCAGGATCTTCCGCAAGCTGTATCTTTTGATTGATAAAAGGTATTTTATTGTAAGCTTAATTCTTAAGTGTTACCGTTCCATTCTCTTCCTCAGCAAGCCCTACACGTTTGAAAACCATATCATATCCGTCATTCCCGTAATTAAGAGAACGGTTCACACGACTGATTGTCGCAGTGGATGCTCCTGTCTTCTCCGCGATCTCCAGATATGTCTTCTGTTCACGGAGCATTCTTGCCACTTCAAATCTCTGTGACAATGAAAGCAGCTCATTAATCGTACAGATGTCTTCAAAAAATGTATAACACTCTTCTTTATTCTCAAGGCTTAAGATTGCCTGAAACAGATAATCTACTGCCTCGGTTCTGATCTTCTTACTCATACGAAACAATCTCCTTCTCAACCGGCTAATTATATGATGGCTTACGGCATACCATAAACCATAACAATACCTTTTGCCTTCTCAGGCCACTTTTTGATTTTAACACATTAAATTTTTAAAGTCCACCATTTCTTATGAATTTAAACTAAATTCTTACGCAATTTTGATCTTTTTCTAAAACAGGTGAATTGAAAAAGTAAAATCCACCTTGCAAAGGTAAATTCTACTTTGCAGAA